>Ga0209902_100807_pt1 | contig 24137 bp, 18 predicted proteins | sample FECB27metaG_FD_188304 | JGI IMG/M metagenome (GOLD analysis project Ga0209902, IMG submission 188304) | Cyanobacterial communities from the Joint Genome Institute, California, USA - FECB-27 (SPAdes) (version 2) | ecosystem: Environmental > Aquatic > Thermal springs > Hot (42-90C) > Microbial mats...
GGTCCCCCCTCCCCCGCAAGCGGGAGAGGGTGCGCCGACTGCGGGACCGGCTCTCTACCGCTGCAGCACCGCAACAATCGGCCCGGCAGCATGCCCCCCGCCCACCACCACGCCATCGTCATCGGCGAGCCCCGATACGAAGCCATCGAGGTAGAGGGCGTCGGGGCATGACAGGGCATCCCTGAACAGGCGGGCGAAGCGGCCGAAGCTCACCACGTCGAGCGAGATGGCGAACACCACCTTGCCATCGGCGCGGACACCGACGCCGTTGCGCACGTAGCGCGAGGTTCCGTTGTCGGAGAACTCCGGGTGGAGGGCGCCATCGATCACCAGCATCGGGCCCGATTGGGTGGCGTAGGCGAGATCCGGCGTGGCCACGAAGGCCTCGGTCGCCACCACCTGCGCCCGGTGGTCGGCGGTGACGAGGAAGACGCCGTTGGGCTTCAGATAGAAGTTGCCCTCGCCATCTGCGGTAACGAGGGGGGCGAGCGTCCTGCCGGCTTCGACATAGAGCCCCTGCGGGCTGCGGTCGGGCAGGTACATGCCGCCGTTCATGGCAAAAACCACCGATGGGCCGTCGGCGGCAAAGCGCTCGAGCGACCCGTAGGGTTGGCCATCGGGCGTGTGCAGAAACAGCCGGATGTCCTGGAGCACGGGATCGACGGTGCAGGCGATGAACGCGTCACCTCCAAAGGTCACGGTTTTGCACAGGTCGGGCAGTGTCGGCGCGGCGACCGCGGGGAGACTTGCCAAGGCCAAAACCGCAAAGCACGCCAAGAGATGCACAAAACGCGCTCCCATGACCCTGTCCCCCGAAGCTCGATGATCTGCTTCTGCCACCTCCGATGCGGCACGTCACGCCTCCCCGTAGACACCGAGGCTCGCAGTTGGGACTCCCTCTCCCGCTTGCGGGGGAGGGTGCGCCGACTGCAAGGATCGGCTTGGCGGCCAATTGGTTTTCCGGCATCCTAGCGGCATGGATACCGCAGCTGGTTCGGATCGGGCACTCGCGCAGCAATTGACCATCGTCAATCGCAAGGGCCTGCATGCGCGGGCTTCGGCCCGCTTCGTACGAACCGCCGAGTGCTTCGAGGCCGAGATCAAGGTGGTGCGCGACGGCCAGGCGGTGAACGGCAATTCGATCATGGGGCTGATGATGCTGGGCGCCGGCCCGGGCTCGACCATCCTCGTCCAGGCCACCGGCAAGCAAGCGCGCGAGGCGCTCGACGCCATCACCACGCTGGTCAATAACGGCTTCGACGAAGACTCGGACGGCGCCCCCGCCGCCTAGCCGGCTGCGGTATTCCCGCCGATACGCAAGGCTACTCCTCGCCAAATCCCCCTTGCGCGGGGCCCTACCTGCCCTTAACCACGCCCGCTGAAGCTGATAATATCTGCCACAATCACCATATAGGCCGATGGCAGCGCCCGAATGGCGCGCACATGGACCGCGAACAGGCTTAGGCAATGAACTGGATCAACAACGTCGTCCGTCCCCGTATCCGCTCCTTCCTCAAGCCGAAGGATACCGGATCGGAGAATCTCTGGGTCAAGGATCCGGAGTCGGGCGAGATGGTGTTCTACCGCGACCTCGAAGCCAATATGTGGGTGGTGCCGAATTCCGGCTACCACATGAAGATCAAGGCCTCGGACCGGCTGGCCACCTTCCTCGACGAGGGCAAATACGACACGGTGCCGCTGCCGGCGGTGCCGCATGATCCGCTGAAGTTCCGCGACAGCAAGCGCTATGCCGACCGCCTCAAGGAAAGCCGGCTGAAAACCGGCACCGAAGACGCCGTCACCGTCGGCACCGGCGAGCTGTTCGGCCAGCCGGTGACAGTCGGCGTGCAGGATTTCGATTTCATGGGCGGCTCGCTCGGCATGGCCGCCGGTTCGGCCATCGTCACCGGGCTCGAAACCGCTGCCAGCAAGCACACCCCGTTCGTGCTGTTCGTCTCCTCGGGCGGCGCCCGCATGCAGGAAGGCGTGCTGTCGCTGATGCAGATGCCGCGCACCACCGTGGCGGTGCTGCGGCTGCGTGAAGCGAGCTTGCCGTTCATCGTGGTATTCACCAACCCCACCACTGGCGGCGTCACCGCGTCCTACGCCATGCTGGGCGATGTGCACCTCGCCGAACCCGGCGCGCTGATCGGCTTTGCCGGGCCGCGCGTCATCGAGCAAACCATCCGCGAAAAACTGCCCAAGGGGTTCCAGCGCTCGGAATACCTCTACGAGCACGGCATGATCGACATGGTGGTGCACCGGCACAACCTGCGCGAAACCATCGGCTCCCTGGTCGGCATCCTCACCAAGTCGCCGCAACGCGAAGAGCTGAGCGAAACCGCCCCGGCGCGGCTGGCGACGCCGGTCGCCGCCAATGCCGGCGACGATCTCGTCGGCATGCCCGAGGCGGCGCACGCCGAATAGCCTGACCTCCTGCCTCTCTGCGGCAGCGGGGAGGCGGCCGGCCGTTGTGCTCCCCTCTGGCTCAGAGAACCGCCTTGCCGTCTCCCGGTTTCAATCCCTACGTCCCTCGTCCCATCGACCTGCCCGCCGTCGTGCCGCTGGATCCGAGGGCCGACCTGTCGGTGGTCGATGAGGCCAAGATCTTCGCCGCGCCGGACGACCCCGAGGACTGGCCGGCCTGGCGCGCCGCGCTGAACCGCTGGCGCGACGAGGCCCGCGCCCGTATCGGCTACGATGCCGCCCGCTATGCGGACACCAGCCGCGCCGCCCGCATCATGCACATGGTATGGTTGTGGGACGAGTGGCTCTACGACCACGCCAGCGGGCGCTTCACCGTCGACCGCTATGTCGAGGGACTCACCGAGCAGTTCGGCGGCTGCGACGGCGTCATGCTGTGGAACGCCTATCCGGTGCTCGGCATCGATCCGCGCAATCACTTCCGCTATTTTGAGGACGTGCCCGAACTGCCCGAGGTGGTGGCCGCATTCCAGCGCCACGGCATCAAGGTCTACCTGACCTACTACCCGTGGGAGACCGGCGCTGGGGCAGAGGCGATCGACAGCGTCACCGCGCTGGTGACCAAGCTCGGCGTCGATGGCGTGTTTCTCGATAGCTCCAAAGAGGGCAGCGCCAGGCTCCGCGTCGCCCTCGACGCCATCGATCCCGCGCTCACCGTCGAAGGCGAGTCCCGCGTGCCGCTGGCCCGCGTCGCCGACCAGTTGATGTCGTGGGGCCAGTGGTTCGCCGACTCCAAGGTGCCCGGCGTGTTGCGCTCCAAGTGGTTTGAGCGCCGGCACGATATCCACCACGTCCGCCGCTGGAACCGCGATCATCTGGACGAACTGCACTCCGCCTGGCTCAACGGCACTGGCGTACTGGTGTGGGAGGTGGTGTTCGGCGTCTGGGTCGGCTGGAACAACCGCGACCGTGACCTGCTGCGCGCCATGCGGCGGCTCTATCGCAGCCACGCCGCCTGGTTCATCTCCGAAGACTGGGTGCCGCTCGCCGACCATCCGGGCGATGGCAAAGTGTATGCCTCACGCTGGGAGCATCAGGGCCAGCCGCTATGGACGGTGGTCAACCGCGGCGAGGCCGTCGATGGCGTCTGGCTGGTGGTAGAGGGCGAGATCGGCGCCGGCTTCGTCGACCTGGTCAGTGGCAAGACCTTGACGGCAACCACCCTGCCCGATGGCCGGATCGGCATCGGTGGCGCCTTGCCGAGCGGCGGGATTGCGGCCGTCGCCCGTGCCTCGGGCGAACTTGAGCCGCAACCGCCCCTTGCCGCGTCGAGCTTCTTTCTCGCCCGCATGGCGCTGCCACTGGCCGGACCGAAGGCCGAGGCGACGTCCACGCCTCGTGGCATGGTGGCGGTCACCGCGCCGGCGCAGGACCTCGTCGTCAGCTATCGGCTGCGCGAGACCGGCCTCTATGGCGAAACACCGTTCATCGAGGAATGGAAGCCGCTGCCGCCGCGGCTGCACGAGATCGTCAGCCTCACCCGACCGGTGCCGGCACTGCACTTCGCCATCTCGCACGCCGAGGTGACCAATGCCGAGTTCTACGCCTTCACCGACGCCACGGGCTATCGGCCCGCCCGGCCCGAGCGCTTCCTTGCCCATTGGCGTGACGGTCGTCCGGCGCCCGGCACCGAAACGCTGCCGGTGACGCATGTCGAACTGGCGGACGCGCGGACCTATGCCCGGTGGGCCGGGCTGCGCCTCGCCACCGAGGACGAATGGCAGGTCGCCGCCGAACAAGGCAAGCTCGAGCGGCTCGCGCCGCTGGTCTGGAACCTCACCGAGAGCGAGCATTGCGACGGCCGCACCCGCTTCCACATCCTCAAGGGTGGCTGTGAGCTGCATCCGGTGGTGTCCGACTGGTATGTCGAGAGCGGCCTGCTGCCGCCACAGCGCTCGGTGAAACTGCTGCAGCTCGGCGCCGGGCTCAACCGTTCGCCCGCGATCGGGTTCCGCTGCGCCATCGACCTGATCGGACAGGAGGTATCGGCAGGGTCTTTCGCCGCCTGAGGGCCTGATGCTAAAAGCGCGCCATGCTCCTGTTCGAGAATCTCGTTCCTGTGTCCCGCACCGACGCTATCCTCAAGCGGCTGCTCAAGCTGCATCCGAAGCTTATCGACCTTAAGCTCGATCGCGAGGTCCGTTTACTCGAGCGGATCGGCAACCCGCAGGATCACCTGCCGCCGGTGATCCATGTCGCCGGCACCAACGGCAAGGGCTCGACGCTCGCCTACCTCCGCGCCTTCCTCGAGGCCTCGGGCAAGAAGGTGCACGTAATGACCTCGCCGCACCTGGTGCGCTTCAACGAGCGCATCCGGCTGGCCGGCAAGCTCGTGTCATCGCGCAAGCTCAACCAGGCGCTGGAGTTCTGCGAACAGGCCAATGGCGGCGAGCCGATCACCTTTTTCGAGATCACCACGGCGGCGGCGCTGAAGCTGTTTTCGGAAGTGAAGGCGGATTACCTGCTGCTCGAAACCGGCATGGGCGGGCGGTTCGACGCCTCCAACGTGGTGGCGCGGCCGCTCGGCACCATCATCACCCCGGTCGACTACGACCATCAGAACTTCCTCGGCAACAGCCTCGACAAGATCGCCTGGGAGAAGGCCGGTATCCTGAAGCGCGGCGCCAAGGCGGTGTTCGGCCGGCAGCGCGATGAAGGCCGCGCCGTATTGGTACGTGAGGCAGCGCGGCTGGGCGTCACGCCGCTGATATCAGGCGAGGATTTCGACGGGCGCGCCGAAGATGGCCGGCTGGTCTACCAGGATGAACAGGGCCTGCTCGACCTGCCGCCGCCGGCGCTGGCCGGCCCGCACCAGTTCGACAACGCGGCGCTGGCGATTGCCGCGACGCGGCATTTCGGCCTGCCGGTAAGCGATGCCGACATCGCAAGAGGGCTTCGTGAGGTGGTGTGGCCGGCTCGCCTGCAGCCGGTGCACGGCACGCTGCTGCAGATGCTGCCGCCGGGCTCCGAACTCTGGATCGATGGCGGGCACAATGCCCATGGCGCCGCGGCGCTGTCGCTGGCGCTCAAGGAAATCGAGGCTCGGCGGCCGCTGCCGCTGGTCCTGATCATGGGGCTGATGAACACCAGGAAGCCCGCCGACTTCCTCGCGCCGTTCGCCGGGATGGTCGAGCAGGTATTCGCCCTGACCATTCCGGGTGAGCCCAACGCGCACGCCGCCGCGACCATTGTGGAACAGGCGCGCGAAGGTGGCTTCGAGGCGGTGGAATCGAGCTCGATCCTCAACGCCCTCGCCGATGCCGCCAAGCTTGGGCAGCCCGCGCGCGTAGTGTTCGCCGGCTCGTTGTATCTCGCCGGGCACGTGCTGCATCAGAACGGCACGCCGCCGACGTAAGTTCGCGCTGACGTTGGGGCGGTGGCCTTCTCCCCTTGTGGTCGCGGGACGAGGGCGCAGCCCTCGCCCGGAGGTGGCCGAAGGCCGGATGAGGGGTCCGCGCAACGAAGTGTAGCGCGATCGGAGCGCAAGCGACGAGCGATCCAGTACGCGGAGAGATACCCCTCATCCGCCCTTCGGGCACCTCGCGGCGAGGGCTTCGCCCTCGTCCGCTGACCACAAGGGGAGAAGGCAATCGCCGCACCGCCAGCGCGTCCTGCTCTGCCTTAGGGAGAGGTGAAGAGCCTCAGTACCGAGCATCCTCCAGCCCGCAGAACGGGTCGACCGGCGACTTCGTGTTCCAGGGCACATCGCCGAGCAGCGCCGCGAGCACGGCCCGCTGCATCGTCTCGGTGGTGGCGTAAGCGTTGATGTAGGTCGGCACCCGCGGCGCGTCGTAGAGCATGTAGGGGTAGCCGAACGAGATCATCGCGGTCGGGATATCGTGCCAGTGGCGCTGCATCGCCTTGCCGAAGCTGCCGGTCAGCCGCAGCCAGTCGAGGAAGATGCGGCCGCGGGTCAACAGCGTCTCGTCGCCGAACAGGTAAAGCACCAGGTCGAACTTATCCGGGCTCACCTCGGTGGTGGCGTCATGCACCGTTACCTCGAAGCCGCGCTGGCGCAGCATGTCGGGCAGCGCGAAGGGCAAGGGGTGCGGCAGGAACGGGAAGACGATGCCGCCGGAGATCACCAGGATCCGCTTGTGCCGCGCGGGATCGAGCGGCAGCAGGTTCTGGGTGTCCTTGACCAGCGTCGGCGCCCGCTTTGCCACGGCGTCGGCATAGGCCCGGTTCTCGGCAGTGCCGATCGAACCCCCGCCAGCGGGCTTGTGGAGGCCCACCGCGGCCTTGAGGCCGAGCTGGCGGATCACCGCATCGTCAACCCGCTGCCAGCTCAGCCGGCCATCCGCCAGCGCCGCTTCGAGATAGGCGAGGTCCTGCTGGTAGTCGTCGGAGAACAGGATCACGTCGCAGCCGGCGCTGACGAGTTCGGGCAGCGTGTCGCTGCGCTTGCCCCAGGCGCCGAGCCCTGCCATCGGCGTCGCGTCGGAGACGATCAGCCCGTTGAAGCCGAGCCGGTTGCGCAGCAGTTCCTCGTTCAGCAGCCGGCTGATCGAGGCCGGGCGGAACGCTTCGACGCCGGCATCGGGATCGAGCGCGCGCACGAAGGCCGGCAGCGCGATATGCGCCGACATCACCGAGAGCGCACCAGCGGCGATGGCGCCGCGATAGAGCCGCCCGAAATTGGCCTCCCAGTCCTCCATCGACAGCGGGTTGATGGTGGTGACGAGGTGCTGGTCGCGATCGTCAAAGCCTTCGCCGGGCCAGTGCTTGATGGCCGAGGCGACGCCATGCTGCTGGAACACCCGCATCTGGGTGATGGCGTGCTTTTCGACCGTCGCGACTTCGGAGCCGAAACCGCGGGTCGCGACGATGGCGCTGCGGAACGCGGCGTTGATGTCGAGAACCGGGGTGAAGCTCCAGTTGATGCCGATCGCCCGGGCTTCCTCGGCCATGATCCGGCTGACTTCGGCGGTGACCTCGACATCGTCGATCGCCGCCAGCGCCAGCGGGTTGGGCATCTCGGCGCCGGCCGCGAGGGACATCCGGCTGCCTTCGAGATCGGCCGAGATCAGCAGCGGTACTGGCGCCGCGGCGTTGAGATCGGCGAACAGCGCCCGCTCTGCCGCAACATCCGCCCCGGCATGGCGGGTGATGCCGCCCGGCCGGAACGCCCGGATCCGGGCAATCTCGGCCGCGTCCATGCCGCGCGACAATAGCGTGAACAGCTGGCGCAGCTTGTCGTCCGATGTCAGCGCGGCAAAGCGCTCCCGCACCCAGGCAAGCGCCTCGGCATCGAGATTGAACGGGGCTTTGGCGAGGTGGTCGAAATTCATGCAGTCCTCCGGTGCGGGGCGGTGACTATGCCCGATCGCACCGGAAAATCGCGCGTGAAATTATGCGGCGAACTGATCCAGCCACTTGATCAGCTGCACGCGCGACTGGCCGGCGCCGACCTTGAAATCCACCGGCTCACCATCCTTGAAGACGATCAGCGTCGGCATGGCGCGCACATTGTACTTCACCACGGTCGAAGGGTTGGCATCGACGTCGAGCTTGACGATCTTCACCTTGGCGGCGAGCTCGGTCGAGAGGTCGTCGAGGATCGGGTCCATCGCCTTGCAGGGCGGGCACCATTCGGCCCAGAAATCGACCAGTACGGGCTTACTTGAGTTCAGCACTTCGGCTTCGAAGTTCTGGTCGTTGACGCGCGTACCCATAATCGTCTCCATCGTCGATTGGCGATGGAAGCTACAGGGAGTCGGGCGCGGTGGGAAGGGATAGGTTTGCGTCCCTACGCTGAGTGTCGACCAATTATGCTCGCCCGCAGCGCCGCGCCTACCTCACACCCCACCCACAATTTCCGTCGTGGATGAAAAGAGAAACGCCGCCGGCGGGTGCCAGCGGCGTTTTCTTATTGGAAGCAGCGAGTGACGCGCCCTTAGGCAGCGTGGCTCTCGAGCCACTTCGCGAGGCCGGCCTTCGGGGTGCCGGCGCCGATCTTCATGTCGGCGGCTTCGCCGCCCTTGAACAGGATCATCGTCGGGATCGAACGGACGCCGTACTTGACGGTGGTGTTCGGGTTGTCGTCGACGTTCAGCTTGACGATCTTCACCTTGCCCTGCAGCTCAGCCGAGAGCTCTTCCAGAACCGGCGAGATGGCGCGACACGGGCCACACCACTCGGCCCAGAAATCTACGAGCACGGGCTCTTTCGAGGACAGGACTTCCTCGCCAAAATTGGCGTCGGAAACGTGGGTTGTCATTGGGATTGCCTTTTGGGTTGAAAGCGGCGGTCTGTTTGATCCAAAAGCTAGGTAGAGTCCAGCGTGACTTCAACGAACGTCACCGGATGGTGAACCCCCGCGCCGCGTTTGCCAAGGCGGCGTCGGGCAATTTTAGCAGCGATTCCAACCCAGTCCAGAGGATGCCGGTTTCTATCCTCTGTCCCGGGAAAAGCTGCTTTGCAACAAGCGCATAGAGCCCGAGCTGCAGGAGGTAACCGGGTTTGACCCGCTCGGGTTCCATCATTGGGTCGGCATCGGACTTGAAATCGACCAGCAGCACGCCACCCGGCGTCACGACGATCCGGTCGATGCGGCCGGCAATGGTCACCGTCTCGCCCTTGTGCAGCGCGGTCGCGAGGAACGGCACTTCGGCGCGGCTGCCCTCGGCAAACAGGTGCTGGAGTTCCGGCCGCGACAGGATCGACAGTGCCTTCGCCGCCAGCGCCTGATGTTGCTCTGGCGCTTCTGGCAGCAGCAGCGGCAGGGCGCGCGCCGCGACCGCCGGCCGATCGGCTAGTCCCACCTTGGCGAGGTGCTGCAGCAAGGCATGGAGCGCCGTGCCGGCGAGCCGCGCCGTCGTGGGGTCGAGCCCCTCTTCGAGCCGCGTCGCCAGCATGCGGTCGGGATCGGACGGCGTCTCGACGCTCGATGGCCGCAGGACCTTGCGCACCTTGCGCTCCGGCAGCGGCTTCAGATCGAGCCCCATGCCACCGAGATCGACCAACGCCTCGACCGGCTTCAGCTTCGCCGGCGCGGGCCTCTCCCTGGGGTAGAGCAGCGCCGCGGTGTTGCCCTCGGCATCGGTGAGGCTCTCGCTCAGCGGCCCGAGGCCCTGCTCGATCGCCTCGTACCAGCTGCCATCGACCTTACCCTGCTTGGTCAGGTAGCCGGTGACATAGAGCTCATCCTCGGCCCGGGTCATGGCGACATAGAGCTTCCGCCAATATTCCTTGAGCTGGTCGCTGTCGGCCTCGTCCTTGAAGCCTGATGTGGCCGGGGCGTGGGTTGCCGACGACGAAGCGTGGACGAAGAGCGGCGGCTGTGCCCGCAAGTAGATGCTGCGCCGGTCGCGGCCGCGCTCGGTGCTGGCGGCGTCGGCGAGGATGACGATCGGCGCCTCGAGCCCCTTGGCCCCATGCACCGTCATCACCCGCACGCCGGCGCCGCCTTCGGCCAGCTCGCGCTTGATGGTCACCTCGCGCGAGCGGAGTTCGGCAAGGAAGCCGAGCAGCGAGGGCTGCGGCGATTGCTCATGCGACAGCGCCAGGTCGAGGAACTCGGCCATCACGTCATCGATCTCGGAGCCGAAGCGGCCGCGCATCCGCTTGAGGCCGCCGCCGGCATAGAGCACATCGGCGTAGAAGTTGAACGGCCGCTCGAAATCCAGCCGGTTGCGCCAGCGATAGAGCTGGTCATAGGCCGCCTTTACCGAAGGGATTTCAGCGCTTTCGATGGCCCGCCACAACCGCTTGTCGCCGCGCGGCTGCGCCACCGCGAGCAGGTCATCCTCGCTGACATCGAATAGCGGCGAGCGCAGCAAAGCCGCCAGCTGCAGGTCGTCGGCCGGGTTGCTCAGCACATCGCCGAGCGCCATCATATCGAGGACGCCGATATGGGTGGTGACCGCCAGCCGGTCGGCCCCCGGCGTCGGCACCCCGGCGCGGATCAGTGCCCGGATGATCTCGTGGAACAGGATGCTGCGCACCTGAACGAGGATCAGCACATCGTCGGCGCTCACCGCCTTGCCACGCGGCCCAAGGGGGCGTTTGGCATCGATCCAGCCCTTGATCTCCCGGGCGATCTTTTCCGCAACCTGGCGCTGGGCGCTCTGCGTCTGGATCAGCGGCGGCTCGGTTGGCCAGTTCTCGGGGTCGGTCTCTTCCGCCTGATCCTTGATCGGCGGCCACAGGGTCACCACGCCCCCGGCATCGGCGCGGGCGGTCGAATGCGCAACACCCGTCGCCTCAAGCGCCCCGTCCTTGAGGTCGGCGCGCTTGAACACCTCGTCGACGGCGTTCAGTACGTTAGGCAGGGTGCGAAAACTGTAGCGCAGCGGCACCGGGGTGATCTCGAAATGCGCGGCGCGGGCACTGAAGGCATATTGCCGCCCGGCCTCGACGAACACTTTTGGGTCGGCGCCCTGGAACGAGAAGATCGACTGCTTCTGGTCGCCCACCGCGAACAGCGTGCGCGGCCGGTCGGCGGCGCTGTCGCCGAAAAAGAAATCGTCGATCAGCGCCCCCACCACCTGCCATTGCAGCGGGTTGGTGTCCTGCCCCTCGTCGACGAGGATGTGGCTGAGCCCGGCATCGAGCTTGTAGCGCACCCAGGGGCCCTGCTCCTCGTCGCGCAGCAGCGCCGCGAGCTTTTCGATCAGGTCGTCGAAATCGAGCAGCGAGCGGGCCCGCTTGGCCTTCTCGTAATGCGCCGAGATCGCCGCCACCACGTCGAGCATCGCCTCGCTGCGCGCCACCAGTTCGGCCGTCACCAGCTTCTGGTAGAGCTGTTCGAGTCGCTGACCCTCGGCCACGAGGCGCGCCGCGACATCGGGGATCAGCGCCGCGGTGGCCTTCTTGATCAAGGTCTTCCGCGCCGTGCGATCGGCCTGGGTCAGGAAGGCATCGAGCAGGTCGTCGGCATCGGGATTGGCAGGGTCGATCTGGCCAAGCCGGTCGACGAAATCGGTGCCGTAGGGGTCGGGCGTGATGAGCGCGAAGATCGCGGCGTGGTCGTCGCGGCTGAGGCCGTAGCCGGAGCTGATCTCCGCCATCACCTCTTCGATGCCGCCGACATTGCCGACGAGCTTATGCAACTCGCGCTTCGCCGCCTGCGGCTGCGCCAGCACCGGCCTGAGGGTGCGCTGCTGGTTCAGCGCTTCGAGGATGGCGGTCTCGATCTGGAAATCACTGAGCAGGCCGAACAGCGTTTCCACCGCCGCCGCCTCGCCGCTGCCGCGCAGGCCTGCCGCGAGCACGGTCTCGCGCGCTTCGAGCAGCATGCTGTCGCGCTGGTGCTCCTCCAGCACGCTGAAATCGAACGGCACCGCCGCCTCGCGCGGGAAGCGGTGCAGCACGCTCTCGCAGAAGGCGTGGATGGTCTGGATGCGCAGGCCACCCGGAGCCTCGAGCGCCCGGGCGAACAGCGATCGGGCGCGGAGCCGCATCGCCGGGGTCGGCGGCACACCAGAGAGCGCCGTCAGGTCCTTGATCAGCTCGTCTTCGCTTTCCAGCGCCCACTGCCCCAGCCGCTCGGCGACGCGGCCGCGCATCTCGGCCGCCGCCGCCTTGGTGTAGGTGAGGCAGAGGATCTCCTCGGGCTTGGCGCCCGAAAGCAGCAGCCGCAGCACCCGGGCGGTCAGCACATAGGTCTTGCCCGAGCCGGCATTGGCCGTCACCCAGACGCTGCGCTCGGGGTCCGAGGCGTCGCGCTGCGCCGCAACGATCTGCTGCGGCATCGGGCTCAAGAGGCGCCGGCTCATGGATCATCCACTCCGGCGGTCAGCGTCCATTCGTCGGTGCGCGCCAGGTGATCGTACGGCCCCGGATACGATTTCCTCCCGGTTTCCACCCGCGGCCGGATGCGCGCCGCCATCGGCAGCCCGTCCTGCAGCAGGAAGGCCTCGACATGCCGCTGCATGCGGCGTTCGATCTCGCCCACCGCATCCATCAGGCTCATGCCCTTCACCAGCTTGAACGGCTTGATCTGGAACGCTGCCGGCCCGAGGCCGATCTTGATGTAGGTGAGCGCCGAGCTGTCGCGGGGCGAGATGCCGGGGAACACCCCGGCGCGGGCCATTGCCGCTTCCAGCAGCAGCTGCGGCGCATCGAACGCGGTCATGTCCTTGGGCTGCGGTACGCCGCCGGTCTTGAAGTCGATGATTTCGAGCGTGCCGTCGCGCTTCAGGTCGAGCCGGTCGGCCTTGCCGACGAGGGTGAAGTTGTCGAGCGCCGGAAACAGCCATTCGCCCTTGGTCTCGGCATGGCGCTCGACGATCTCGGCATCGCGCCGCCGCTCATAGTCGAGGAACTGCCGGGCGGCGCGCTCGAAGCGCTTGAGCCAGATGTCGCGACGCTCCTTGATGGCGTCGAGCCCGGCAAAGGCGTCGCGCGCCATCTCCATCATCTCGGGCAGCGCTTCGGGCAGTTCGAGATCGAGCCCGGCGTGGACGAATCTCTCGAACACGCCGTGGATCATGGTGCCACGCTCGCGCGCGCTGGGCTCGGTCCCGAGCGGCTCGATCCGTTTGAGGGCGAGCACGTGCCGGGCGTAGATGTCGTAGGGCGAGCGCATCAGCGGCTCGATCTCGGTGATCGACAGTCGCCGTGGGCGGATGCGGGCAGGCGGATTGGGCGACGGCCGCTCGGCCGGGCGCGGCACGCCGGCATGATCGATCGCATCGGCTTCAGCCAACCAGCGCATGCCCCGCGCCCGGGCCTGCCTCGCCTCGCTCTCGCCGATAAAGGCATAGAGCCGCTGCAGCAGCGGCGAAGGCAGCGCGGGCGAGGTGCCGATGCGCTCGGCATAGGCGATGATCACTTCGGCATTGCCGGCGGCCATGACGAAATCATGCGCCGCCTGGCCCTGCCGGCGCTCGGGCGGCTCGAGCCCGACGCCGATGCGCATGCCGCGGCTGAGCCAGGGGCCAGGATCGGCGACCGGCGGCCAGATATCCTCGTTCATGCCGGCGAGGATCATCAGGTCGGGGTTCATCAGGCGGGCTTCGAGCTCGCCCCAGATGTGGATGTCGTCGCGCGCGGGGACCGGGTTCTGCGTCTTGGTGCCGGTGAGCAGCGCCTCGAGCACGGCTTCGAGGTCGAATGGCGCGAAAGCGGTGCCGCCCTGGTCGAGCGCCACCAGTTCCTCGGCCCAGCGGCGGAGTTCGGCCATCCCCGGCAGCTCGGCCTCGGCGATCAGCGCATCGAGCGTTGTCAGCAGCGCCGAGGCGAGTTCGGGGGCGGTGATGCGCTCGCGGGTCCGCAACGTCACGATCGGCGCCATCGCCGCATCGAGCCGATCGAGCAGCTCCGGCAGTTCGGCGTGGTCGGACAGGGCCCGCAAGCCGGCGATGCCGGCGCCGGGGCGCTCCGAACGCAGCCGCAGGTCGAGATGGTCGGTGAGCTTGCGGACGAGGAAGCGCTCGAGGCCCAGCGATACGGCGGCGTTGCGCAGCAGCGAGATGATGTCGACCGGCGCATAGTCGTCGGTGGCGATGGCCAGCACCTGCCGCGCCAGCCGCCCGGCGGCCGACTGGAACAACGGTGTGCCTGCCGCGTCATCGACCACCACGCCGTGGCGGTTGAGTTCGGCGGCGATGCGCCGCGCCAGGGTCTGATCGCGCGCCACGATGCCGACGGTCTTCTTCTCAGCCAGCGTGGCGCGGGCGGCGAGCGCGATGGCGCGGGCTTCGACGTCGGCGTTGCGGGCGGCGAGGATGCTGACACCGTCGAGCGCCCGGCTCACCGGAATATCGGCGCGGAGGATGGGCCAGGCCGGGGTTTCGCTGGCCGGCGCCAGTGCAGCCTGCACCAGCGCGGTGCGCGGCGTTTCTCCGCCCAGCTCCACGACCTCGCCGACGCCGGCATCGAGGCTGCGCAGCAGCTTCATCAGGCCATATTGCGGATGACCCTGAGTGGTCTCGCCGTTGATCATCCGGTCGTGGCGATCCGGGGTGAACGACGTATCGAGCCCCGGCAGCACCACCACGCCCCGCGATAGTGCCGCCACGGCCTTGAGCAGCGCGGCGGTGGCGGGGATCGAGCCGGTGGAGCCGGCAGCGATCACCGGGCGGTCGCCATAGACGAAGCTTGCCGCCCCGGCTTGGCGCAGCAGCCGTTCATTGCGCGCCGTGGCGGCGTCAATGCGGCCGCGCTCGGCGAGGAGCGCCGGCCAGGCCTTCAGCGCCACGTCGAGGAATTCCAGCACCTTCTGCCAATTGTCGGCCAGCTCTTCGGGCACCAGATCCTTGAGCTTTTCGGTAGCGATGCCGGCAATGGTGAAATCGTCGATCACCTCGCCCAGTGAATCGGCGAGCCAGAAGATCTCCGCCGGGTTGGGCGGCGTGGCAAAGCTCTCGGCCCGCTCGGCAAACAGCCGCACCAGATGCGACAGGGTCAGCCGGCGTTCGAGCAGCGATGCCGCGGGCTTGCTGGCCGGCGCGTCAAAGGGCGGCAGGAACGGTTCTTCATCCGCCACTTCGCCGCCAAAGGTGCGGATATCGGGCAGCAGCACGGTGCCACCGAGGCGCCGCGCGAACTCTTCGGCGAGCACGAAACGGGCGCGACGGGTGGGGAGGATGATGGTGATGTCGCTCAGCCAGAAGGCACCCTGGCGCGGCCAATCGCCCAGCAAGCGGCCATCGAGCACCCGCTCGGCGAGCGTCGCGAGAAAGGGCGCGTGGGGCGCGATAGTGAAGAGCGAGTCGCGGCGCATGGTCGGCGATTTGACTCGGTGGGGCGCGGGAAGTCCAGCGGAGTAGGTTGCGAGGACTATTGGGATGCTCAGATCATTTCAGAGGCACCGCATTTCCCTCACCCCATGGGTGCCAAGCTGTGGTCTTGCCCCACCCAGCGGATGTCATCCCAGCGAAAGCTGGGACCCATCCATCCACTTGTGCTGAGGCGCGTTGGGTCCCAGCTTTCGCTGGGATGACACCGAGTTCGGGGCGGTGTCGGGTGGCCATCAGCGCCGCATCAGAGCAGTGCAATCCCTGACTAAATGACCCGATCGTCGCTGAAAGCGATCGTCGCCTCGCGACCGTCGCCGCCTGGGGGCACTGCAAGGGAGACGCGAACCGTCGCCTGCTGCACCACCTCGTCCGAGCGCTCCGGCCATTCGACGAGGACGATCGCGTCGGCCCGGTCGAACAGGCCCAGTTCATCGACCTCGCGCGGGCTGGAGATGCGGTAGAGGTCGGCATGCAGCACCGGGTGGCCGTTGGACTCATAGGGCTGCACCAGGGCAAAGCTCGGCGAGGGCACATCGAGCCTGTCGTCACCGACCAGGGTGCGGATCACGCTGCGGGCGAGCGCGGTCTTGCCGGCGCCGAGGTCGCCCTCGAGCAGCACCAGGTCGCCAGGCCGCAGCAATGCGGCGAGGCGGCGGCCGAGATCGGCGGTCGCGTCATCGTCGGCGAGGAACAGGTGCTGGTCAGCCATGGCACTGCAATAGCGTCAGCGCGCGACGGCGAAAAGCCCTACTCGGCGGCGCCGGCCATGGCGGCGTCGCTCGGAAGGCTCACCACCACGCGGGTGCCGCGCGGCTCGCGCCGCTCCACCGCGATGGTGCCGCCATGCATGTTGACGAAGGCGCGGACGATCGAGAGGCCGAGGCCGGCGCCGCGCTGGCGGACCGGGCCGGCCAACGCCTCGTTGCGATCGAGCAGCGCGACGCGCATTTCCTCGCTCATCGGGGCGCCTTCGTCCTCGACGACGAACTGGATGCGGCCGGTGCGGCCGCTGACGGTGAGCCGCACCTCGCCACCCGGTTCGGAGAAGCGGGCGGCGTTCGAGAGCAGGTTATAGAGCACGTTCACGATGCGGGTGCCGTCGGCGATGAATGGCGGCAGGTCGGGTTCGACGATGACCTTGAGGTTGAGCGAGGGCTCGCCATCGATATCGGGGAAGGTGGCGGCGAGGCCGGCGCGCGCCTTGTCGACCAGCGTGGCGACATCCTGCGGTTCGGGCTGCAATTCGGCAATGCCGGCATCGACCGTCGCGAGGTCGAGGATGTTGTCGATCAACACGCCCAGCGTGGCGCTCGAGGCGCGGATGAAGTCGGTATAGCTGTGCTGCTTGTCGTTGAGTTCGCCGGCGGCGCCCGAGGCGAGCAGGTCGGCGAAGCCGATGATGTTGGTGAGCGGCGAGCGCAGTTCGTACGAGACGTTCTGCACGAACGCATCCTTCAGCCGGTCGGCGGTGATCAGCGCGTCGTTGCGCTCCTTCAGCACGCGCTGGTAGTTGGCGCTCTCGGTGACATCGAGGAAGGTCATCATCGTCTGCCCGTCGGGCAGCCGCACGATGGCATAATCGATCAGCTTGCCGTCGGCCCGGGTGATGCGGCCCTGCCGGTCCGAGCGCGTCGGGTTGAGGTCGATGATCGAGCGCTTGAGGTCGCGCCAGATCGTCGCCCCGTCCTCGGGCAGCGCCCGCGCCGCGGCTTCGGCGATCTGGTCGATATGCGGCGTCTCGGCGAGGAGGTTGGCCGGCAGCTTCCACACGGTCGAGAGTTTCGGGTTCGACAGCGTCAGCCGCCCGTTGGTGCCGAACACCGCCACCGCTTCGCTCAGGGCGTTGAGGGTCGAGCGCTGTACGTCCAGCACCACCTTGTGCTGGCTCTTCAAGTTCAGCTGGTCGGTAATGTCCTCGAACACGTAGATCACCCCGCCCTTCGGCCCGGCCGGGGCGGCGATCACCTGCACGGTGCGGCCATCGGGCAGGTGCCAGGGCTCCAGTTCCTTGGGGACGCGGAGCTGGTAGGCACTGAGGTGCCGGGTGCGCCAGCCCTGATAGTCGGGCTCGTTGGGCAGCTTGCCGTCGGTGCGGAGCTTGTCGAGGATGGCGCGCTCGTCCATGCCGAGCTTCAGCCAGTTCGGGTCAATGTCCCACATGGCGCAATAGGCGCGGTTGAACTGCACCAGCTCGCGGTTGGGATTGAAGATGGCGATCGGCGTCGCAAGGGCGTCAATGATGGCGCTGAGATGCGACAGGCCCGGATCGCGTGGGGCACTGTCCTGCCTGGCATGCAGGTAACCGGCCGAGCCACCGTTGACCGGGAAATCGACGACCTCGAAATCGCCGACCTCGCCCAAGGTCACCATGGTGCTCTGGGGCTTGCGCGCATCGCCAAGCACGGCGCGGTTGCGCTGCAGCAGGCCGTAATCGACCAGTTCGGCCGGCTGGCTCTCGCTGGTCTTGCGGCCGAGCGCCCGCGCCAGGTCGTGATAGGCGGCGTTGGCGAAGACGAGGCGGCCGGCGCCATCACGGAGGAATGCCGGCTTGCCGAGGCTGGCGAGCACCGTACGGGCCGTGGCGTGGTCGGTGGCGGTCTGCGTGGCCTGCGAACCCGACGCTGCTGCAACCAGTTCGCCCTGCGGTGCAATCGCCGCCGGCCGGAGCCGGAGGGCGGCGCCGTTGCCGAGCAGCGAGCCCGAGGCACGCACGGTGCGGCCGTCGCTGGCCTTGAGCGTCAGCTCGAAGCCGCGGCCGCCGACCCGCAGGTTCTCGATGGCGCGGGCGATGCGATCGGCGTCGGCCTCGCCGAGCCAGGAGGCGAAATCCAGCACCGCTTCAGCGCGCCGCCCCGGGGGCAGCAGGGCCGAAGCCTGGCCGAGGAAACGCGGGCCTTCGCCGGCGCTGGCCCACAGCACGATGATCTCGCGACCGCCAGACAGCAGCGCCTCGTACTCGTCGACCCGGGCGCGGAGCCCGGCGATCTGTTCGGCGGCGCGTGAGCGCGCCAGCCGGTTGTCGCGCAGCATGCGGCGCACCAGCGCCATGGCGATCAGCGCGAAGGCGCCGGCGCCCAGTGCGATGGCGACGGGCGCAGCGCCCATCACATTGTTGGCAGTGATGCCCTGGGCCAGGGCGGGGGACGCACTCACAAGGGTCACCAGACTCGCTGATAGACCTGCGAATCCCCAATCGTTCCGGACCCTATCCGGCGCCATATACTGCCCCTAACCGATTATGCCGCTCACCGCTGCCCGGACCGGACAGCGAACACCGCACTTGCCGCCGCGCCGAGCCCCATTGATTCGCCGCGCCTTCGGCAGGCCAAAACCCGTAACCGCCGAATCACCAGACATTACCGGGCGCGGAATCGCGCAAAAAGAGTCTAATTGTATGTGAACAGCGGGGAATGGCCCGAGAATGGGTGTTGACCCGAGTCCGAACAGTGAACGCTTCGTTAACGCCGCACTGATTTGGGGGGATTATTTTGCCGGGTTGGGCGGCGACCGCCGAACTCTCGGTGATCCTCCCCCGCGTGGCGGGGGAGGACCACGGAGAGACCCGTGCAATGAAAAAGGGCGCCCACCGGGCGCCCTTCAGAATTCGAAGCGTAACCTGTCAGTAGCGGTACTGTTCGGACTTGAACGGGCCGGTCTCGCTGACGCCGATATAGTCGGCCTGCGACTTACTGAGCTTGGTCAGCTTGGCGCCGAGCTTGGCGAGGTGGAGTTCGGCCACCTTCTCGTCGAGGTGCTTGGGCAGGACGTGCACGGCCTTGGTGAGCGTCTCGCCATTGGTCCAGAGCTCGATCTGCGCCAGCGTCTGGTTGGCGAACGAGGCGCTCATCACGAAGCTCGGGTGGCCGGTGGCGTTGCCGAGGTTGACGAGGCGGCCTTCCGACAGCAGCACGATGCGCTTATTGGCCGAGAGCTCGACGATATCGACCTGCGGCTTGACGTTGGTCCACTTGAAGTTGCGGAGCTCGGCAACCTGGATCTCGTTGTCGAAGTGGCCGATGTTGCAGACGATCGCCATGTCCTTGAGGTTGCGGATGTCGTCGAGGCTGACGACGTCCTTGTTCCCCGTCGCAGTGACGACGATGTCGGCGCGGTGCGCCGCGTCCTCGAGGGTCACCACTTCATAGCCATCCATCGCCGCCTGCAGGGCGCAGATCGGATCGACTTCGGTGACCAGCACGCGGGCGCCGGCGCCGCGCAGCGACTGAGCCGAGCCCTTGCCGACATCGCCGTAGCCGCAGACGATCGCCACCTTGCCGGCCAGCATCACATCGGTGCCGCGGCGGATGGCGTCGACCAGCGATTCACGCGTGCCGTACTTGTTGTCGAACTTCGACTTGGTGACGCTGTCATTGACGTTGATCGCCGGGAAGGGCAGCTCGCCCTTCTGCTGCAGCTGATAGAGCCGCATCACGCCCGTGGTGGTCTCCTCGGAGACGCCACGGATGTTGGCGCGGATCTTCGAATAGAATTTCGGGTCCTGGGCCAGGCGCTTCTTGATCAGCGCGAAGAAGATTTCCTCTTCCTCGGAGTGCGGATTGTTCAGCACCGAGGGATCGGTCTCGGCCTTGGCGCCGGTCAGCACCAGCATGGTGGCGTCGCCGCCATCATCGAGGATCATGTTGGGGGTCTGGCCGCCGGGCCATTCCATCATGCGGTCGGTGTAATCCCAGTATTCCTCGAGGCTCTCGCCCTTCTTGGCGAAGACCGAGATGCCGGCGGCGGCGATAGCGGCGGCGGCGTGGTCCTGGGTTGAGAAGATGTTGCAGCTGACCCAGCGGACGTCGGCGCCGAGCGCCTTCAGCGTCTCGATCAGCACGGCGGTCTGGATGGTCATGTGGAGCGAGCCGGCAATGCGGGCGCCCTTGAGCGGCTGCTTTGCCGCGTACTCCTCGCGGATCGCCATCAGGCCGGGCATTTCGATCTCGGCCATGCCGATTTCCTTGCGGCCATACTCGGCGAGGCCGATGTCGCGGACCACGTAGTCGTTATTGCTGGCCATCGGCCCTGTCTCCGTCTTGTCGTGCTGTTGCGGCCTTATACTGAAGCTGGAGGCCGCTATCAACCGGGATATAAAGAAAGCTTTATGTCCCTTGAGTGATTGATCGGTCGCGAGATCGAACCGGAAAAGTCTCACAACTTTTCCTGATCTCGCTCTAGGGCCGACGCTCGACATAGCGCACGCGACGGCGCCGGAACGGCAGCATCAGCACGCCGACGATTGCCGAAAGCGTGACGTAGCCCACGGCGAAGCCGGCGGCCGCATAGCTCAGCCCCTCGAGGGTCACCGGCACCGCCGGCTGGTAGTCGCTCAGGGTGCGCCGGCCGATCTCGGTATCGAAATACTCCGGCATCCGGGTAAACCGCTCCCAGCCGGTAGTGCCGCGCACTTCGGCCAGGGTGGCAGAGAGCTGCTGGTAGCGTGAGAAGGTCCGCGCCATCGACTCGCCGCGTGCCGCAATGAAGCTGTCGCCGGTCTTCGAATAGCGGTCGATCGCCTGCTCCAGAGTGAGGCCCGCCTCCTTGGCGGCGACCTCGAACTCGGCGGTGATGATGCGCAGCTCGTCCACCGCGCCGCCCAGCCGCTGGGTGTATTGCTGGGCATATTCGGGGAACTGGCTGAGGCACAGCCCAAGCGCCAGGCCGCCAAGGATGCCGAGTGTCCTGCGCATCAGAGAGCTCCGTTCCCAACCGCAACGGCACGACAGCGCGTGCCGTTCCGAACATAGGAACAGTTGGTGAGCGAGAGGCTAACTCGCCAGACCTCGGAAGCCGGAGGCCTTGCTGCAGTCAGGCGGCCGCCTTTGCCCGCTTCACGCCGCTGGAGAGGCCCGCGACCAGCGTCGTCACCGCAGCGACGGTGCCGGCGGTGGCCTTGCCGTTCTCGAGCGAACCGAGCACCGCGTTGCAGATGGCGGTTCCGACAGCGATGCCGTCGGAGTCGCGGCCCATGCGGGCGGCGTCGTCGGCGGTCTTGATGCCGAAGCCGACCACCACCGGCAGGTCGGTATGGCCCTTGATGCGGGTCACCGCTTCGCCCACGGCAGCGTGGTTCTTGATGCTGGCGCCGGTAATGCCGGTCATCGAGACGTAGTAGACGAAGCCCGAGGTGTTGTTGAGCACCGCCGGCAGGCGTGCATCATCGGTGGTCGGGGTGGCGAGGCGGATGAAGTTAAGGCCGGCCTCAAGCGCCGGAATGCAGAGCTCGGCATCTTCTTCGGGCGGCAGATCGACGACGATCAGCCCATCGACGCCCGCAGCCTTGGCAGCGCTCAGGAAAGCATCGACGCCGAAAATGTAGATCGGGTTGTAGTAGCCCATCAGGACGATCGGGGTTTCGTCGTCCTGCTTGCGGAAGGCTTCGACCATCGCCAGCGTCTTCTTCATCGTCTGCCCGGCGGCGAGAGCGCGCTGGCCCGCGGCCTGGACGCCCGGACCATCGGCCATCGGGTCGGAAAACGGCATACCGAGTTCGATGATATCGGCGCCGGCACCTGGCAGCGCCTCGAGGATGGCTTGCGCGGTGGCGAGGTCCGGATCACCGGCCATGGTATAGGCGACGAGCGCCGGACGGTTCTGCGAGGCACAGAGCGCAAACCGCGCGGGGATACGGGTGGTCATCAGCTGTTCATCCCCAGGTAGCGGCCGACACTCTCGACATCCTTGTCGCCGCGGCCGGAAAGGCAGAGGACGATGGTCTCGTCCTTGCTCATCGTCGGCGCGACCTTCATGAGATGCGCGAGGCCATGCGCGCTTTCCAGTGCCGGGATGATGCCCTCGAGCCTGGTGCAGAGCTGGAAGGCGTCGAGCGCTTCTTTATCGGTGATCGGCGCGTAGGTGACGCGCTTGGTATCGTGCAGATAGGAGTGCTCGGGACCGACGCCCGGATAGTCGAGGCCGGCCGAAATCGAGTGGCCCTCGAGGATCTGGCCGTCGGCATTCTGTAAGAGGTAGGTGCGGTTGCCGTGCAGCACGCCGGGGCGGCCGCCGGTCATCGAGGCGGCATGGCCGTTCTCGACTTCGATGCCATGGCCGCCGGCTTCGGCGCCATAGAGCTTGACCGAGGGATCATCGAGAAAGGCGTGGAAGGTGCCGATGGCGTTGGAGCCGCCGCCGACGCAGGCGACAACGGCGTCGGGCAGCCTGCCGGTCTCGGCCTCTATCTGCGCCTTGATCTCTTCGCCGATCACCGACTGGAAGTTGCGCACCATCTCCGGATAGGGGTGCGGGCCGGCCGCGGTACCGATCAGGTAATAGGTGGTCTCGACATTGGTGACCCAGTCGCGCAGCGCCTCGTTCATAGCATCCTTGAGGGTGCCGGCGCCGGCAGTGACCGGGCGGACCTCGGCGCCGAGCATCTTCATGCGCAAGACGTTGGGGTATTGCCGCTCGACGTCGGTGGCGCCCATGAACACCACGCAGGGCAGATCGAACTTGGCACAGACCGTCGCCGTCGCCACGCCATGCTGGCCGGCGCCGGTCTCTGCGATGATGCGGGTCTTGCCCATGCGCTTGGCGAGGAGGATCTGGCCGAGCGTGTTGTTGATCTTGTGCGAGCCGGTGTGGTTCAACTCTTCGCGCTTGAAATAGACCTTGGCGCCGCCCAGTTGCTCGGTCAGCCGCTCGGCGAAATAGAGCGGCGAGGGGCGGCCGACATAGTGGGTAGCAAGATGCTTGATCTGGGCCTGAAACTCAGGATCGGCCTGCGCTGCGCGGTAGGCCTTCTCGAGATCGAGGATCAGCGGCATCAGCGTTTCGGCGACGAAGCGCCCGCCATAGAGCCCAAAGCGACCCTGCTCGTCGGGGCCGTTGCGAAGGGAATTGGCCCCGGTCGCGGTCACTGCTGAACTCCTACCCGTGTGCGGCTCGCGCCTGCTCGATGAAAGCCCGGATCAGCGCCGCGTCCTTGACGCCGGGCGCGGTTTCGACGCCGGAGGAGACATCGACGGCCATCGGTCGAACGGCCCGGATTGCCTCTCCCACCGTCTCGGGCGTGAGGCCCCCGGAAAGCATGAATGGAAGGTTGGGGTCAAGCGCCTTGAGCAGGCTCCAGTCGAACGGCACGCCATGCCCGCCGCTGCGATCGGCCCCCTTGGGCGCCTTGGCGTCGAGCAGGATGCGATCGGCGATATCGGCGAAGTCGGCAACATGCGCCACATCCTCGGCCGTGCTGATGCCGATGGCCTTCATGATGGCGATGCCGGCTTCGTCGCGGATCGCTTCGACGCGATGCGGCGTCTCAGGGCCATGCAGCTGGATCCAGTCGGGCGACAAAGCGGCAATTTCCATGACCGAGGAATTGTCCGGATTGACCAGGACGACGCAGGTCTCGATCCGGCCACGTGCCGCCGAGATCAGCTCCTGCAGCGTCTCGAGGTCGACATGCCGGGGGCTGCGCTCGAAATGCATGAAGCCGACGATGTCGGCGCCGGCGTCGATGGCTGCGTCGAGCAGTGCCGGGGTCCTGATGCCGCAGATCTTGACGATGAGGGGGTCGGACATGTGCCTTGGATCAGTTGGGAACGAAATCTTCGGCGCCAAGCGCCGGGGGTTCGGGCGAGCGGCGGGCAACCTCCAGCTCGCGATGCAGGCGTTCGGTCTCGCGCTTGAAGTGGCGCTCGTCGCGGCGATGCGGCCCCTGGGCGAACCAGGTGGCGACGCCGCCGAGCAGCACGCCGACCAGCAGCACGGCAAACAGCACCAGAAACAGCGGCACCCCGACACCCGGCGAGCTCAAGGCTTCGACCGGCGCGAAGGGGTTGAAGTTCACCACCACCAACTGGCGGTTGGCCAGGGCGAACACAATCAGCACCGCGCAAAGCGGCACCAGCACGAACCAGCCGACAATGCGTCTAATCATCGGAAATGCCAGACATCATCCCGCGCGATTGATCCGCTCACGGATTTCCTTGCCGGCCTTGAACTGCGGCACGTACTTCTCGCCCACAT
>Ga0209902_100808_pt1 | contig 24120 bp, 21 predicted proteins | sample FECB27metaG_FD_188304 | JGI IMG/M metagenome (GOLD analysis project Ga0209902, IMG submission 188304) | Cyanobacterial communities from the Joint Genome Institute, California, USA - FECB-27 (SPAdes) (version 2) | ecosystem: Environmental > Aquatic > Thermal springs > Hot (42-90C) > Microbial mats...
AACCTGCGGTGCTCGCGTTTCGCGGGGTCTCGCAGAACTCGCTTCGCTCAAACAGCTGCGAGCCCTGATCCGCGAAACGCTGCGCTCCTCGGCGCAGCCAGAGGGAATGAGGGTCAACGCGCCATGGCGCGTCCTTGTGTGGGGTGTAGGGACGCGCAGGCCCTGGACCTTTCACCACGGCCGAGCGAAGCGAAGGCCTGTTCGGCATGCTGGGCCGAGCGCAGCGATGGCCCGACCCACTCCCCTCTGGCTGTGCCGAGGAGCGCAGGGGAAAGCGGGATAAGGGCCGCAGCTGTCTGAGCGGAGCGCAGCGCAGCGAGTTCTGCGGACCCCCGCTTTCCCCGAGCACCGCAGGTTGCCCGTAGCGAAGCGGAGGGACACAGACAGCGGGGTCGCCTTTCTTTGCTTACTTTCTTTGGCGAAGCAAAAGAAAGTGACTCGCCCGCCGGGGCGAATTCCCGGCCAACAGCCCCCGCAGGAGAAGCAGCACAAGAACACAAAGCAGCCGAACGAGAGAGGAAACTCAAACCGCCTCCTCCTCAACCACCCCCGACCGCCGAGCCCCACCCAACCGATCAAACGCCAAATAAATAACAGGCGTAGTGAACAAAGTCAGCAGCTGACTAACGATCAGCCCCCCAAAAATAGCCAGCCCCAAAGGACGCCGCAATTCAGCACCATCGCCGAAACTGAACATCAAAGGCACAGCAGCAAACAGAGCAGCCAGCGTAGTCATCAAGATAGGCCGAAACCGCAACAACGCCGCCTGATGAATAGCTTCCCGGGGCGACTTGCCCTCAGTGCGCTCCGCATCGATCGCAAAGTCGATCATCATGATCGCGTTCTTCTTCACGATCCCGATCAGCAGGATGATCCCGATGATCCCGATCACCCCCAGGTCGTTGCCCGTCACCATCAACGCCAGCAGCGCCCCCACCCCCGCGGATGGCAGGGTCGACAGAATCGTCAGCGGATGCACGTAGCTCTCGTACAGCACCCCCAGCACGATGTACACGCACACCACCGCCGCCAGAATCAGCCACAGCTGGTTGGACAGCGATTTCTCGTAAGCCCCCGAGGCCCCGAGGAAGGTCATCGTGATGCTCTTCGGCAACCCGATCTCCTTCGCCGTCGCACGGATCGTGTCGACCGCTGAACCGAGCGCCACCCCCGGCGCGGTATCGAAGTTCAGCGTGCTCGCCGGGTACTGCGCCACGTGCGTGATCTGCAGCGGCGCCTGCCGCTCGCTGATGTCGGCGATGGCCGAGAGCGGCGTCGCGGTGCCCGAGCCCGCAATCAGGTTGAGTTGCCCCAGCGTCTGCGGCGTGTTCACCATGCCGGGCTGCGCCTCGAGGATCACGCGGTACTGGTTGGTCTCGGTGAAGATGGTCGAAACGATGCGCTGGCCGAAGGCGCTGTAGAGCGCGTCGTCGACCGTGCTCGCGGTGATCGACAGCCGCGCCGCGGTGTCGCGGTTCACGTTGACGAAGGCCGCCAGGCCCTGGGCGCCGGCATCGCTGCTGACGTTGCGCACCTTGTCGCCATGCTCGGCCTGCAGCTTGGCCACCAGCTGCTGCATCCAGTCGGTGATGGCGGCGCCGTCCACGCCTTCGAGCGAGGCGCGGTACTGCGTGGGGCCGGTCTCGGCATCGATGGTCAGGTCCTGCGTGGGCTGCAGGTAGAGGGTCACGCCGGCCACGCCGCGCACGCGCTCGCGCAGCCGGTCCATCACGGCCTGCTGGCTGTCGTGGCCGCGGCGCAGGTTGATCAGCATGCTGCCGGTGTGCAGCATGGTGTTGTTGGCGGCGTCGACGCCGACGAAGGAGCTGAGGTTCTCGACGTCGGGGTCGGCCAGCACGGCGCGCGCGGCCTGCTGTTGCAGCTGCGACATGCGGTCGAACGAGACGTCCTGCGCGGCCTCGATGCGTGCCTGCAGCTGGCCCGTGTCCTGGGTCGGGAACAGGCCCTTGGGGATCGAGAGGTAGAGCGCCACGGTCAGCAGCAGGGTGAGCAGCGCGACCAGCAGCGTGAGCGCCTGGTGGTCGATGACCCAGTGCAGCGAGCGGTCGTAGCGCGTCATCACGCCGTCGAAGAAGCGCTGCGCGCGCGCGGCGATGCCGTGGCTGGCGGGGTCGCGCTTGGGTTCGTGCTTGAGCCAGCGCGCCGACATCATCGGCACCAGCGTGAGCGACACCACGGCCGAGATCAGGATCGTGATCGCCAGTGTGACCGCGAACTCGCGGAACAGCCGGCCGACCACGTCGCCCATGAACAGCAGCGGGATCAGCACCGCGATCAGCGAGACCGTCAGCGAGATGATGGTGAAGCCGATCTGGGTGGCGCCCTTGAACGCGGCCTGCAGCGGCTTCTCGCCCTCCTCGATGTAGCGCGCGATGTTCTCGATCATCACGATCGCGTCGTCCACCACGAAGCCGGTGGCGATGGTCAGCGCCATCAGGCTCAGGTTGTTGAGGCTGTAGCCCAGCAGGTACATCAGGCCGAAGGTGCCGATCAGCGAGATCGGCACCGCGATGCTGGCGATGACGGTGGCGCGCAGGCTGCCGAGGAAGGCGAAGATCACCAGCACCACCAGCACGACGGCGAGCACCAGCTCCATCTGCACGTGCTCGACCGACGAGCGGATGCCGGCCGTGCGGTCGCTCAGCACCTCGACCTTGAGCCCCGCGGGCATGCCGGCCTGCAGCTCGGGCAGTTGCGCCTTGATGGCGTTGACGGTAGCGATCACGTTGGCGCCGGGCTGGCGCTGCACGTTGAGGATGATCGCGGGCGTGAGCGTGCCCTCGGCATCGCCGGCGGCCTTGGTGCCGGCCCAGGCGCCGAGCTGGTTGTTCTCGGCGCTGTTGACCACGCGCGCCACGTCGACCATGCGGATCGGCGCGCCGTTCTTGTACGAGACGATCAGGTTCTTGTAGTCGTCGACCGTGAGCAGCTGGTCGTTCGAGTTGATGGTGTAGGCGCGCTTGGGGCCGTCGAAGCTGCCCTTGGCGCCATTGGAGTTGGCCGCGCTGATCGCGGTGCGCAGCGCGTCGAGGCCGATGCCGTTGGCCGCCAGTGCCTGGGTGTTGGCCTGGATGCGCACCGCCGGCCGCTGGCCGCCGCTGAGCGACACCAGCCCCACGCCCGAGACCTGGCTGATCTTCTGCGCGAGCCGCGTGTTGACGAGGTTCTGCACCTCGGTCAGCGGCAGGGTGTCGGAGGTGATCGCCAGCGTGAGCACCGGCGCGTCGGCCGGGTTGACCTTGGCGTAGACCGGCGGCGCCGGCAGGTCGGCCGGCAACAGCGAGCCGCCGGCGTTGATCGCGGCCTGCACCTCCTGCTCGGCGACGTCGAGCGTCTGGCCCAGCGTGAACTGCAGCGTGATGATCGACACGCCCGCCGCGCTGGTGGAGCTCATGCGGTCGAGCCCCGACATCTGGCCGAACTGGCGTTCGAGCGGCGCGGTGACGGTGTTGCTCATCACCTCGGGGCTGGCGCCCGGGTAGAGCGTCTGGACCTGGATCGTCGGGTAGTCGACCTGCGGCAGCGCCGACAGCGGCAGGAAGCGGAACGCCACCAGGCCGGCCAGCACGATGGCGACCATCAGCAGCGAGGTCGCCACCGGCCGCAGGATGAACGGGCGTGAAGGGCTCATGGGATCAATTCGTCGTCGAGGGCGCTGCGGGCGGCGCGGCGGTGGATGCCGAGGCGGAAGGCCGGCGCGTCATTGGCCTTGCGGCGCCTGGCGGCGGCCCTCGCCCTGCCCGCCCTGGCGCTCGGCCATGCGCTGCCAGCGTTCGAGCGCGGCCGGATCGCCACGGTCGAGCTGTTCGAGGAAGCGCTTGCGGCGCTCGAGCTGCTCGGGGTCGTCCTTGGCGGCGTCGAGCATGCGCTGGCGTTGCTCGGCGGTGGGGAGCCTGGGGGCGGCCGCCGTGGGTGCGGCGGCAGGGGCGGCCGGCTGGGCGCCGGTGGCGGGCGCGGCCGCAGGGGCCGGGGTCGTTGCGGGAGCAGCGGGCGCCGTGCCCGGCGCGGGCGCGGCGTTGCCACCGGCCGCAGGCGCGGCGGACGACGCGGCGCCACCAGCCGGGGCCTGCCCTCCCTGGGCGCCGCCCTGCGCGCCCTCGCGCTGGCGCCGCCCGCCACGGTGCTGGCCATTGGCGGCGGCACCGGGCGCGACCGCGGGCCGGTCGGCCTGGGTCTGCACGCGCGCGCCGTCCTTCAGGCGGTCGCCGCCCTCGGTCACGACCACCTCGCCGGCATTCAGGCCGGCGGTCACCGCGATGTTGTCGACGCTCGACTCGCCGCGCGTCACCACGCGCTGCGACACCGTGTTGTCGGCATTGAGCACATAGACGTAGTCGCCGTTCGGGCCGTTGCGCATGGCCGTCACCGGCACCACCACGGCGCTGGTCACGGTGCGCAGCAACAGGCGCAGGTTGACGAACTGGTTCGGGAACAGCGCGCCGTCGGCATTCACGAAGCGGGCCTTGGCCTTGACGGTGCCGGTCTGGGTGTCGACCAGGTTGTCGAGCGTCGAGAAGCTGCCGGTGGCGAGCTGCTTGACGCGCGTGCGGTCGAAGGCCGTGGCGGGCAGCTTGGCGCCGGCGGCGAGGCGCTCCTGCACCTCGGGCACGCGGTCCTGCGGCACCGAGAACACCACGTCGATCGGCGCGATCTGGGTGATGACGGCGATGCCGCCGCTGGTGCCGGTCGAGACGTAGTTGCCCACGTCCACCGGCCGCAGGCCGATGCGGCCGCCGACCGGCGCCGCGATGCGGGTCCAGGTCAGGTTCAGCCGCGCGGAGTTCTCGTTGGCGCGGTCGATCGCGACCGTGCCCTCGAGCTGCTTGACCAGCGCGCTCTGGGTGTCGACGTCCTGGCGCGCGATCGAGTCCTGGCCCAGCAGGGTCTGGTAGCGCTGCAGGGTGACGCGCGCCGCGGCGAGCTGCGCCTCGTCGCGCTGGCGCGCACCGGTGGCCTGGGCCAGCGCGTTCTGATAGGGCTGCGGGTCGATGGTGGCGAGCACGTCGCCCTTCTTGACCATCTGGCCTTCCTGGAACAGCACCTGCGTCAGCACGCCCGAGACCTGCGGCTGCACGGTGACGTTGGCCAGCGGCGTGACGGTGCCGAGCGCCTCGAGCTGGATCGGGATGTCGGCCTGCCGCGCGGTCGCGATGCCGACGGTGCTGGAAGCGGCACCGCCGCCACCGCCGCCGCGCCGGCCGCCAGGACCGCCCGGCCCACCGGGGCCGCCCGGTCCGGCGCCGGGGCCGGCCACCGGCGTCTTCGCGCGTTGCACCAGGTACCAGGCACCGCCGCCCAGGGCCACGAGCAATAACAGCGCGATCAGGCTGCCGACCCAGCGGCGGCGTCGGACCGGGGGATGCGTGGGCGATGCGGCGGCCGGCGGGGGAACAGGGGTGTGGGGGTCCATGGGAAGCAAGTAGAGCCTGAACGGGTTGCGGCCTAGAGTACAGCGCCGAAAGGTGTATGCAGAGTTTGCTGTGCCGTAAAGCGACGGTAAAGCTTTCGACTTCGGGAGCGGCGGGCCGCGGCCCACCGGATTCCGTGCCGCCCGCGCGCCGCGTCCGGCCGCATTTGGCGCCGCCGACGCGCACTTCGCGCCGCGCCCCCGCATTTCATCGCACGGCCGTGGCGGCCCTGCGAGCGCGCCGGCAAAGTCCGCTCCAACGCCCTCGGGCATCCATCGTTTCTCCCGGATTTTCCGGCCGCCTTTCCACCCTCGACCGATCAAGGAGCCACCCCATGCTGATCCAGATCCTTCTTCACACGCCCAAGTGGGTGTTCGCCGTCTTCGTGCTGCTGGTCTGGCTCGGCAGCAAGCAGTTGCTGTCGGGCAGCGTGAGCCTGACGCGCATCACGCTGATGCCGATCGCGATGGGCGCGCTGTCGCTGATGGGCGTGGCCTCGGCCTTCGGCGATTCGCTCGGCGCCCTGCTCGGCTGGGCCGCCGCCGCGGCCGTGATGATCGCGCTGGTGCTGCGGCGCCCGCTGCCCGCGAGCACCCGCTACGACGCCGCCACGCGCCGCTTCCACCTGGCCGGCAGCGCGGTGCCGCTGGCGCTGATGATGGGCATCTTCTTCACCAAGTACGTGGTCGGCGTGGCGCTGGTCATGCACCCCGAGCTGCGCCACGACAGCGTGTTCGCGGTCGCGATCCCCGTGCTCTACGGCGCCTTCAGCGGCGTCTTCGCGGCCCGCGCCCTGCGCCTGTGGAAGCTGGCGATCGCCACCGACGCCATGGCCAGCGGAGCCGGCGCCGCCTAAGATCGGCGCCGCCCTTTTCGCCCGCCCATTCCCCCACGCCTGCAGGAAGCGCCATGTCCGTCCTCGTGCTGATCCTCAAGATCTCGGTGTCCGTGGTGCTGATCGCCTCGCTGGCCGAAGCGCTCGTGCTCTCGTGGCGCAACGGCTGGCGCAGCTACGACTGGAAGGCGGCCGGCATCTCGGTGTTCGACTTCCTGGTGCGCGAATACCCGCTGCGCTGGCTGCTGCCGCTGGCCTTCTGGGTCGGCGCCATGGACTGGCTCTACGCGCACCGCCTGTTCACCCTGCCGATGGACCACTGGACCGGCTGGGCCGCCTGCTTCATCGGCCAGGAGTTCTGCTACTACTGGTACCACCGCGCCGCGCACCGGGTGCGCTGGTTCTGGTGCACCCATGCGATCCACCACTCGCCCAACGAACTGAACCTGTCGGCCGCCTACCGCTTCGGCTGGACCGGCAAGCTCACCGGTACGCTGGCCTTCTTCATGCTGGCGCCGCTCCTGGGCATGCCGCCGCGCGTGGTGCTGATCATGCTGACCCTGAACCTGCTCTACCAGTTCTGGATCCACGCCACCTGGATCCCGAAGCTCGGGCCGCTCGAATGGGTGCTCAACACGCCCTCGGCGCACCGCGTGCACCATGCCTCGAACCTCGAGTACCTCGACGGCAACTACGGAGGCGTGCTGATCGTGTTCGACCGCCTGTTCGGCACCTACATCCCCGAACGCGCCGACCTGCCCTGCCGCTACGGCCTCGTGAAGCCGATCACCTCGTACAACCTGCTCGAGATCGAGTTCAGCCAGTGGCGCGCGCTGTTCAAGGACCTGGCCTCGGCCCGCTCGGTGCGCGCCTTCGTCGGCTACCTCGTGAAGCCGCCGGGCTGGAACCCCGACGGGCCCGGCGAGACCACCGAGGAACTGCGCCGGCGTGCGGCCGTCGAGGCCCCGGCGCCCGTCGCCTCCCCACCTGCCGATTTCATTCCCGTTCAGATCAAGGAGCTGTCATGAACACATCCTCTTCCTCCTCTCCCGCAGAACTCGAGAAGCGAGCCCGCCGCCGCGCCGGCGCCAAGATGGGCTGGTACATCCATGCCTTCGTCTACGTGCTGGTCAACCTCGGCCTGGTCGCGCTGTCGGCCTCCAAGGGCCACACCTGGGCCGTCTATCCGCTGATGGGCTGGGGCCTGGGGCTGCTGGTGCACGGCGCCGTGATCTGGTTCATCGCGCCGGGCGGCGACTTCTACGAGCGCCTGGTCGAACGCGAACGCCGCGCGCTGGCCGCCGGGGAGCGCCGTTGAACCAGGCCCCTGCCGCCGCCCGCCCCAGGTTCGGCATCGAGAACCTGCGCGACCTGCTGCGGCACGGGCTGATCACCGCCGTCTTCTGCTGCCTGATCGCGGCCGCGCTCAGCATCTCGAGCGGCCGCAGCTGGGCCAACCACATGGTCTATTCGATGGCGATCGGCCTGATCAGCTGGCTGTGCATCGACGGCGGCCGGCTGCTGATGAGCGGCCACCGCGAGGTGCTCTGGCCGCATGGCACGCAGAGCATCGCGCTGATCGGCTTCGGCGTGACCGCCGGCTTCCTGCTCGGCAACCTGATCGGCGACGCCTGGAGCGGCGCCCCCCTGCTCGACTTCCTCGACTACCGCGGCCACAAGCTGGCCACCACGCTCACCATCACGCTGGTCGCCACGGCCGGCGCCTGCTTCTTCTTCTACAGCCTCGGCAAGAGCAAGCACCTGCAGGGCCAGATCGAAAGAGCCAGGCGCGACGCGACCGAAGCGCGCCTCAAGCTGCTCGAGACCCAGCTCGAACCGCACATGCTGTTCAACACGCTGGCCAACCTGCGGGTGCTGATCACGCTCGATCCGCCGCGCGCCGTGGCCATGCTCGACCGGCTCAACAGCTACCTGCGCGTCACCCTCAGCGGCTCGCGCACGCTCGCGCATCCGCTGGGGGCGGAGTTCGACCGGCTGGCCGACTACCTCGAGCTGATGTCGGTGCGCATGGGCGAGCGGCTGCGCTACGCGCTCGAGCTGCCGGCCGAGCTGCGCGAGGTGCCGGTGCCGCCGCTGCTGCTGCAGCCGCTGGTGGAGAACAGCATCCGCCACGGCCTCGAGCCCAAGGTCGAGGGCGGCGAGATCGCGGTGCGCGCGCGCCGCGAGGGCGACCTGCTGGTGATCGAACTGAGCGACACGGGCATCGGGCTCGATGCCGCGTCGCCGTCGACGTCGCGGGATGGCGGCGGCTTCGGCCTCGAACAGGTGCGCGAACGGCTGACCACGGTCTACGGCCCGCGCGCCACCCTGACGCTGGCGCCCGGCGAGCAGACGGGCACCCGCGCCACCTTGCGCTTTCCGCTGCAGGCCTCCTCCACCGGCGATGCGCCGGCTGCTTCCCCCACGCCATGAACACTGCCGCCCCTCTCACCGCCCTGATCGCCGAGGACGAACCGCTGCTCGCGCAGGCCCTGAAGGCCGAGCTGGCCGCCGCCTGGCCCGAGCTGAAGATCGTCGCCATCGCGGGCGACGGCCGCAGCGCCGTGCGCGAGGCGCTGCGACTGCTGCCGCAGGTGCTGTTCTTCGACATCCGCATGCCGGGCCTCGACGGCCTGGGCGCCGCCACCGAACTGGCCGACGCCTGGCCCACGGACGAGGCGCCGATGCCGCAGCTGGTCTTCGTGACCGCCTACGACGAATACGCGGCCCGCGCCTTCGAAGCCCAGGCGATCGACTACGTGCTGAAGCCCGTGCAACCCGAGCGGCTGCGCAAGACGGTGGCGCGGCTCAAGCAGGCGCTGGCCGCGCGGCCGGCGGCCGAAACGCCGGCCGACGAGGCGCTGGACCGCACGCTGGCGCGCTGGCGCGAGGTGCTGGCCGCCGCGGGCGGCGCCGGGGCGCCGATGCCCGAGCCCTCGGCCGCGCCGCTGCGCATGATCGCCGCCAGCGATGCCGGCGGCAGCACGGTGCGCATGGTGCCGATCGACGAGGTGCTGTATTTCGAGGCCGCCGACAAATACCTGCGGGTGCTGACCGCGGACCACGAATACCTGATCCGCACGCCGCTCAAACAGCTGCTGCCGCAGCTCGATGCGCAGACCTTCTGGCAGGTGCACCGGGCGGTGGTCGTGCGCGCCTCGGCCATCGAGGCAGTGCACCGCGACGAGGCCGGCAAGCTCGCCCTCGACCTGCGCGGACGGCCCGAGCGGATACCGGTCAGCCGGCTCTACGCCCACCTGTTTCGCGCGATGTGAAATCCGGGCCGATGCGTCGCCCAAAGAAAAAGCCGGTTCCGAAGAACCGGCTTTTTCATTTGCTCACATTCAGCGTGGCATTTCAGCGCCAGTGGCCGTGGCCATGACCGCGGTAGTAGCCGCGACCGTAGTAGCGCGGGCCGTAGTAGGCCGGCGGCGCGTAGTACACCGGGGCCGGACGGTAATAGACCGGCGGCGGGCGGTAGTACACCGGCGGCGGCGGCGCGTAGTAGACGGGGGCCGGCGGCGCATAGACCGGTGCCGGGTAGTAGGCGGGGCCGCCCACGCCCACCGCCACGCCGGGGACGCCGACGCCGATGGACCAGCTCACGTCGCCGCGAGCGCTGGCCGAGGTGGCCGCGAACAGGGCACCGGCGGCGACGACGCCTGCGGCGGCCCACTTGAAGAAGGTAGAACGGGTGACGCTCATGATGTTGGACTCCTTGTAGGGAAGGCATTCACTGCCCATGTACGTATTGAACGCGCCAAATGCAAAGTGGTTGCCCGCCGCATTGTGAAGAGCGTTGCCAAAGGTAACCTGAAGATCCCCCAAATTAGAATGCGTCGATGACCTCCCCGACCGACAAAGACGTCGCAAAAACACCCGCCGCACCCAGCAATTTCCTGCGCCACGTGATCGAAAACGACCTCGCCCAGGGCGCCTACACCGGCCGCCGCTGGGGTGGGGCTCCGGGCGATGCCGAACACCACGCCCATGGCATGAACGACCCGGCCCGGGTCCGCCTGCGCTTTCCGCCCGAACCCAACGGCTACCTGCACATCGGCCACGCCAAGAGCATCTGGCTGAATTTCGAGCTGGCGCGCGAATACGGCGGCGTCTGCCACCTGCGCTTCGACGACACCAACCCCGAGAAGGAAGAGCAGGAGTACGTCGACTCGATCCGCGACGCCGTGGAGTGGCTCGGCTACGAGACCTACCTCGCCGACCGCCCCAGCGCGCCCGGCGTGATGCAACCGCACGAGTACTTCGCGAGCGACTACTTCGACTTCATGTATCGCGCGGCCGAGTACCTGATCGGCGCCGGCCTGGCCTACGTCGACGAGCAATCGGCCGATGAAGTGCGCGCCAACCGCGGCGACTTCGGCAAGCCAGGCACCGACAGCCCGTACCGCAGCCGCAGCCCCGAGGAGAACCTCGCGCGCTTTCGCGAGATGCGCGACGGCAAGCTCGCCGACGGCGCCGCCACCCTGCGCGCCAAGATCGACATGGCGAGCCCCAACATCAACATGCGCGACCCGGCGCTCTACCGCATCCGCCGGGCCACGCACCACAACACCGGCGACAAGTGGTGCATCTACCCGATGTACACCTATGCGCACCCGATCGAGGACGCGCTCGAGCAGATCACCCACAGCATCTGCACGCTCGAATTCGAGGACCAGCGCCCGTTCTACGACTGGCTGCTCGACCGCCTCGCCGAAGGCGGCCTGATCGCCAGCCCGCATCCGCGCCAGTACGAATTCGCGCGGCTCAACGTGACGCACGTGCTCACCAGCAAGCGCAAGCTGCGCCAGCTGGTGGAGGAGAAGCACGTCGACGGCTGGGACGACCCGCGCATGCCCACGCTGGCCGGCCTGCGCCGCCGCGGCTACACGCCCGAGGCGCTGCGCCTGTTCTGCGAACGCAGCGGCACCACCAAGTCGGGCGGCTGGATCGACTACGCCGCGCTCGAGGCCGCGTTGCGCGACACCCTCGACCCCGTGGCGCCGCGCGCGATGGCCGTGCTCGACCCGGTCAAACTGGTCATCAGCAACTGGGGTGAACTCATGGGCGGTGACGCCGCGCTCGACGACTGCTCGGCGCCGATCCATCCACACCATCCCGAACTCGGCAAGCGCGCCTTCAAGCTGGGCCGCGAGGTCTGGATCGAGCGCACCGACTACGAGGACGTGCAGCCCAAGGGCTTCTTCCGCCTGTTCCCCGGCAACAAGGTGCGGCTCAAGTACGGCCACGTCATCGAGTGCACCGGCGCCACGCGCGATGCCGAGGGCAATCTCATCGAGGTGCAGGCGAAGCTGGTGCCCGACACCAAGAGCGGCACCCCGGGCGCCGACGCGATCAAGGTCAAGGGCAACATCACCTGGGTGGCCGTGGCCGACGCGGTGCAGGCCGAGGTGCGGCTCTACGAGCGGCTGTTCTCCGAAGCCAATCCGGGCGGCGGCGAGCTGCTCGATGAACTCAACCGCCACAGCCTCGAGGTCTGCGCGGCCTATGTCGAGCCCTCGCTCGCCGAAGCGAAGCCCGAATCGGCCTTCCAGTTCGAACGCCATGGCTACTTCGTGCTCGACGCCAAGGCGGCCGAGGACGGCCGGCGCGTGTTCAACCGCGCGGCGGGCATGCGCGACAGCTGGGGCAAGTAGGCGCCGACGCTCTCGCCGCATCACGAACCGGGGCCGCGCGCCCCGGTTTTTCATGGTGCTTTCCAACAATCGGACGCGGGCCATGACGCCACAATGCGGCCCATGTCACGCATCCTTCATGCTCCGCTCTCCGGCCGCCGCACGCTCCTGATCGGCACCGCCGCCCTGCTCGCCCTGCCCGCCACGGCGGCAACCAAGAAGGCCGGCGCCGCCAAGCCCCAACCGCCCGAAGTCTGGCCTCGCGCCTCCCAGGTCCCCGGTGGCGTCGCGCGCCTGTCGCTCGGCCCCGCGGCCGCGCGCCCGCTGGCCACCACCGGCGGCGACGGCAACCAGCCCGTGCTGGTGCTCGGCGACGCCATCGAATGGACCGCCATCGTCGGCATTCCGCTCTCGGCCGAACCCGGCGAGGCCAGCATCTCGGTGCAGGCCCGCCCCGATGCCGCGCCGCGCCAGCTCGGCTACAGCATCGCGCACAAGCAGTACCGCGAGCAGCGCCTGAACGTGGCGCCGCGCACCGTCGACCTCTCGCCCGAGGACCAGGCGCGCTACGAGCGCGAGCGCGACCACCTCGCCACCGTGACCGCCACCCGCACCGAGCTGCGCCCCGATGCCGCGCTGCAGATGCGCGTGCCGGTGCCGGGCCGGCGCTCGAGTTCCTTCGGCCTGCGCCGTGTCTTCAACGGCCAATCGCGCAATCCGCACAGCGGCATGGACATCGCGGCCGGCACCGGCACCCCGGTGCTCGCGCCGCTGCCGGGCAAGGTCATCGACACCGGCGACTACTTCTTCAATGGCGGCACCGTCTGGCTCGACCATGGCGGCGGCCTGCTGACCATGTACTGCCACCTGAGCCGCGTCGACGTGAAGGTCGGCGACGTGCTCCAGACCGGCGACAAGCTCGCCGCGGTCGGCGCCACCGGCCGCGTGACCGGCCCGCACCTGCACTGGTCGGTGATGCTCAACCGCGCGATGGTCGATCCGGCGCTGTTCATTTCCGCCTGAACGTTGCGCCGGCACCTCGCCGGCGGTCCGGGCCGGGGCGCCTCTGTTGGCAAGGCGCCCGGCGCAAGTAACAATTCGTTTTCAGACCGCGCGCCGGGAGGCTCCATCTCGGGGACGCGCGCCGGTCCGTTTCCCTTGCACCAGCCCTCATGCAGAAGAACACGACCAGCGCGCCCCGGACCGGCAATGCCATGCCCATCAGCGACGTCCAGATCCAGAAGGCCGTCGCGACGCTCTCGAATGCGCTGCGCGCCGAGAACATCCAGGACCAGAGCTACCTCGGCCTGTACGTGGGCGAGGACGCGCTGCACGACATCCACAACCTCAACAACCAGGTCATCTATGGCCGGCGCGGCTCGGGCAAGACCCACCTGCTGAAGGCGCTGCAGGAGAAGATCAACAACGACTTCCCCGCCTCGCGGCGGATCGCGGTCTACATCGATGCCCGCACCATCCTTCCGCATGCCGAGGCCGACGGCCTGAGCTGGGAGCAGTACGCGGTCATCCTGTTCAAGAACATCATCCGCAGCCTGGTGAATGCGTTCTCGAGCAACCTGCGCGCCATCCACGGCCGGGACGACATCATCCCGCTGCGCCGCGATCCGCTCGACAACGAGGCCGAGCGCCAGCTGCAGCAGCGGCTCGACGCCATCCAGCGCGAGCTCGACGGCAGCTCGCTCAACAAGCTCAAGGAGACGGCCCTCGCCGTCGAATCGATCTCGCAGGCCGGCGCCTCGCTCAAGCTCTCGAAGGCGCCCGAGCTGCAGGCCTCGGGCAGCCTGCAGACCAAGTCGCAGGAGTCCCGGCTCAAGGACCAGTTCATCAGCGTCTTCGACATCGCGAACCTGCTGCAGGACCTGAGCGAGGAACTGCAACTGAACCGCGTCTTCTGCCTGATCGACGAATGGTCCGAGATCCCGAACTCGGCCCAGAAGCACCTGGCCGAGCTGGTCAAGAAGTCCTTCATCGCGAGCCGCTTCAGCTTCAAGATCGCCGCGATCCCGAACCGCACCGACCTCGGCCACAAGACCGACGAGAAGTTCTACGGCCTGGAGGACGGCGGCGACATCTTCGGCTACCAGCTCGACAACCGCTACGTGTTCGAGATCGACAAGGCCAAGACCCGCAACTTCTTCAACCAGCTGCTGTGCAAGCACCTCGAGCAGCACAGCCCCAGCCTGTCCGACGAGCTGCTGCTGCCCTCGCGCAAGAACAACGATGCCTTCATCAACGCCTTCCTCACCAACAAGGCGCTGGGCGAACTGCTGATCGCGAGCGCGGGCATCCCGCGCGATTTCATCAACCTCTTCATCCACTCGTACGCGCAGTTCAAGAGCTCGGGCTCCAAGCACATCTCGATCAAGAACGTACGCGCCGCCACCTCGGGCTGGTACGAGACCGACAAGAAGAAGCAGGTCGACGAGCACTCGGTCGAGAAGAACCTGCTCGAGAAGATCGTGCAGGAGATCGTGGTCGGCAAGAACTCGAGCCACTTCATGATCAGCGAGAAGTACTCGGCCAATCCGCACATCCTCGGCCTGGTCGACTTCCGCGTGCTGCACCTGCGCAAGAAGGGCTACTCGCACAAGGACATGGCGGGCGAGACCTTCAACGTCTACTCGATCGACTACGGCTGCTACAACCACCTGAACATCACGCGCACCGCGCTCGACAACAACACCCTCGAGAACCTCAAGGTGCGCGACGACATCCGCGACATCCGCCGCATCCACCTGAGCGACGCCTTCTTCCAGAAATTCCAGCTCGCGGTCGGCGAGGCCTTCATGTGCGAGCACTGCAAGAAGCCGGTCGACACCACGCACGCGGCCTTCGTGAAGCAGTCTCTGTGCAACCACTGCTTCGAGAAGATTCCGGCGCGCAGTGCGCTGGCGGCTTGAGCGGCGAGGCAGCGCAGATGGCCCGATCCAAGCGCCAGGACCGCCGCCGCGAGCGGGCGCGTCGGCAATTGGCGGGCAAGGGCTGGACCGCGGTGCTCGTCGGCCTGCTGCTCCTGCTGGTCGTGCCGATGTTCCTGCGCGGACCGATGCTGGCCGGTCTGGGCGCGGCGCTTCGGCCCGCTGGCTGGGCCGCGCTGGCCATCGGCGCAGTGCTGCTGGCGCTCCACCATGTCACCGATCGGGCGGCCAAGGCGAACCGTGCGTCCGAAGCGGATTCGGCCTCGGCCTCTCGAGCGCGGACCGAGCCCGTGCTCGACACCGGTGCCGCGTCGCCGCTCTACCCCCGGCGAGATGCCGGCAGCCAGGCCGCGGCGACATGGAGCGCCGCCGTCTTCGCCGAGATCGAATGGCGGCGCTTCGAGGCGGTGTGCGAAGCGCTCTACGCGCAGGCGGGCTTCGCCACCCGAAGCCAGTCGCATGGTGCCGACGGCGGGGTCGACATCTGGCTGCAGTCGCAACACAGCGACCAGCCGCGCATCGTCCAGTGCAAACACTGGCAGAACCGGCCGGTGGGCGTGAAGGAGCTGCGCGAATTCCTCGGCGTGATGACCTCGCACGGCCTGAAGAGCGGCACCTACGTCACGAGCTCCAGGTTCTCGAGCGATGCCATCGCCTTCGCCAAGGCCAACCGCATCCATATCCAGGACGGCGACGCGCTGCTGAAGCTCATCGGCCAGCGCACGCCCGCGCAGCAGGCCGCCTTGCTCGAAGTCGCCTACGAGGGCGAATACTGGCGGCCGACCTGCGCCAGCTGCGGGACCAAGATGGTCGAACGCCCCTCGGCGAAGAACGACGGCAGCTTCTGGGGTTGCGCGAACTATCCGCGCTGCCGGGGCAAGACGATTCCGAAGGCCCGTGCATGAGTTTCGACGAGCCCCGCTTCACCCCCGCCTGCCTGGACCCCGCCATGCCCCCGGCTTCGCGCACCGCCGCGCTCGAGTTGCTCAACACCCGCCTGCACCCCGCGCTGCAATCCGTGGTGGCAGCGGAGGTCGCCGCGGGCAACCGCGTGAGCGATGCCGGCGCCGACTGGCCCGATCCCGGCTCGGTGCATGTCACGCTGCGCGACCGCTTCGGCGATCGCCATGCGAACGAGACAGTGGCGTTCAGCCTCTGCGACGACCCGCACTACTGGCACGCCGACTACAGCACGGTCGACATGCCGCGGCACCTGCTCATCTGCTGAGCGCCCGGCTCAGATCGGCTGGGTCAGATAGAGCGCCTCGCGCCCCACGATCACGCGCTGCGCGGGCATGAACACGGTGCAGTCGTCGACCGGCGCGCGGATCTCGTCGGGGCCATTGGTGGCGATCAGCTCGCCCTTGGCGAAGGTCTCGAAGCCGATCAGCGGGCGCACGAAGGCGAAATCCTCGCTTTGGATCACGTGCGTCTGCAGCAGTTTGAAGCGGCGCTGCGGCTCGGGCGCGGGGGCGGCCGGGTCCTTGTCGACCAGGCCGAAGTAGGCGAGGAAGTCGTAGGTGACGGCGGTCGCCAGGTCGGAGGCCGAGCGCAGGAAATGCTGGCCGCACTCGACCACCATCGCCACGCCCTTTCCATCGGGTCCGCCATGGCTGCCGTACTGGATCAGCGGCGTGCCCGAGCCCAGGCCGTCGGGCATCACGAGGTGCACGGGCGGCCGGCCGATGGCCATCGCCACCTTGGCATTGCGCTCGAAGGACGGGTAGACCCAGAACGGCACCACCGGCTGGCTGGTGGAATGGATGTCGAGGATGTGGTCGGCCGCCTCGACCACCGGCCGCAGGATGCGCGCGCGGCGCAGCTCGGGGCTGTCCTCGCTGCCATCGAGCCACTCGGGCGACCAGATGCGGTTGAGGTTGTGGACGATCTGGCGGCTGTCGTAGGGCGCGGCCTCGGTGAAGGACTCGTAGGCGTCGATGTTCGCGAAGCTCACGGTGAGCGTGCCGATCTTCGGCCGCACGCCGTGGTCGAGCAGGTGCGTGGCGGCCGTCATGCCGCAGATCTCGTTGCCGTGCGTCAGGGCGTTGATCAGCACGTGCGGGCCGGGCTTGCCCGATTCGAAGCGGTGCACGTAGTCGACGCCGACATTGCCCTGGCGGTAGGCGGAAAGATCGCGCGGGAGGACTTCGAGGGCGGGTGGGGATTGGGTCATGGTGGGGTGTGGCGGCTCGGGCGGGAACGGGGTCGCGCGAGTTTGCTACAGGCGGCGCGTTCTTGCTGGGCACCGGTTCCGGCCCGATACGCTTCAAATCTGAAGCGTATCGGCGCAATTTGCGCTTCAGGCCGCCGATTCGCCCCGCCGCGCCAGGCATTCCGCCAACGCCTCCACCCCCAGCTGATAGACCCCCTGCCGCCGATGCACCTCGAACCCCAGCCGGCGGTTGATCGCGAGGATCGGCGCGTTGGCTTCCGAGTTGTAGGTCACGACGGTGCGCAGTTCGGGATGCAGCGCGCGCACGCTGTCGAGCATCGCGGCCTTCACCGCCTTGGCCAGCGAGCGGCCGCGCCAGGCGCGCGCCACGCCGGTCAGGCGCTGGTGCAGGCGGTCGGGGGTGCGCGGGTCCCAGTGCGCTTCGCACATGGCAGCCAGCGTGCCGTCGGCGTCGACCAGCAGCACCAGGTGGTGCTCGCCGCCACTGCGGTCGAGTTCGCGGTACCAGTTGGCATAGCCGTCGAGCTCGTAGCGCGCGGGCGGCAGTTCGAGTTCGCCGAGCGGCATGTCGTTGAACAGGTCCGAGAACGGCGCCAGCAGTTGCGCGAGACGCGCCATCGGCGTGCGGCCGGGATGGATCTCGAAGCGAAGCGCGCCGCCGGCCGTGCCCTGTGCCTTCCAGCGCGCGAGCTCGTCCGCGTCGAGGCCGTCGATCTGCATGCGGTTCTCGACCACGCGGTGCTTGAGGACCGCGCCCGAGGCTTCGAGGAAGGCATGGCCCGGCGGGTAGAAGGTGTTCATCGTCGCGACGGTCTTGCCGTGCTCGCGCATGAAGGCCAGCAGCGGCACGAGCAGCCGGCTGCCGATGCCGCGTCGCCGGTGCGCGCCCAGCACGCCGAGCCAGGCCTCCGCGTGCAAGGCGAAGGGCTCGCTGTTCGGTGCGTCGGGCCGGCGCCGCCAGAGGATGAGGTTGCCGACCAGCTCGTCGCCCTCGCGCGCGACGAAGCGCTCGGCCTCGAAGAAGGGCATGCGGCAGCGCGCGTCGTGCTCGAAATCGGCATCGGCCGCCTGCGGCTCGCCGGGGTGCAGCTCCTCGTCGCGCAGGCGCCGGTAGCGGTGGAAGCGCGCCCATTCGGACCGATCGTCCATATGGACATCGAAGCGCCGGATCTCGATCGTGTCGTTCGCCATCTCCCGTCCTCCATGTTTTTGTCGGGGGCGCGATTGTGCCGAAGCGCGGTCCCGTCGCGCGCTTGGACGAACGCATCTTTGGCTTGGCCGAAGGTTGGCGCTTCACAATGGCATTTCCGCCCCCTTCGACGAGGAGTTCGCACATGCCCTTCCCGCCGCTGTTCCGCCTGGCCCTGGCCGCCGCTGCCCTGCTCGCACTCGCGGGCGCCGCCGCGCAGGAAACGAAGACCGACCTCGTCTACACGCGTGCCCGCCTGATGTCCTCGCACGAGGAGCCCGGCGGCAAGCTGTATCTGCACCTGAAGATCCCGCCGCGCTCGAAGCTGCCATTCACCACCCAGACCTTCAGGCTGGCCGACCGCAAGCTCGCGGCCGACATCGCCGACGGCACGCCGGTGGAGTTCGTCTCGCGCCGGCTCGACGGCGAGAACACGGTGGTGGCGATCCGCGCGGTGGCCGAGTGCCCGCGCTTCCAGAAGTGCTGAGCCGCCCCCGCCGCGAACCGGTCACCAGTTGACTTCGCGCTCCGGCGTCGCCGAGATGTGGTGGATCGAGAGGTCGGCGCCGTCGAATTCCTCTTCCTGCGACAGCCGCAGCCCGACGGTCTTCTTGAGCACGCCGTAGACCACGGCGCCGCCGAGCAGCGCCCAGACCACGCCCATGGCGGTGCCGATGAGCTGCGCGCCGAGGTTCACGCCGCCGATGCCGCCGAGCGCCTGGGTGCCGAAGATGCCGGCGGCGATGCCGCCCCAGGTGCCGCACAGGCCGTGCAGCGGCCAGACGCCGAGCACGTCGTCGATCTTCCACTTGTTCTGCGTCAGCGTGAACATCGCGACGAAGATGGCGCCGGCCACGCCGCCCACCACCAGCGCGCCGATCGGGTGCATCAGGTCGGAGCCCGCGCACACCGCCACCAGGCCGGCCAGCGGGCCGTTGTAGACGAAGCCGGGGTCGTTCTTGCCCATGGCCAGCGCCACCAGCGTGCCGCCGACCATCGCCATCACGGAGTTGACCGCGACCAGGCCCGATATCTTGTCGATGGTCTGCGCGCTCATCACGTTGAAGCCGAACCAGCCCACGCACAGCACCCAGGCGCCGAGCGCGAGGAACGGGATGTTCGACGGCGGATGCGCGGCCAGCGAGCCGTCGCCGCGGTAGCGGTTGCGCCGCGCGCCCAGCAGCAGCACGGCCGGCAGCGCGAGCCAGCCGCCCACGGCATGCACCACCACCGAGCCCGCGAAGTCGTGGAATTCATGGCCCGTGACCGAGGCGATCCAGTCCTGGATGCCGAAGTGCTTGTTCCAGGCGATGCCTTCGAAGAAGGGATAGACGAAGCCGACGATGACCGCGGTGGCGATCAGCTGCGGCCAGAACTTGGCGCGCTCGGCGATGCCGCCCGAGATGATGGCCGGGATGGCGGCCGCGAAGGTCAGCAGGAAGAAGAACTTCACCAGGTCGTAACCGCTGCGGGCCGACAGCTCGGTGGCGCTGACGAAGAAGTGGGTGCCGTAGGCCACGCCGTAGCCGACGAGGAAGTAGACGATGGTCGAGACCGAGAAGTCGACCAGGATCTTCACGAGCGCATTGACCTGGTTCTTCTTGCGGACCGTGCCGAGTTCGAGAAAGGCGAATCCCGCATGCATGGCCAACACCATGATCGCGCCTAGAAGGATGAACAGCGCGTCTGCGCCCTGTTTGAGTGCGTCCATTGGAGCTTCTTGCTGGTTTTTGGATTGATTTGGTGCGCCGCACCTGAATTCAGCAGGACGGCGGGCCAATGAAGCAAAAATGGTGCCGGCAAGCTCGTCAATGGTGCGAAACGGGCCGAGATGGGGCTTGGCGAGTCCGTCGAGCAGGCGCGGCGCACCGGAACGGATGCCGCCCGACGGTGCATGGCGCGCCCGCGCGGCGGTTCAGGAGGCCGTCGCGCCTCGCAGGGCCTCGCGGTAGCGCCGGCTGCACGGCACCGTGCTGCCGTCGTGCATGTGCAGCCGGGCATCGCCGCCATCGAGCGGCTCGATCTCCCGCAGCCGCGACAGATTGACCGCATGGCTGCGGTGCACGCGCACGAACAGCGCGGGATCGAGTTGGGTCAGGAAGTCGGTCAGCGTGGCGCGCAGCAGGTAGTCGTGGCCGTTGACGTGCAGGCCGACATAGTTGCCCTCGGCCTGCAGCCAGTCGATGTCGCCGGCGGCGATCAGGAATTCGCGCCGCAGCTTGCGCACCAGGAAGCGCTCGGGACGCGCGGGCGCCGGGGGCGGCGCGGGCACGGCGGGCGGCGGCGGAGGCTCGTCCGCGGCCGGCGCGGGCGCGGCTTCGGCCGGGCGCGGCGGCCCTTGCGGCCCTTCAGGCGCCTCGTCCGGCGCGTCGAGCACCCGCGCCTCGCCCTGCCAGCGCAGCATGAACAGCCGGTAGGCCCAGATCCCGAACACGATCGAGACGTAGGCGCGCACGTCCTTCAGGTACTCGTAGCCCCACTGCGCGGCCCAGCCGCCGAAGGCGTAGTGCTCGCCGGCGGCGGCATAGGCCAGCGAGCGCAGCGCGAACATCGCCATCACGTGGACCACGCTGAACACCACGCTGGCCGCCAGGTGCCAGGCCAGGTAGCGCACCAGCCTGCCGGGCGCGAGCGAGGCCAGCGGCGAGAGCCGCCGCTCCAGCGCCACGATGGCCGGCACCAGCAGCAGCAGCACGAGGTGGCTCGAGCCCTCCCAGACCACGATCTCCCAGGTTTCGCGCGGCACGGCGCGCGAGCGCGCGTCGACCATCGCCACCGTGGTGTTGAACAGCGCCTGCAACGCCATCACGACGATCCAGAAGCCGACCTCGACATGGCGGCGGATCGGCTCGTAGCGGTGGTAGAGGTCTTTGCGCGGGCCGGCCATGGCGGGCGATTGTCGCGATCCGCGTCGCGAATGGGGCGACAGCGGCGGCCCGGGGACGGATTTCGCCTCCTGTTTCGTCCCACGGGGGCCACCGCTCGTCACAAAGTGCCGGCGGTCCGTCCCCCGGCCGCGCCGCCGCCGCGCCGGGACCGGACCATGGCCGCTCGTTCAGTCCCCGATCCAGGAGCCTTCATGCCCACCGACCGATTTCCAAGCAACTCCGTCCCGCCGGCCGCCGAAGCGCGCCGGCATGACATCGACGCCCTGCGCGCCCTCGCCTTCCTGCTCGTCATCGTCTACCACGTGGCGATGTACTACGTGGCCGACTGGCCCTGGCACCTCAAGAGCCCGCATGCGGCCGAATGGCTGCAGTGGCCGATGCGAATCCTGAATCTGTGGCGCATGGACCTGGTGTTCCTGATCTCGGGCGTCTCGCTGGCCTTCCTGAGCCGCCACCAGGGCACGGCGGCGCTGCTGCGCGGCCGCGGGCTGCGGCTGATGCTGCCGCTGGCCTTCGGCATGGCGGTGGTCGTGCCCTGGCAGGCCTATGCCGAGGGCGTGGCCAACGGCCTGGTGGCACCAGGCTTCGGCGCCTTCCTGCTGCGCTACCTGCCGATGAGCCAGCCCTGGCCCAAAGGCGCCTTCGCGGGCGCAGAGTTCGGCATCACCTGGAACCACCTCTGGTACCTGCCGTACCTGTTCGTCTACACGGCCGCGGTGGCGCTCACGCTGCCGCTGTGGCGTTCGGCCGCGGGCCAGGCGCTGCGCCGAGCCTTCAACGGGCTGCGCGGCGGCTGGCTGCTGCTGCTGCCGGCGCTGCCGCTCGTGGCCTTCACGCTGCTGCTGGCGCCGCACTACCCGCCGACCCACAACCTGGTGCGCGACCCCTTCCTGCACAGCATCTACTTCACCGTCTTCCTCTACGGCTACTGGATGGGCGCGGACAGCGGCATCTGGCGCGAGCTCGAGCGGCTGCGCCGCGTGTCGCTGGCGCTGGCCGTGGCGGTGGTCGCCGCCTACATCGCGGCGCGCACGCTGGGCGCCGGCAGCGTGCCGAACGAAGTCAACGCCGTGCTGCGCTCGCTCTACCTCTGGGCCGCGGTCGCCACCCTCCTCGGCCATGGCCACCGTTACCTGAACCGCCCCTGGCCCTGGCTGCGCTGGGCCAATGCCTCGGTCTATCCCTGGTACATGCTGCACCAGACGCTGATCGTGCTGGCGATCGTCTGGCTGGCGCCGCTGGCGCTCGGCCCGGTGCTCGAGCCGGCGCTGATCCTCGCGGTCACGCTGGGCGGCTGCTGGCTGCTCAACGACGCGCTGATCCGCCGCGTGCGCTGGCTGCGGCCGCTGTTCGGCCTGCCGCCGCAGGAAAAGCGGGCGCCGGATCGGGCGCCCGCGGCGGCCCTGACGGCCGCGCGCTGAAGGCCTCAGCCCTTGTCGTCGGGCACCGGCACCAGGATCGTGCTGCCCGTGGCCAGCAGCTTCAGCGTGCCGTCCTCGGCCTCGCCGAACAGCTCGGCCGCGGTGAAGACCTGCTTGCGCCCGGCCTTCACGACGCGCCCGCGCGCCACGAAGACGCGGCCCAGCGCGGGCGCCATGCAATCGACCGAGAAGTGCGAGGCCAGCACGCGGCCCGCCACGGTGGCGGCCGCGAAGCCGCAGACGGTGTCGAGCAGCGCGCCGATCATGCCGGCGTGCAGGAAGCCGGCGTACTGGCCCATGTCGGCCTCGCGCCATGCCATGCGCAGCTCGGCCTCGCCCTTTTCCGCGCGCACGACTTCGAAGCCGGCCCAGCGGTTGAATGCGGCCGTTCGATTCAAGGCCTGGATGGTGTCTAGCATCGGATGCTCCTTCGAGAGGGGGACTCTCCTTGTCGACCAGAATGGGTCGAGCCCACTCTACGAAGCGCCCTCTGGCCGGCCCGTCGCGTCCGTGACCGGAACGCGCGCGGCAGTTGCATCGGCGACAGCCCGCGCACGCAGCGCGAGCGCCGCGATCGACAGCGCGAAGGCCAGCGCGCTGGCCGCGCAGCGCCAGAGGTTGGCGGCATTCCAGCGTGCGCGCGTCTCGGCCCAGTCGGGCGGCAACGCGCGCGGATCCCACGACTCGGTGTAGGCATTGAGCGGCAGGTTCACCTGCGCGGTGAACAGCACGATGCCCAGCGCATAGAGCACGCCCGCGAACGCGAGCAGGCCGAACCAGCCACATCGCCATGCGCGCCATTCGCGCCAGGTGGTCGCGAGCGCCAGCGCGCACAGCAGCGGCGGGCCGAAGAAGAAGCCGAAGAACATCGCGTGCCGCACATGGCGGTTGAGGCTGGACTGCACGGCGGCGTAGCTCGCACCGTCCATCTGCAGCGTGGCGAGGCTGACGTTGAAACCGTAGGCCCAGAAGAAGCCGGCCATCAGGCCGAAGGCGAAGACGGCGAGGCCATGCAGGCCCCAGCCTGCAAAAGACAGCGCGAAGGAGATCGATGAGGTACGTGGCGACATGCGCCGACTGTGGCGCGCGCCGCCCCGGCCCGCCTTAACCTGCGATAAGCCCCATCTCCGCGCGCAGCCGCGACAGCGAGACATCGGTCATGCCGAGGTAGGACGCCAGGTGGCGCAGCGGAATGCGCCGCGCCCAGTCGGGCCGCTCGCGCAGCAGCGCCTCGTAGCGGGCGCGCGCATCGCATTGCAGGAAGGCCTGCTCGCGCCGCAGCTTGTCGTCGAACAGGCCCGCCAGCGCCGCCAGCCGCAGCGCGGTCCACGAGGGCAGCGCCGCGACCGCTGCTTCGAGCGCGTCGCACGGCAGGCAGCGCACCACGGCGGGCTCGAGCGCGGCGATGAAGAAGGCCGCCGGCTCGTCGCGCAGCAGCGGCGTCACGGGCCAGACGAAGGCGTCCTCGGCATGGAAGTTCTTGTTCGACTCGCGGCCTTCGGCATCGAGGTAGTACAGCCGCAGCAGCCCGCGCTCGACCCAGAAGGCATGGCGCCAGGCGTTGCCCGCGGCCAGCAGCACCGCATGCGGCGCCAGGGTCTCGCGGCGGG
>Ga0209902_100809_pt1 | contig 24103 bp, 24 predicted proteins | sample FECB27metaG_FD_188304 | JGI IMG/M metagenome (GOLD analysis project Ga0209902, IMG submission 188304) | Cyanobacterial communities from the Joint Genome Institute, California, USA - FECB-27 (SPAdes) (version 2) | ecosystem: Environmental > Aquatic > Thermal springs > Hot (42-90C) > Microbial mats...
CGAGCGCGAGATCTTGCCGGTGGCGGTGCGGCTGGCCGATGGCAGCGAGCCCGGCGAGATGCACCTGGCCGACGAGGGCATCCGCGGCGACGCGACGCTCGAGAGCATCGGCGCGGTCAAGCTGATCGCCGAGGGCGGGCGCGTGACCGCCGCGACCGCGAGCCAGATCTGTGACGGCGCCAGCGGCGTGATGGTGGTCAACGAGCGCGGCCTCAAGACCTTCGGCCTGAAGCCGCTCGCGCGCATCCACCACATGAGCGTGATGGGCCACGACCCGGTGATCATGCTCGAGGCACCGATCCCGGCCACGCAGCGCGCGCTGCAGAAGGCCGGCATGAAGATTTCCGACATCGACCTGTTCGAGGTCAACGAGGCCTTCGCGCCGGTACCGCTGGCCTGGCTGCAGGTGACGGGCGCCGATCCCGAACGGCTCAACGTCCACGGCGGCGCCATCGCGCTCGGCCATCCGCTGGGCGCCTCGGGCACCAAGCTCATGACGACGCTGGTGCATGCGCTGGGCCAGCGCGGCAAGCGCTACGGGCTGCAGACCATGTGCGAGGGTGGCGGCATGGCGAACGTGACGATCGTCGAGCGGCTCTGAACGCGGGGCGCTTCAGCCCAGGCCGTTCCAGTCGCAGCGCAGGCGGTAGCGGCGGCCCGCGAGGGTCAGCGTGCCGCGGGCCTGGGCGATGCGCAGCGCAGCCGTGCGAGACGGCCGGTCGACGCTGGTGCCGCTCGCCTGCACGGTGCGGCGCGCGTAGTCGATGGACCGGCGCCGTGGCGTGAATCGTTCGGATGAAAGATCGCCGTGCTGCTCGCGCGCGACGATCAGCCCGGTCAGCTCGCCGGTCGACAGGCTGAACTGCACCTCCACCGCATAGGGCCGTCCTTCGCAGGACAGGCTGCCGTTGGCGAAGGCCGGTGCGGCGCAGGCCAGCCAGGCGGCCGCGCAGAGGATCGAGGCACGCAGTCCCGCGATGGTCGGCATCCGCATGTCAGGCAAAGGGGTAGGGCCCCTGCATCGGCCCGATGTGGCTCAGGTGGCTCACCATGCCGTGCGCCTCGTCCCACAGGTGCAGCAGGCAGCCGGGCCGGCCCAGGTAGGAGGCCGGTGCCGCGTCGCTCGCGAGCCGCAGCGCGATCTCGGTGGTGGTGCTCGGCGCGCTGCATACCACGGTGCCGGCCCAGCGCCTCAGCATGCCGCGGTGCACATGGCCGCACAGCACGCGCTCCACGTTGCCGGCCGCGCGCACCACGGCTTCGAGCGGCTCGGTGTCGATGCAGCGGTAGGCATCCATGTACGGAATGCCGCTCATGAACGGCGGGTGGTGCAGCATCAGCAGCGTGGGCCTGGTGCGGTCGGCCTCCAGCGTGCGCTGCAGCCAGGCGAGGCCCTCCGCGTCGGCCAGCCCATGGTGCAGGCCGGGCACGCAGACATCGAGCGCGACGATGCGCACCGGATGGTCGTCGATGCAGTAGTGCAGCGCGCCCGTGGCCGGCAGGTAGCCGTGGTCGGCGAAGGCCGCGCGGAAGTGCTCGCGGTGGTCGTGGTTGCCGGGCATCACGAGCAGTGGCACTTCGAGCGTGGCGAGCAGCCGGCGCGCCTGCGCGTATTCCTCTGGCCGGCCCTCGTCGACCAGGTCGCCGGTCAGCAGCACCAGGTCGGGCCGCCGATCGAGCGCATGCAGGTGGGCGATGGCCTCCTCGAGCATGCGGTTGGAATCGACCACGCCCTGGTAGAGCACGCCGGCGGGGCGCACGTGCGGGTCGGAGATCTGGGCGATGAGCATGGACATGGGGCGGGCATCCGGTGGTTTCGCATCATCACGCAGATTCCGTTCCCGCCGCGCGTCCTCAATCGTCCGTTCCGACGATGCCGCCCTGGCGCGCTGCTGCCACGATGCGGCGGCCCCCAGCACAGGAGACGCCCCCATGTTCGGATTGATGCAGGACCGCCCGCTCTTGATCTCGTCGCTGATCGAGCATGCCGCCACCTTCCACCCGCACACCGAGATCGTGGTGCGCAGCGTCGAGGGACCGATCGTGCGCACCGACTACGACGCGGTGCACCGGCGCGCGAAGCAGGTGGCCCACGCGATGGCGCAGCTCGGCATCGCCCCCGGCGACCGCGTGGGCACACTGGCCTGGAACACGCACCGGCACCTGGCGCTGTACTTCGGCGTGTCGGGCGCGGGCGCGGTGCTGCATACCGTCAACCCACGGCTCTTTCCCGAGCAGATCGACTACATCGTGAACCACGCCGAAGACAAGGTGCTGTTCTTCGACACCAGCTTCGCGCCGCTGGTCGAGAAGCTCGCGCCGGGCCTGCGCTCGGTGCGTACCTTCATCGCGATGACCGACCGCGCCCACATGCCGGCCATCGACGTGCCGAACCTGCTGTGCTTCGACGAGCTGATCGATGCGCAGAGCGAGGACTACGACTGGCCCGTGTTCGACGAGCGCACGGCCTCGTCGCTGTGCTACACCTCGGGCACCACGGGCAACCCCAAGGGCGTGCTCTATTCGCACCGCTCGACCGTGCTGCATTCGCTGATGGAGTGCACGCCCGACACCTTCGGCGTGAACTCGGGCATGACCTTGCTGCTCGCGGTGCCGATGTTCCATGCCAATGCCTGGGGCATGCCGTACGCGGCGGCGATGGCCGGCGTCAAGCTGGTGATGCCCGGCCCGCACCTCGACGCGCAGAACCTCTACGAGCTGATGCGCGACGAGAAGGTCAGCATCTCGCAGGCCGTGCCCACCGTGTGGCTGATGCTGTTCCAGTACTTCGATGCCCATCCCGAACTCGATCCGCGCGCGCTGGGCCTCAAGCGCATCGGCCTCGGCGGCGCCGCCACGCCGCGCAGCATGATCGAGCGCTTCGAACGCGACTTCGGCGCCGACTTCGTGCAGGGCTGGGGCATGACGGAGACCAGCCCGATCGGCGTGATCGGCAACCTGCTGCCCAAGCATGCGGCCTTGAGCGAGGACGAGAAGATCGGCATCAAGATGAAGCAGGGCCGCGGCGTCTGGGGCGTGGCGCTCAAGATCGTCGGCGAGGACGGCCGGCGCCTGCCGCACGACGGCAAGGCCTTCGGCCACCTGCATGTGCGCGGGCCCTGGATCGCGAGCGGCTACTTCCGCGGCGAGGGCGGCAGCGTGCTCGATGCCGAGGGCTTCTTCCCGACCGGCGACGTGGCCACCATCGATGCCGACGGCTATGTGCAGCTGGTCGACCGCGCGAAGGACGTGATCAAGTCGGGCGGCGAATGGATCTCCTCGATCGACCTCGAGAACGCGGCCAGCGCCCATCCGGCGGTGGCCGAGGCCGCGGTCATCGGCATCCCGCATCCGAAGTGGACCGAGCGGCCGCTGCTCGTCGTGGTGAAGCGGCCCGGCAGCGAAGTGACCGCTTCGCAGCTGCGCGATTTCCTCGCGCAGCGCGTTGTCAAGTGGTGGCTGCCCGAGGACGTGGTCTTCGTCGACAGCCTGCCGCATACGGCCACCGGAAAGTTGCTCAAGACCCGCCTGCGGGAAATGTTCAAGGGATATGTCGCGACCAAGTCGGTTTGATGACTTGTTCGATTTTTCTGTGGACAACTCTGTGGGTTGTGCGGGGAGCGGATGGGCGAAGCGAGGATTGGCGGGGCTTCCCACCACATTGCCTGTTGAATAGGCAGGGGCGTCCGACCGTGCAAAAAAGACTGCGCCACCCCGCGGTTCCGTCCAAAAAATCGTGGTAGGGCGACGGAAATCCGGGGGCGGTTTCAGCGCTGCAGCGCATCACGCAGGAAGGCGAGCATGCGCGGCCACGAATCGCTGCGCGCCCGCGCATTGCCCTCGGGCGTGCCGCCCAGGTCCATCGTTTCGCCGGATATCGCATGGACCGAGCGCGTCATGGTGGTCGGCGCGTTCGGCCAGGCGATCGAATGGCCGGCGCGCGGGTAGCTCAGGTGCTCGGCGCGGTGCGCGAATTTCTTTTCGAGCAGGCGTTGCAGCGCGAGGTCGGCGAGATCGGTCGAAGGCCACAGGCCGTCGGCCTCGCCCGAGATCAGCAGCACCGGCCCGTTGATCTTCTCGACCTTGATCGAGCTTCGCTCCAGCAGCGCGGGATCGCGCGGCGGGATCAGGTACCAGTCGAAGCTGTCCGCGTGCGCGAGGCCCTGGGCGACGGCTTCGTCCCATTGCGCGTGCGTGAGCGTCGATGCGAAAGCGATCTCCTCGCCGCCCAGCGTCCATGCGCCGTGGCCGCTCGCGGGATAGGCGGGCCACACGATGCCGCTGGGCACATAGCCGATCACGCAGCCGATGGCGGGAAAGTGCGCGCCGAGCAGCAGCGCGAGTTCGCCGCCGCGCGACACGCCCACGGTGCCGATGCGGTCGGCCCGCACGCCGGGCTGTTCGGCCAGCCATTCGAGCGCCGTGCCGAAGTACTCGAGCGGAATGCGGTCGAGCGTGGGCGGCAGGCCCTCGGCCGCGAAGTAGGCCAGCGCGAGCGCGGCGAAGCCATGCGAGGCGAGCAGCGCGGCCATCTCCTGCGACCACGCCAGGCCGCCGTTCGATCCGCCGAGCACGAGCACGGCCGGATGCGGGCCCGCGCCCGCGGGTTCGAACAACTGGCCGACCAGGCCGCGTTCCCTGACCTCCCGTTGCTGCACGCCGTCGCCGACATACACGCGGCGGATCGAGACCGAGACCGCGCTGCCGTCGCTCTCGCGCACCGCGCTGAGCGTGGCGGTCAGCGGATCGTCGTGCAGGCCCGCGATGCCGCCGACGCGCTCGGGCGGCACCAGCGCGCGCGACCAGAACAGGCCCATCGCGTCGGCGCGCTCGTAGCTGCCCGCGACCGGCGACTGCCGCGCGGGATCGACCGTGCCGCTGGCGTCGGCCACGAAATGGGCCTCCGATTGCGTCACCTGGTGGCCGAAGCGGTTGCACAGTTGCAGCACGACGCGCTCGCCGGGTGCGAGACCGCGCAGGCGGATCTCCAGCGATTGGTCGACGAGGCACTGCGATGGCAGGGGATCGAATTTCATGCCCGCATTCTCCCCGCGCCACCTTCGGCGCACCTTCAGAAGAACTCGTCGAGCAGGCAGTAGAACGCGATGCGCTCGGCATCGGGCGCGATGCCGTAGCGTTCGAAGAAGGGCGCGGTCCAGCCCTCGCCGAGGTTGAAGCCGATGCTGCGCGCGGCCAGCGCGAGGTCCTGCCAGCGGTCGGACACGCCGACGCGGCCGCAGTCGATGAAGCCCGTGAAGCCGTCGGCCGTTGCCATCAGGTTCGGCAGGCAGGCATCGCCGTGGGTCACGACGAGGTCTTCGCTCGCGGGCCGCGTCGCGCGCAGTCGCTCGAACAGATCGAGGGCGGTCCAGCCCGCGCGCTCGTCGTCGAAATCGCTCTCGTCGACCAGGCCGGCCACGGCGCGCGCATGTGCGTCCTCGATCCGGTGTGCCAGGCGATGGTCGAAGGGGCAGGTGGCGACCGGCACCCGGTGCAGCAGGCGCAGCGCATCGGCCATGTGCACGACGATCTCGGCCGGGCGGAAGGGGCCCGATGCGAGATCGCGGCCCGGCACGGCGCTCGTCAGCAGCCAATGGCGATCGTGTTCGAGGGCCTGGTCGAGCACTGCGGGCGCGGGCAGGTCCTGGCGCGCGAGCCATGCGAGCCGCGCGATCTCGCCCGGCAGTTCAGCGAGGGGCGCCACGGGCTCGGACTTGAGGAACAGGAGCTCGCCATCGGCGGTCTCGATGCGAAACACATCGGCGCCCGATTCGCCGATCGTCTGGCGCTGCCAGTGGGCATCGGCCAGGCGGGCGCGCCAAGCGTGAGGAAAAGGGGGAAGCGGATTCAAGCGCGAAGGACTCCAGGGCGTGCCGCGGATGGCGCGGCACGCATCCTCGTCGCTCGCGCCCGCCTTTTCAAGCAAGCCACCACCGGCCCGCGGGCCGTTGCGCGCTAGTCCTTCTTCGGCGCGTCGGCGTCGTCCTCTTCCGCGTGGCCCAGCACGATCTGGCCCTCGGTGACGAAGCGGTCGAACTCGATGCGCGGGATCGCGGCGGTCAGCGGATTGCCGTCCTCGGTCCAGGTCAGCACCACGCTGTCGTCCGCGACCAGCGCCTGGCAGACGCCTTCGGGAATGCGGATCTGCGGGCCATCGCCCGCGCGGAACTCGACCACGCCGGCGATGCGGGCGTCGAGGCGTGAAGTGGCGGTGGTATTCATGGTCGTGGAGGTCCTCGGGTTGGAAGTTCAAAGCCTCGCCGAAGACAGGGGGAGGCCGGCGTGGGACGACATCGCCGATGCGCGCAGGCGCAGCGTCGCGAGGCCTTTGGTGTTGTAGGAGGAGTCCTGCATCGGGACTGGATTTCGTCCTCGCGAGCGCGCCCGCGCGAAGCGCTCTAGTCGGCGCGACGAAACAAGATGCAACCCGCTGGAGACAAGAGAGATGAACTTCGAAGGAATCTATTGCTTCGACACCGCCACGGTGCGCTTCGCGTTCTACCCGAACGGTCCGCAGGGCCAGCGCGTGCTGGCGGAGATCACGGAAGACGCGCTGCACGATGAATTCGGCGTGCGCGAGGGCGGTCCGCAGTTGCTCGAGGCCTGCCGTGCCTACTTCGACGCGATCGAGGCCAAGGCCCGGGAGCGTTATCGCGACGAGCCGCGCTGCCTGATCTCGCTGACCTCGGAAGACTTCATCCGCATTCCCCGCTGAGGCGTTCGCTCTCGCGGCGACGGCCCACGGCGCGTGCTGTCCTACGCACCGGGGCGGGCCGCTTTCCAGAATGGGAGACGCACCGCGTGCTTTCCCTCTCTCTTTCTGGAAGGAGAACCCTCATGGCTTCGAAGACCGATACCCGCGACCCCAAGGACACCAGCAAGCCCTTTCCGTTTCCCACCGCCGAGTCGCACGGCAAGCCCGCTCCCGAACACGACAAGCCCACCCACGAGGCACCGAGCGAGGATGCGCTCGACAGCGGCGTGGAGGAATCCTTTCCCGCCAGCGACCCCGTCTCGGTGACGGTCACCAAGGTCAAGCTGCCGCCGGGCAAGGCCGGTGCGTGATCCGGGACATCGTTCCCGGACTACGCACACAAGCGCTCGCGGCGACTGTCGTGCATCCGGACCGGTCCCGATGATCGGCCCACGATGCCACAGACCGCCGCCACAGCCACACTCTCCCGCGAGGCGGACAGCACCGACGCCGCCTCCGTTCCCCAAGGCCTCTGGCGCCGCTGCAAGCGTTGGGCGTTGCCCGTGCTCGGCATCGTGGTGCTGGGGCTCTTGCTCTCGCACGCGCACAAGGTCGACTGGGCCGGTGCCTGGCATGCGCTGCAGCGCTATCCGTTGTGGCTGCTGCTCGGCGTGCTCGCGCTCTCGACCGCCAGCCATGCGCTCTACGGCTGCTTCGACCTGCTCGGGCGGCTCCACACGCGGCACAAACTCGCCGCCTGGCGCACCTGGGCCATCGCGGTCACGAGCTATGCCTTCAACCTGAACCTCGGCTCGCTGGTGGGCGGCGTCGCGATGCGCGCGCGGCTCTATGCGCGCGCGGGGCTCGACGAGGCCACGGTGGCGCAGATCGTCGGCCTCAGCCTCGCGACCAACTGGCTGGGCTACGGCCTGCTGGCCGGCGGCCTGTTCGCCGCGGGCGCGATCGACCCGCCGCGCCAGGCGCACCTGGGCGTGGTGGCCTTCCGTGCCATCGGCGTGCTGATGATCGCGCTCGCGATCGGCTACGTGATCGCCTGCGGCCTGACGCGCGGCAAGCGCTGGACCCTGCGCGGGCGCAGCGTGCAGCTGCCCTCGGCGCGGCTCGCGCTGCTGCAGATCTCGCTGTCGGCCTGCAACTGGGCGCTGATGGGCGCGGCGATGTACCTGCTGCTGGGGCAGAAGGTGCCGTACGCGACCACGCTGTCGGTGCTGATGGCGGCCTCGATCGTGGGTGTGTTCACGCCCATTCCCGCGGGGCTCGGTGTGCTCGAGGCGGTGTACCTCGCCCTGCTGTCGGGCAGCGTGCGGCAGGGCACGCTGATGGGCGCGGTGCTGGCCTACCGCGCGCTCTACTACCTGCTGCCGCTGGGCGGCGGGGTGCTGCTGTACCTGATGCTCGAGCGCCATGCATCGAGCCACCCGGCCGCGGCCGAGGCGGGGTGAGCGCGGCGGTGTGCGCCTGGGCTTGTGCGCGCAAGGGGCGACTTCCTACGTTCGCAGCCGCATGGCGGGCGCAACGTGGCCCCAGGTGGCCATCGCCGGCCCGTGGCGAGCCTTCCGATGGCCTTGTCCTCCCATTGCAGATTGCGAGGTCCGGCATGCATTCCATTTCGACGCTCCGCCATTCGTCCCGAGGACGGGCCTGCGCGATCGCGTGCGCCATCGTGCTCGGTGGCGTGGCATCCGTGCCCACGGCCTTCGCGGCCGAACCCGCCGTTCAGATCGCCCAGGCCGGCGCGGTGAGCGCCCCCGACCGCAGCCTGATGACCCTGGCCGCGGGCGCCGGCCTCTACGAGCTCGAGGTCTCGAAGCTCGCCGCCTCGAAGGCCGTGAGCGCCGAGGTGAAGGACTATGCGCTGATGCTGGCGAAGCACCACGGCGAATCGAACGAGGCCCTGCGCCAGCTGGCCGCGCGCAAGTCGGTGCAGCTGGTGGCCGAGATCCCGGCCGACAAGAAGGCGCGCATCGAGGCGCTGCAGGGCCTGTCGGGCGAGGGCTTCGACCGGGCCTATGTGGACCGCGTCGGCATCCAGGACCACGAGGCCGACATCCGCCTGTTCGAGAACATGGCGCGCGACGCCAACGATGCCGACCTGCGCGCCTTCGCCGAGAAGACGCTGCCGGTGCTCAGGACGCACCTGGACGCCGCGAAGGCGATGGCGAGCAACCGGCGGCAGGCGCAGACGCCGGCGCCGCAGTGACACCCGCCCCCGCATGGCGCGCACCGCGGCACTGAAGCGCTACCAGGCCAAGCGCAACTTCGACATCACGCCCGAGCCCGCCGAGGGCGGCGAGTCGTTGCCCGGCGCATTGCAGTTCGTGGTGCAGAAGCACTGGGCGCGCAGCCTCCACTACGACTTCCGCATCGAGATCGACGGCACCATGAAGAGCTGGGCCGTGCCCAAGGGGCCGAGCTACGACCCGCACGACAAGCGCATGGCGATGCATGTGGAGGACCACCCGGTGTCGTACAACGCCTTCGAGGGCGAGATTCCCGCGAAGCAGTACGGCGCGGGCAAGGTGATCGTCTGGGACAAGGGCTTCTGGCTGCCGCTGGGGAATGTGCGCAAGGACTACCGCGCGGGCCACATCAAGTTCGAGCTGCATGGCCACAAGCTGCGCGGCCGCTGGGCGCTGGTGCGCATGAAGGCACGCAAGGAGGGCAGCGGCGATCCGTGGCTCTTGATCAAGGAGCGCGACGAGTTCGCGCGCGAGGCCGCGGAATTCAGCGTGGTCGACCAGTTCCCCGACAGCGTGGCCGCGCTCGCGATGCCGCAGGCGGGCACAGTGTCGAAGCCCGCCGCGAAGAAGGCGGCGCGAAATCGTTCCGAGTGGCCCGAAGAAGCCGTCGAGGCCGAGCCTCCGCCCAAGCTCGCGCCGGTGCTCGCCACGCTGGTCGATGGGCCGCCGCCCGATCCCGGCGACTGGGTCTACGAGATCAAGTTCGACGGCTACCGGCTGCTCGCGCGCATCGAGGGCAAGACGGTGCGGCTGTTCACGCGCAACGGCCACGACTGGAGCGATCGCATGCCGCACCTGGTGCGCGCGCTGCAGCGCATGAAGCTGAAGCCGGGCTGGCTCGACGGCGAGATCGTGGTGCTCGACGAGGCCGGCCGCACCGACTTCCAGGCGCTGCAGAGCGCCTTCGACAGCACGCGCACCCAGGACATCGTCTATTTCCTGTTCGACCTGCCGTACTACGACGGTCACGACCTGCGGGCCGTGCCGCTGGTCGAGCGGCGCGCGCTGCTCGAGCGGCTGCTCGCCGATCCGCCGCCCGAGATCCGCTTCAGCGCGGTCTTCGACGCACCGCCCGAGGACATCGTGGCCTCGGCCTGCCGCATCGGGCTCGAGGGCGTGATCGGCAAGCGGCGCGGCAGCGCCTACCGCTCGCGCCGTTCGCCCGACTGGATCAAGCTCAAGTGCGCGCGCAGGCAGGAGTTCGTGGTCGTCGGCTACACCGACCCGCAGGGCTCGCGCACGGGCTTCGGCTCGCTGCTGCTCGGCGTGCATGACGAACACGGCGGGCTGGTGTTCGCGGGCGGCGTGGGCACGGGTTTCAACGAGCGTTCGCTGGCCGAGATCTTCGCGCGACTGAAGCCCCTGGCCATCGACCAACGTCCGTTCAAGCAGCGCATCGAGAACGAGCGCCGCGCGCACTGGGTGAAGCCGGTGCTGGTGGCCGAGGTCACGTTCTCCGAATGGACGCAGGACGGCCATGTGCGCCACCCGGTGTTCCATGCGCTGCGCAGCGACAAGCCCGCGAAGCAGATCGTGCGCGAGGCGCCGGTGCCCGCGCGCGCGGCGGACCGGGAGCAGGCGAAGACCCGGACGAAAGGCCCGGCCGCCACCTTGCCCGCGAACTTCAAGGTCTCGCATGCCGAGCGCGTGGTCGATGCCTCGAGCGGCATCACCAAGGTCGAGGTGGTGCGCTTCTACGGCCTGGTCGCGCCGCTGATGATGGAGCACCTGCGCGGCCGGCCGGTGTCGCTGGTGCGCGCGCCGCGCGGCATCGGCGGGCAGCTGTTCTTCCAGAAGCACCTCGAGGACGGCAGCATCGAGGGCGTGCGCCAGCTCGATGCCGCGCTGTGGCCCGAACATCCCGCGCTGATCGAAGTGGCGGCGGCGCTCGGCCTGCCGGGCGCGGCGCAGATGAACGTGATCGAGCTGCACACCTGGAACGCCGTCAAGTCCGCGATCGACAAGCCCGACCGGATGACCTTCGACCTCGACCCCGGCGAGGGCGTCGACTGGCCCGCGATGCTGCAGGCCGTGGAGCTGATGCGCGTGATCCTGGTCGAGCTCGGACTCGTGCCCTTCTGCAAGACCAGCGGCGGCAAGGGCCTGCACGTGGTGGTGCCGCTGCGCCGCGTGCATGGCTGGGACGCGGTGAAGGATTTCTCGCAGGCCATCGTGCGCCACATGGCGCGCATCTTGCCGCAACTCTTCGTGGCCAAGAGCGGGCCCTCGAACCGCGTGGGCCGCATCTTCATCGACTACCTGCGCAACGGCTTCGGCGCGACCACGGTCAGCGCCTGGTCGCTGCGCGCACGACCGGGCATGGGCGTGTCGGTGCCGGTGGCGTGGGACGAGGTGCCCGAGCTGCGCGGCGGCGCGCACTGGACCTTGCGCGACATCCACACGCGGCTCGATCGCGGCAATGCGCCGTGGGAGGGCTATGCGAAGGGGGCGCGCAGCCCGAATGCGGCGATGAAGATGCTCGGCTTCGACGCGAGGAAGGCCGGTGGCCGCGCGCGCTGACCCGCGAGTCCCGCGCGATCAGAAGGCATGCCGGATGCCGACGTCGTAGCCGGTCGCGCCGCGCGGTTCCATGCCGCCCTTGGTGACGTAGGCCGCCTGCGGAAAGATCGCCGGCAGGCTCAGCACCAGCGGGGTGACACCCATCACGCCCGGATTGTTGTGGCCGTCGCGGATGGCTATGCGCGCCACCGTCGCATAGAGCGCGGTGCGCCTCGACAGGTTGTGCACGTAGCCCAGCGCCAGCTTGTCGACCGAGGCGCTGCCGCCGGGCACGCCATTGCCGTTGCTGAAATTCACGCGCGCGAACGAGGCGCGCACGAGGCCCGGCCCCACCGGCATGTTGAGTCCGGCGACGAAGCCGTCGTAGCGGTCGGTGACCCGGCTGCCGAACAGGCCGGCGTCGTCGCGCGCGTTCCGCACGCGGGACCATTCGCCGAACAGCTTCACCGCGCCGAAGTCGTAGGAGCCGCCGAGGTTCAGGCTCCTGATCTTCTCGCCGCCGGGCGCGGCGCTCACGAGCGTGCTCTCGCCGTAGCCCAGCGCCACGTCGGCCGGACCGCCGGTCCATCCCACGCGCGCGCCGGCATAGCGGCCGCGCCCGGACGGGCTGTCGCTCGCGTCGCTCGCCTTCACGTTCTCGTGGAAGGCGTACTGCACCTGGCCATAGAAGCCGCCGAGCCCCGGCGGCAGGAAGTAGCCGAGGGCGTTGCTGGTGCGCAGGTAGCTGTCGGTGCCGGCGGAGAGCGCGCCGTTGAGCAGGCCGCCGGTGGAGAGCGCCCGCGAGGCGGCGAGGTTGCTGTTGACCACGGCGATCAGGTTGGTGCCGACGCCGTTGACGCCGAAGGGATCGAACACGCCGTCGTTCCAGAACGAGGCGGTGTAGTCGCGGCCCAGGCGCAACTCGCCGAACGGTCCCGAGAGGCTCAGGGTGGAACGGCGGCCGAAGTTGCCGATGCCGCCGCCGTTGTCGTTGGCCAGCGGCGCCTCGAGCCAGAAGCCGGCCGCGAGGCCGCCGCCCAGGTCCTCGGTGCCGCGAAAGCCCAGCCGGCTGGACGCGTAGCCCGAAGGCGAGAGCGCGGTCTGGCTCTGCCTGACCTGGCGCGGCGCCGCGAGGCCCCAGGACCGGCTGCGGGTGCTGTAGTGGCTGATGCCGGCGTCGACGACGCCGAACACGGTGAGGGCGGATTGCGCGGCGGCACCGCCCGTGGCGGCCAGCAGCGACAGGGCCAGCGTGGTGGTCTTCATGGCGGGCTTCCTCAGGGGACCAGCACGGTCGATCCGGCCGTCTGGCGCGACTCGAGCGCGCGATGGGCCTGTGCCGCATCGGCGAGCGCGAAGCTGCGCTGCGGCTCGCTGGCGATGCGCCCGGCCAGCACGTGGTCGAACAGTTCGCGCGCCATTTCGAGCATGTGGGCGCGCGGCTGGATGTAGTGCGCCATCGCCGGTCGCGTCATCCACAGCGAGCCCTTGGCCGCGAGCAGCTGCGAGTCGATCACCACCGAGCCCGAGGAGGTGCCGTTGCTGACCAGCGTGCCGCGCGGCTGCAGGCAGTCCAGCGAATCCATCAGCGTGTCCTTGCCCACCGAGTCGTAGACCACCGGCACGCCGCGGCCGCCGGTGATCTCGCGCACGCGCTCGACGGTGTTCTCGCGCGCGGTCACGATGACGTGGGCGCAGCCGGCGGCCCGGGCGAGCGCCGCCTTCTCGTCGGTGCTGACGGTGCCGATCATCGTGACGCCCAGGGCGCGCGCCCACTGGCAGGCGATCAGGCCGACGCCGCCGGCGGCCGCGTGGTAGAGGATGGTCTCGCCGGCCTGCAGCGGACGGACCTGGCGGAACAGGTACTGCGCCGTCATGCCCTTCATCATCAGCGTGGCGGCGGTGCGGTCGGGGAGGCCCTCGGGCAGCGGGATCAACACCGCGGCGGGCATCACGCGGACCTGCGAGTAGGCGCCCTGCGGACCCGTGAGGTAGCCCACGCGGTCCCCGGCCTTGACCTCCGTCACGCCGGGGCCGACGGCCTCCACCACGCCGACCGCGTCCGAGCCGAGCCCGTCGGGCAGCGCCAGCGGATAGCGGCCGGTGCGGAAGTAGATGTCGATGAAGTTGACCGCGATGAAGCTGTGGCGCACGCGCGCCTGGCCGGGGCCGGGGTCCGCGACTTCGACGTTCTCGAGCCGCAGGACTTCGGGACCGCCGGTCTCGTGGAAGCGAATGGCTTGGGGCATGGCGATGTCTCCTCGTTGTTCTGGATGGTCTTCAGTTCAGGCGGATGTCGTAGCGCTTGACGATGCCGGCGTTGCGGGTGAACTCCTCGCGCAGTTCGTCGCGTGCCTGCACTGGCGTGCGGTCGGCCATCGGTTCGAAGCCGGCGTTGGCCACGCTCGCGCGCACCGCCGGGTTGGCCGCGACCTTGCGCAGCACCGCGTGGATCTTCTCGACCAGCGGCGCCGGCATCTGCGAGGACGCGATCACGCCGGTCCAGTTGGCGAAGTCGAGCGCCGGGTAGCCGAGTTCGGCAAAGGTGGGCACGGCGGGAAATTCGGGCAGCCGGGCCTGGGTCGCGACCGCCAGCAGCCGCACCCGGTTGGCGGCGATCAGCGGCCGGGCCGTGACCGAGCCGTCGAACATCAGCGGCACCTGGCCGCCCATGACCTGCGCCAGCGCGGGCGCGGAACCGGGATAGGGCACATGCTGCATGTCGAGCCCGGCCGCCTGGTTGAGGATGGCGCCCGCGTACTGCGAGGCCGTGCCCGCGCTGTAGGAGGCATAGGAGACTTGGCCCGGATGGGCCTTCACATAGGCGATCGCCTCCTTCGCATCCCTGGCCGGGAACTGCGGCGAGGCGATCAGCAGCAGCGAGGAGCGCGCCATCAGCGCGACCGGCTGCACGTCCTTGAGCGGATCGAAGCCGCCCTTGAGGACGTGCGGCACCTCGGTGAGCACGTTGCTGGCGGTCATCATCAGCGTCTGGCCGTCGGCCGGCTGGGACAGCAGGTACTTGACGGCGATCGCTCCGCCTGCGCCCGGCCTGTTCTCGACCACCACCGGCTGGCCGATGTCGCGCGAGAGCTGGTCGCCCACGATGCGCGCGAGCACGTCGATGGTGCCGCCCGGCGGCGCGGGAACGATCATCTTGACCGGCTTGTCGGTGTAGGCGTGGGTCCAGGGCGAGCCCAGCGCCGACGCGGCGGCGACGAGCAGGGCGGCGAGATGCGTGAGGCGCGGCATGGCTGCTCCGGTGCGTGAAGCTTCAGGCCGCCTTGCGCAGGAAGCCCTGCTGGCCGCCGTTGCGGTTGGGCGCGAAGCCGTTGGCCCGCAGCGTCTCTTCCACCGTGTCGTGGAACACGCCGATCTGCGAGATCTCGCGCGCCTGCTGCGCGGTCGCGATCGGGCGGCCGAATTCGCGCGCGATGCGCACCAGCTGCTCGACCTGCGCGGCGGTGCCGATCTTGGCGGTGCGCGACTGGTTCCAGAGGTTGTCCTCGGTGCCGCAGCGCACGTGCAGGCCCATGGCGATGCCCATCATGTTGACCGGCAGCACGTTGAGCACCGAGCTCTCCACCGTGAGCACCGCGCCGTCGGGCACCGCGCGCACGAAGTTGGCGAGGTTGTAGATGTTCGGCGCGTCCATGCCGCCGCCGATCGCGACCCAGTTGAGCACCAGCGGGCCCTTGTAGATGCCGCGGCGCATCAACCGCTCGACCGACTCGAAGCTGTTGATGTTGTAGCACTGGAAGGCGCTCTGGATGCCCGCGGCGCTGAGGCGGCGGATGTGCTCCTCGGCCCAGCCCGGTTGCGCCGGCACCGTCATCTCCTTGTAGGCATTGAAGACGACCGGGTCCTCCATCGAGGTGCCGCGGATGTCGCGCAGGTCGAACTGCTCGAGGATGTTCATCTGCGAGGTGTTGATCGTCACCGTGACCTGGTCCGGTTTGGGGTCGAGCTCGGCCAGCATGTGGCGCGTGTCGTCCGACAGCCACTTGGCGGCTGCGCCCTCGCTCTCGGGCGCGAACGAGATCGAGCCGCCGACCTGGATGATCATCTCGGGCACGCGGGCCCGCACGCCGGCGATCAGCTCGTTGAACTTGGACAGGCGCTTGGAACCCTTGCCGTCGAGTTCGCGCACGTGCAGGTGCAGCACGGTGGCGCCGGCTTCGTAGCAGTCCACCGCCTTCTGGACCTGCTCCTCCATCGTCACGGCGATCTCGCCGGGGAAGTCCGAGGGCAGCCAGGACGGCGCGTAGGGGGCGGCGGTGATGATCAGCGGCTGCTGGTTTTCGGGGAACAGGTGACCGTCTAGGAAGTTCATCGAGGGCTCCGGGGATGCGGGTGGTGCGAAGGGGGAAAGGCGGGTCAGGCGGTCGGCGTGCCGACGATGCCGGCGCGTTCCATCTTGCGGTGGCAGGGCGGGTAGTCCATCACCGCGTAGTGCTGCGTGGCGCGGTTGTCCCAGATCGCCACGCTGTCGGGCTGCCAGCGCCAGCGCACCTGGTATTCGGGGATGGCGGCCTGGTTGACGAGGTACTGCAGCAGCGCCGACGCGCCCTGCGTGAAATCCTGGCCGTAACGCACGTTGGCGGGCGTGTGGAAGTTGGTGAAGTGCGTCGTGAAGCCGTTGACATACAGCACCCGCTCGCCGGTCTCGGGATGGATGCGCACCACGGGGTGCTCCGCGTCGGGATAGCGGGCCTTGAGCGCGAGGCGCTGCGCGATCGGCATCGCCGCGCCGAAGGTGCACTCGATGCTGTGGCGGGCGCGCAGCGGCGCGATCAGCTCCTTCACCGGATCGGGCAGGCGCTCGTAGGCCAGCGCCATGTTGGCCCACATCGTGTCGCCACCCACGGGCGGGCACTCGACGCAGCGCAGCACGCAGCCCATCGGCGGCGTCTCGCGCCAGCTGGCGTCGCTGTGCCAGCTGTTCTCGTAGCGGTCGTTGGGCGCGTCCGGCGTCTTGTAGATGCGCACCAGCCCCGGGTGCTCCGGGTCGCTGCCGGCGACCGGGTGGTCCTCCAGTTCGCCGAAGCGCCGCGCGAAGGCCACGTGCTCGGCCCGGCGGATCTTCTGGTCGCGCAGGAACAGCACCTTGTGTCGCAGCAGCAGCGCCCGGATTTCCTCGAACAGGCCGTCGTCCCGGGCCGCATCGGCCAGGCTGACGCCACTGAGCTGGGCGCCGATGGCGCAGGTCATCGCTTCGATGCGCATGTCTTGTCTCCGTTCTTTTTGGCGGTCTGCCCGCCCCGGCCTCCGGGGTGCGGGCATGGGGCAACTGTAGGAGCGGGCCCTCGGCGGCGCTTTGCATTCGGTGCCAATCGCTGTGCATTTGGTGCCAGAATTCCCGCCACCCTGGAAAGGCTCGGCATGACGGCACTGGTGCGCGCGGCGGCGTTGACGAACTTCTCGGAGGTCGCGCAGGAGCTTGGCCACGACCCCGGCGCGGCGCTGCGCAGGGCCGGGCTGCGCGCCAGGATGCTGCGCGAGCCGGACCAGTTGATCGAGGCCGACCGCGTGGCCCGCCTGCTCGAGGACGCGGCGCGCGACACGGGCTGCGAGTCCTTCGGACTGCGCATCGCGGCGCGGCGCCAGCTATCGAACTTCGGGGTGCTCAGCCTGTTGCTGATGCACCAGCCGACCTTGCGGCAGGTGCTGCTCACGCTGATCGAGCACCTGCACCTGCTCAACGAAAGGCTGGCGATCCAGGTCGAGGATGTCGGCAAGCTGGTGCTGCTGCGCGAAGAGCTGGCCGTGTCGGTGCCGGCGCGGCAGTCGATCGAGCTCGCGATCGGCGTGCTCTACCGGATGTGCGCGGCCTTGCTGGGCGACCGCTGGCGCCCCGCCAGCGTGAGCTTCAGCCATGGGCCGCCGGCCGATGCGTCCTTTCATCGCCGCTTCTTCCAGTGCCCGGTCGAGTTCGACGGCAGCTTCAACGGATTGGTGTGCCGCGCGGCGGACCTCGACGTGCCCAATCCGGGCGGCGATCCCGTGCTGGCGGCCTATGCGCGCAAGCTGATCGACGCCGTTCCCGGCGAGCGCGAGCGCTCGATCGACCAGGAGGTGCGCAAGGCCATCTACCTGATGCTGCCGGCGGGGCGGGCCACCTGCAAGTCGGTGGCGCAGGGCCTGGGGCTCAGCATGCGCACCTTGCAGCGCCAGCTCGATGCGCGCGAGCTGACCTTCAAGCAACTGGTCAACGACGTCCGTCAGGAACTCGCGCGGCGCTACGTGGCCAATGGCCGCCACAGCCTGGGCGAGGTGGCGGCGATGCTGGGCTACAGCACGCACAGTGCCTTCACCCGCTGGTTCGGCACCCAGTTCGGTTGTTCGCCCGAAGCCTGGCGTGCTACAGCTCGATGAACGCCGAGGTCGCCTTGTTGAGCGCCAGCATGCCCTTGGCCGTGATGCTCTCGACCTGGGCCAGCTGGCGGATCGCGCGGCCTTGGGGATGGCGCTCGGACGGGGGAATGAAGGCCGTCACGAGGTCCGCGGCGCGCAGCACGCGCAGCTTGTCGATCTCGGCGGGCGCGTGCACGACGTATGGCAATTTCTGCTCGGCGATGGTCCGAAGAAACTCCATGGACATGTGCCTTCTCCTTGAACGTTGATGGCAATGGGTCCGTGACATTGTGCGCAGAAACTCTTAGGACAGACTAAACCCTGCGCCGCTCGTGCCTATGTCAGCTGGCAGTCCGGCAGTACGGAAGCACTCTTTTTCGTAAAGCGTCGCGCGTGGCGCGGCGCTTCGTTTCCAGCGGTGTCGCGAGCGGCTTTTCTGCTGCGCCGCAGAGCGATGCCCGAGGTCAGGGCGCCTGCATCGGCCACGCCGTCGTGTCGGGCGCGATGAGGTGCCACATCACGGGATCGATGCCCTCGAAAGTGGCGCGGTAGCGTTCCGACAGCCGGCCTTCGCCGGTCACGTCGCGGATCACGATGCCGTCGATGCGCCCGGGGTTGTCGCGGAACACCTTGGCGTAGATCTCGGGATCGGCCTCGCCCGAATCGCCGACCAGCACGAAGCGGCGCTGCGGGAAGTCGGCCAGCAGGCGCGCGATCACGCCGAGCTTGTGGGCGCGCGAATCCTCGTCGCCCGGGATCAGCGTGCGCCAGGTCGTGCTCTCGCGCAGGTGCATGCTGCCGGGCGGAAAGCCCGCTTCGCGCACGAACTCCGCGAGCGGCGGATAGAGCTGGATCGGGCTGGCCGACAGGTAGTGGAAGCGCGTGTCGGGCGCACTCGCGAGCGCGCGGTACCAGCCGGCCATGTGGGGCGCGGGCTCGAAGCGGCGCGCAAAGGTGTTGAGCAGCATCTCGCGCCGCTCGCGCACCTGGGTGCGCTTGATGGTGTCGTCGATGTCCGAGATCACCGACAGGCCCTGCGCCGGCACGATCAGCGCGCGGCCGCGGAAACGGTGCAGCAGTTCGCCGGGGCCGGTGACCGCGTGGAACTCGAGCCACTGCTGCGCGGGCGACAGCCGCGGCACCTCGATCACCTGCCGCACGTTGACGCGGCCATCGACGCCCGAGGGCGGCATGGTCTTGCGCCCGGGGCTGCCGTCGAATTCGACGTCGAACACCTTGCCGTCCTCCGACTCGGCATGGAACAGCGCGGTGCGCTGGTTGAAGCGCAGCTGCGCGGCCGGCGAGAGCTTCTTGAGGTTGAGACCGAGGTAGCGTGCGAAGGCGGCATTGAGGCCCCAGCGGCGCTCGCGCTCGTAGACCCAGGCATGGATGTCGACCTCGAGCCGGCCGTCGTCGGTGGGCCGCGCGGTGCCGTTCATGAACAGCGCTTCCTCGTCGGGCTCCATCGGCTCGGCCGCCAGCGTGGGCGCGGATGCGAAGCCGCCGGCCGCCAGCGCCGCGCCGGCCAGCAGCGTGCGCCGGCGCAACGCCAGTGTCATGCGCCGGCCGTGACGCGCTCGTACGTCACGAAGCTGAAGGCCAGGCCGTCCTTGGCCGACACGTGCGACTCGCGCTGCGTCTCGCGCCAGGCGCTGGCGTCGAGCACCGGCGCGAAGGCATCGCCCTCGTAGTCGCGCGCGATCTCGGTGACCAGCGCGCGCCGCGCGAAGGGCTCGGCCTCGGCATAGATCTGCGCGCCGCCGATGACCCAGACATCGGGCGCCTCGAGCCGCTCGCAGGCCTCGAGCGCCTCGCGCAGGCTGCCCACGCGCTGCGCGCCCTCGGCCTGCCAGCCGGCCTGGCGCGTGACCACGATGTTGCGGCGCCCCGGCAGCGGCCGGAAGCGCGGCGGCAGCGAGTCCCAGGTCTTGCGGCCCATGATGACCGGCGCGCCCAGCGTGCGCGCCTTGAAGTGCGCCATGTCCTCGGGCAGGTGCCAGGGGATGGTGTTGGCGGCGCCGATGACGCCGTTGGCGGCGCGCGCGAAGATGAGGTTGAGGTTCATGGAGCGCAAAGCAGGTTCGAAACCGGCCGATTCTGACCGCATCCGCGCCCGCCCGGCCCCGAATGCCTTGTATCTTTAAGCCTCGGACCGGCCCGGGTAGCCCGAGCTGCCTCTGGGATGTTTGAAGCCCGTGTCTGAGCACTGGGCGCCCGAGCCGGACCGTCCTTCTCTGCAGCCCGAACGGTTGTAGGAACTTGAAGTTCGCATAGACAAGGATGGGAGTGAGAGGACGTGTCCGACTCTGTTTTTATCGGTATCGACGTTTCCAGCCAGACGCTGGAGATCGCCAGCAGCGACCAAGCCAAGACCTGGCAGGTCGCCAACGACACCAGCGGCATCGAACAACTGGTCAGCCAGGCATCGGCCTTGGCGCCCGGATTGGTAGTGCTCGAGGCCACTGGCGGCTATGAGTTTGAAGCGGCCTGCGCGCTTCAGGCCGCGGGCCTGGCGGTGGCCGTGGTCAATCCGCGCACGGCGCGCGACTTTGCTCGTGCAATGGGCGCCCTGGCCAAGACCGACGCCCTGGATGCGCGCATGCTCGCGGCCTTCGCCCGCGTGCTGCACCAGCATCCCGAGCGCGAGCGCTTCGTCAAGCCGCTGGCGGATGCCGAACTGCAACAGCTCCAAGCCCTGGTGCTGCGCCGGCGCCAGCTGGTGCAGATGCTGACCTCGGAGCGACAGCGCCTGCGCCTGGCGCATGCGGCCGCGCGCCCGAGCATCGAGCGCGTGATCGAGTTCTTGAAGAAGGAACTGGGCGACAGCGAAGCCGAGGTAGCTGCGCACGTTCAGCGCCATCACGCCCAACTGGCGCAGGCGTTGGCCAGCGTGCCGGGCATCGGCGCAGCCAGCGTTGCCGTGCTGCTGGCAGAGCTGCCTGAACTCGGCAAGCTCGACCGGCGTCGCATCGCGGCACTGGTGGGCGTGGCGCCCTTGAACCGCGATTCCGGTCAGATGCGTGGTCAGCGTTCCATCTGGGGCGGGCGAGCCGATGTGCGGCGAACCCTGTACATGGCCACCCTCACGGCGGTGCGGTACAACCCGGCGCTCAAGATTTGCTACGAGCGCCTGCTGGCGGCAGGCAAGCGCAAGAAGGTCGCCCTGGTCGCCTGCATGCGCAAGCTGCTGACCATGCTCAATGCCATCGCAAAGCACGGCTCTACCTGGGACTCGACCATGCATACCGCTTGACTTCCAAGACGGTTGCTCAGACGGCCACCGGCGCCTTGATCGGGTCGTGGTGCCGGTAGTCCTCGAACGCGAAGTCCTCGTACCGGTAGTCGAAGATCGAGTCGGGCTTGCGCTCGATGCGCAGCGTGGGATAGGGGTAGGGCTCGCGGCTCAGTTGCAGCGCGACCTGCTCGGCGTGGTTGCTGTAGATGTGGCAGTCGCCGCCGGTCCAGATGAAGTCGCCGACGTCGAGGTCGCACTGCTGCGCCATCATGTGCGTGAGCAGCGCGTAGCTCGCGATGTTGAAGGGCACGCCGAGGAAGATGTCGGCGCTGCGCTGGTAGAGCTGGCAGCTGAGGCGGCCGCGTTCGCCGTCGTTCTGCGGCGGCGCCACGTAGAACTGGAAGAAGGCGTGGCAGGGCATCAGCGCCATCTTCGAGAGCTCGGCCACGTTCCAGGCGCTCACGATGATGCGGCGCGAATCGGGGTTGGACTTGAGCGTCTTCACGACCTCGGCGATCTGGTCGATGTGGCCGCCGTCGGGCGTGGGCCAGCTGCGCCACTGCACGCCGTACACCGGGCCCAGGTCGCCGTCCTCGCGCGCCCACTCGTCCCAGATGGTGACGCCGCGTTCCTTGAGCCAGTTGTTGTTGCTCGAGCCGGTCAGGAACCACAGCAGCTCCTGGATGATGGACTTCACGTGCACCTTCTTCGTGGTGACCAGCGGGAAGCCCTCGTTGAGGTCGAAGCGCATCTGGTGGCCGAACACGCTCCTGGTGCCGGTGCCGGTGCGGTCGCTCTTGTACACGCCGTGGGTGTCGACGTGGCGCATGAAGTCTTCGTACTGGGAGCGGATGGGGCGTTGGGTCATGGCGGTGGAGGGCGGCGGCAACGGCGCGCCCGGGACGGCGGGGCTGGAGCCCCGAATCTTATTCGGATGGCAGGCCGGCGGCTGGCCGGGCAGGTCAAGACTATAAGATGAGAACTATTCTCAACATTCCGCAAGCGCAACCCGTGTCCGCCCCGGCCCTCGACGACAGCCTCCAGGTGCTCTACCGCAGCCATCACGGCTGGCTTCAGGCCTGGCTGCGGCGCCGGCTGGGCTGCGCCGAAGATGCCGCCGACCTCGCGCACGATGCCTTCTTGCGGCTGCTGGCCGCGCGGCCGCAGCAGGCGGTGCCGGTCGAGATGAAGGAGCCGCGGGCCTACCTGACGACGGTGGCGCGCGGACTGCTGATCGACCGCTTCCGCCGCGCCGACCTGGAGCGTGCCTACCTCGCTGACCTCGCGGCGCTGCCGCCGGCGCTCTATCCCTCGCCCGAGGAGCAGCTGCAGGCGGTGCAGGCGCTGCGCGCGCTCGATGCGCTGCTCGCGAGCCTCACGCCCAAGACCCGCGCCGCCTGGCTGCACAGCCGGCTCGACGGCATGACCCATGCCGAGATCGCGACGCAGCTCGGCGTGTCGGTGCCGCGGGTGCGGCAGTACCTGGCGACGGCCGCGCGCCGCGGCTACGAATTGCGTTTCGGCGTCGCGCTGCCGGCATCGGCGGCATGAGCGCGCAGGCCTCGGCCTCGCTGCCGGTCTCCGCGGCCGTGCTCGACGCGGCGATCGGCTGGCAGTTGCGCATGGGCTCGGGCGAGGCCGACGCGCGCGATGCCGAAGGCCTGCGCCGCTGGCTCGACGCCCACGCCGACCACCGGCGCGCCTGGGCCCAGCTCGGCGAGCTCGACGCCCAACTGGCGCCCGCGCGCAGCGAGGCCGTGCGTTCGGCGCTGGTGCGCAGCGGCGCCGCGCGGCGCTGGAAGCAGTCGGCGGGCGTGCTGGGGCTGCTGGCCGCGCTGCTGCTGGGGCTCGGTGCCGTCGACCGCTTCGAGCCGCTGGCCACCCTGAGCGCCGACTACCGCACCGGCACCGGCGAGCGGCTCACCGTGGTGCTGCCCGACCGCAGCGTGCTGCACCTCGACACCCGCAGCGCGGTCGACCTGGCCTTCGATGGCCATCGGCGCGCGATCGTGCTGCGCGCGGGCGAGATCGCCATCGAGACCGCCCATGGCGACGCGGCCGAGCAGCGCCCCTTCGTCGTGCTGACGCCCGAGGGCAGCCTGCGCGCGCTGGGCACGCGCTTCGTGGTGCGCCGTCTCGACGACGGCGCCGGCACGCGGCTCACGGTCACGCAGTCCGCGGTGGCCGCACGGCCGGCCACCTGCGCTGCCGATTCGGCGCAGGCCTGCGAAGGCGAGCGCATCGTGCAGCAGGGCCAGAGCCTGGAACTGCACGCCGACGGCGCCGGCACCCCCGGCCCCGCGCGCCCCGACACCGATGCCTGGAAGGACGGCATGCTGGTGGTCGACGACCAGCCGCTGTCCGAGGTGGTGGCCGAACTGGCGCGCTACCGGCCCGGCCGTCTGTCGGTCGACCCGCGCGTGGCCGGCCTGCGCGTGACCGGCACGCTGCCGCTGGACGACACCGACAAGGCGCTGCTGGCGCTCACCGCCGCGGTGCCGGTCGAACTGGTGGGCGGCACGCGCTGGTGGCTGCGCATCGAGCCGAGGCAGGCGCCGCGCTGAAGCCTGGATCGGGGCGGCGCCGGATTTTTTTCGGCCGCCCCCTCTCACTTTTCGAACTTCGTCCGGCAAGCAGGAAGAGAACCCTCGTCCTTCCCCTGCCTGGAGTCCCGCCTTGTCCTCGTCCTTCCCGTTCCGTCCGACCCCGCTCGTCGCCGCGCTGCTCTTCGCCACCGCCATGCCGGCCCTGTGGCCTACAACCGCCAGCGCCCAGGCGCAGGCCGCTCCCGTGCTGCGCGACTACGACCTGCCGTCCGGCCCGCTCGGCGCCACGCTCAACCGCATCGCGCGCGAGGCCGGGCTGGCGCTCACGGTCGATGCCGCGCTGGTCGGCCAGCGCGCCTCGGCGCCGGTGCGCGGCCGCTACGACGCCCCGCAGGCGCTGCGCCGCGCGCTCGCCGACAGCGGCCTCGAGCTGCTGCCGACCGACGCGGGCGGCTACACCGTGCGCGCGGGCGCGCCGGCCGCATCCATCGCGCCGCAGGTGGTGGCGCCCGCG
>Ga0209902_100811_pt1 | contig 23957 bp, 22 predicted proteins | sample FECB27metaG_FD_188304 | JGI IMG/M metagenome (GOLD analysis project Ga0209902, IMG submission 188304) | Cyanobacterial communities from the Joint Genome Institute, California, USA - FECB-27 (SPAdes) (version 2) | ecosystem: Environmental > Aquatic > Thermal springs > Hot (42-90C) > Microbial mats...
TAGAGAGCCAACCTGTTATTACGCGACGACGCAAATCCCCTGAGTAAGATACTGGCATCTAATCAAACCATAACTCTAGACCCAGATTACCGTAATTTGTGGTTCAATTACCTGAAAATTGCTGTAAATCTTACGTTGAAAAATAACATAGCCCTGACAATTAAGGGGGCATTTGCCCAGCGTATTTGTCCCGACGCCACTACCGCCAACCTTCTCCTGTCGGAGACGCTGCGCGAACAGTGTGGCGTCCGTGGAATTGCGGAGGTTTAGATGGCTTACGCAATTTGCAGAATAGAAAAAATTAAGAGTTGGGCAGAACTCTCTGGTAGCGCTCTGCACACCACCAGAGAGCGAGAAACACCCAACGCCAATCCCTCAGTAAATAACATTCGACTGATTGGCAGTGCTGACGAAAAAGACCTTTTGGCACTTTTCAAAGAAAAAATTGGTAACCAAAAGATTCGCTCTAATGCAGTTTTGGGAGTAGAAATGCTATTGAGCGCTAGTGCCGAATACTTTCGTCCCAACGATCCAACTGCCGCAGGAGTGTATGACCAAAAGCGCTTGGAGGACTTTGCAACTGCCGCCACCCAATGGTTACTAGCACAGCATCGAAATCTCGTGGTCAGAGCTGAGTTGCACTTAGATGAAACTACTCCACACATCCACGCCTATATCGTGCCACTGGACAAGAACGGTAAACTGAACTATCGGGCACTGTACGGTGGCAGCAAAACCAGATTATCAGAACTCCAAACTAGCTTTGCTGCTGCTGTTCGACATTTGGGCATAGAACGGGGTATCAAAGGCAGTAAGGCTACCCATACAGAAATTCAAGATTATTACACTGATGTCAACCGCGACTCCCTCAACCTCAACCTAGAACAAACTCTGCCCATACCTTTAGCCCAAGAGCCAGTGCAATTGTATCGGGAACGGGTGAAAGAAACTCTACAACCCAAGCTTGAGATTATCAACCATCAGCTAAGCGATCGCCAACGGGCAATCATAGCTCATCAGCAGATGGAGCAAAAGGCAAGAGCGAGTGAACAACAAAGACAGAACTTGGAGCAGCGCGTGCAAAATCTGGAATGGTCACAAGAGTTATGGAAAGCAGAAGCTAACTTACTGCGAGACTTACCTTTGGAAGATGTGGCTTACCATCTGGGACTTTATCTGGATGATAAAGGCAAACATAGGTGGAAAGGTCATGGTCACATCATCAACATCAAAGGTTCTAAATTCTACGACTTTGCTAGTGAGCTGCGTGGAGGCGGTGGTGCAATTGATTTGGTAATGTACGTGTTGGGCTGTAGCTTCCGACAAGCTGTAGCATGGCTATACGACCAAGTTGGGGAATCAGCAATGCTTCAAGCAGTTACCCATCATGGTCGCAGCCAAGCGCAAGAGATTGCGCTTACAGAGCCAGCACCTCAGTTTGTTCCACCAGAGGCGGATGAAAATCGATGGTTTGCTGTACAGCAACACTTAACAGTAACGCGGAAACTACCTGAGAATTTGGTTAATACTTTGCACTCATTAGGATTGATTTATGCTGACACCAGACAAAATGCCGTATTTTTAATGCGCTCTCTCAATGGGAAACTAACAGGTGCTTTCCTTCGTGGAACGTATGGTAAAAATAACTCCTTCATTGGACTTGCTAGAGGTACTAAACGCACCAAAGGTTGGTTTCACTTAACTATGGGTGGCAACATTAGTGAGTCAATTGAAAAAGCAGTGCTGGTTAAATCTCCGCTTGATGCACTATCCCTAGCAGTGTTAGACCAGCCAAAATCAGAAAGAACGCTGTACCTAGCAGCAGATAGCCCTCAGTGTCTACCTGTGGAGTTTTTAAGTAAGATACCAAAGGTAATTGCTGCTTATGATAACGACGAGAATGGCAACTCTACTTTCCAGGCCATCAAACAGATTTTGTCCCACACAGCTAGACTTAAACCAAAAGCTAAAGATTGGAATGAACAGTTGGCTCAGCATGGCTTTTTCAACAGCGAACTACAACACAATCAAGCCGAACTATGACAAAAATTTTGTAGCTGAAAAATCGTCTTCCATGATTTTCAAGAACAATCGGTGATTGCCTCAGCTAGATTTTGATGTTTCACCATTCCTGTAAAATTCAAACTCTCAACCGCTGTCACTTGGCTCTCTAACTCGCGCTTCTGACGAGAGTTTATGCAAAAAAGTTTTACGAGGGTTACCAGGATATTTTTAAGTAGTATTACTTATTAAAAAAGCGGTTAATCATGATAATTCTACTGATTACAATCACTTATACTAGTGCCATTATTTAAGGAAGTTAAATTAACAAGAACGGTGTACAAAAATATATTGGTATGGCGAAATAGCCAAAGCGACAATACCGCTAACGCAGCACATCCAATGTAGAGTAAAAGGGTGAAATTTAGCTCAATTAAAGACGAGCAGAAAGCTGTGTTTACGCAAGAAATCAGATTAAGTCGCAATAAGAGTTCCCATTATCAAAGGGGCTTTTGGCTGCAAAACTTATCAGATCTGCCGCCTAACTCACATCTTGCACCAATAAAAATTTATGTAATTTAGTCACTCAGTATTAAACCAAAAGCCCTTTATGAGCGCGAGAAAAGCCAATAAAAATAATGTAGCTTCTGAGCGCATCTTTTTAGCTTATACGGTTTTATACGGTGAGGTGCATTCCGGTGAGCTAACCTACTTTGTTACCCCGTCAGCCAATTGTCAATTCTGACCTTCATATGGAGAGCGCATTTTCTCGCATCGCCTTTAAATATGGCTGAGATTTCAACGCGCATACAGACTATGACACAAGCATTTTTGCAAAATCCGAATGAAACTGAAACACCTTTGGCTTTACTAACCCGTTGGAAGTGGAAACGCTTCTCTTGCAATGCTTACCAACTTCCAAACGGTGAGTTTGTGATGAGCGATCGCCAAATGGCACTACCAATGGGACAAACTACAAAAAAGGCGCGCATATTTCTCCAATTACACCAGTTACCCAGTACCAGTATCCAGGTAGCCAATCGTCAGGTAATTGTTGCATATCCACTATCAAGCGTTGCGGCTTACTGGCAATATCTAGTGGAATATAATTTGATTCCACCCAACCTTTACTATTCAATCAATTGGCAAGACCTGATTGCATCTATAACAGACATAAACTCAATCAAGGTGAAAATTGATGCAAGACCAACTGAAACAGTGTCGGAAACCCGGTTTCCAGCAAGCAATCCAATAGCTACCTCTGTAGTTTTCAAGCTAGAGAACAAAGTATTTCTAGAAGTGCTTGCGCTCTCTAACTCAGAGTACCGCATTAGAATTGAATCGGGGCTGAGTTTGATTGGACTACCCATCAACTGGTTATTGCAACTTCCTTGGTCTCCACGAAAACTGAAAAAGCTGGAAAAACAAGGCTTTTCTGGAGCAACTAAACAGTGCAAAATTCAAACCCAGGAAGGAATACAAACAGTAGAAACTCTCAGCATAAAAGATTGGCTGATTATCTGGGAATTTTTCGCTTGTCGCGGTAACAGCAAAGCTGCTGCTATTTTAAGAGCTTGTGCTGAAGAAAATATTCCAACTCGTGTGGAAAAGATGAAATTGGCTTGAGTAGTGCAACTTAACTTTTAGATATTTGCCATACTCTGAGATAGGCAATTAAGTCAAGAGCGTAATGCTCCAACACAAAGCCGCGAAAGGCACAAGAAGTAGTCGGCGTAGATGTCGGCTACTTCAGAAACGGTTGTCGGGCAAGGAGCGACGGTTTCAGAGTCACACCAATCACACCATCAGCTACCGTTTAGTGCAGCAAGCCAAGCAAAATCATCAGGTCATTGCCCTGGAAGACCTGACAGGAATTCGGGAACGCACTAACAAGTTGCCTAGAACTAAGGTAGAGCGACGTAGGAGCAATTCTTGGAGCTTTTACCAGCTGCGACAGTTCTTGACCTATAAGTGCATCAAGTTTGGCGTAAAGCTTGTACTGGTGAATCCGGCATACACCTCTAAAACGTGCCATAACTGCCTGCACATCCATCCAGTACAGGGTAAGTCTTATCGTAGGGCTACTGAAAATCCTAACCTCAGTCCTGATTGCAGGTTAGGGTAGTTTATTCGTCTTCTCAGGACAATACGCTCTTGCTACACTTCTTGCCACAAATCATACTTATCACGGCTGTAGCACGGGATTGATTTTTAATTCAGACAAACACTCCTCAAGCGACAACCCTTGTAAAATCTCCCACCATTGTTCTGTATGCCTCATGTAAGCAACATTAAAACAATCTTTTCCTACATACTCCAAACGAGCAAATTTTGATTCAAAAGAAGGAGATATGGCTCTAGGACTAGGACAATTAAAAATAGAACAAAAGTAAAAATAATTGCGATACCACTTGCCAAAGATATCTACTCGATAATTCCAATCATTATCTGTGGGTGGAGATTCGATATATTTTGGCTTGAATTCAGTTTCAATTAATTCATTACATTTTTGCAAAACTAATTGCTTCTCATCCTCTGGAACTTGGGGCTTCGGCTTTTTAGTTGTAGAAGGAAGCCAGATTTTTTTGGCTTTCTTAGCCATGAGATTCACCTCATCAGAGATTAACACAGCTATTTTAAGTATTGGTTCAGCTTACCATCAATTAATATTTTTAAAGGAGCTAAAAGCAGTAATACAATGGCAAGGTAGCAATTGAGAAGAGCTGCCTGGTTGCCACACGAACTGACCAAACTGCATTCATATGGATTTATTTGACCACAACTACCAACAACAAATATTAACACAAGCCCCCTTGGCTGCGAGAATGCGCCCCCGTACCCTAGATGAATTTGTAGGACAAGACCACATCATTGCACCAGGACGCTTACTCCGTCGTGCGATCGCTGCTGACCAATTATCCTCATTAATCTTCTTTGGTCCCCCAGGCACAGGTAAAACAACCTTAGCTCGCATTATTGCGAATACGACTATTGCACACTTTATCGCTATCAATGCTGTTCTTGCAGGTGTCAAAGACATTCGAGATGCCATTTCAACGGCAACTGATAAGCGGAAATACCATAATCAGCGCACAATTTTGTTTGTAGATGAAGTACACCGCTTCAACAAATCTCAACAGGATGCTCTGTTACCTTGGGTGGAAAATGGTACAGTGATTCTGATTGGCCTTCAACTATGTAGCGTTCGCGCAAAGTCTCCAGGGCGACTATCCGTTCATCTTCATTTCTATCCCAATACTCAAGGTGACTCAGCCAAAAGTCTTCTGAAACTGGACAACGATAAACAGACACTTCGCAAAGTAATATATAAGCGTATTTGGCTTCTTTTTTCAGGCGAACAAAAGTTTTTTCTAGTCGAGAGCGCACATTTCTTCGCAAAGTACGAGTAAAGCGATCCAGTTTAAAGTTATCTTCACCAGCTATTTTTCCTTCTTGGGCTTCGGCGATCGCTTTTTCAACTTCCTCTACCTCGTTTCCATATTTGTTCCAGTAAGCAAGAACATTACTATCAAAAGGTTTATTTTTGATTTCTCCAGCAATAACCCGCAGCGCCAGAGGATGTCCCTCATAAGCAGCCCCAATTCTTTCTAGGTATGCTCTACCCGCCGTTTCTTGACTTACGTCCAAGCCTATCTTATCAAATAGATCTATGCGCTCCGACATATCTAGTCCAGTTAGCAGTTGACAGTGCCAAAAGTTGCGAGAACGCGTACCAACTTCCTCAATTTGTTTAGGTAAATCTTGAGAAGTTAAGATGACACAGCTAAGACAGGATTCTGTTTTCAGAAAAGCGTTAAAAAACTTCACCCACCATTCATCTTTAAAATCGCTCCAACCTTCTTCCTCATTCCCCTGCAAAACGTTCTCCAAAGAGTCTATCTGTACTAAATAACGATTCTCGCTTAGGTATTTCACCAAGCGATTTAATAATCGCTGCGTATCTTTTCGGTCATCTGGTGTAATTAACTCGCCCCATTTCTCTAACCAACGCGCTGCAACACTGGCAAAGTCAGAAGCTTGTTCCTCATTATCAAAGTTTTCTTGGTGAAACCTCCCCCAATCACCTTCAAACCAATCCTGTAACTCCACTGCCAAGCGTTCGCCTAAACTCAGATCTTGCACCAATAAAAATTGATTTAATTTAATTACTCCGTATTAAATTAAAAGCCTTAATTTAGCGATAAAAACCGATAAAAATCAGGTAGCCTTATCGCGCATCTTTTTAGCTTATACGGTTTTTTACGGTTAGGTGCAAGATCTGAGTAAAGCAGTTTTACCAATACCTGCGATCCCAACCAAAATCAACAAGCGACAGGATGCTTGGACGCGATCGCTCAATTCCTTAATCAAATTTTCCCGACCAACCCATTCATTGTCATAAGCGAAGAAGCTAGGTATTTTGGGAAAAGTCTGTTTGCGATCACGTGCTGGTAATCCTGGTAATACACGCGGTGCAAGTTCTAACTTCTCACCCAGTGGGGGTTTGGGGTTCAGGGGTTGATTGGTGAGGCGACGGTAGAAGGCTTGATATCCCTCTTCGGTATACAAATCGTACCGACTAAACGCGCGAATCATAATTGGAATAAAATTTCCATCCCCAGAAGAAAATACAATGGGGACAAATTTTGTACTTTTTACATGAGAATCGTAGAGTTCCTGAGAAATAATAGCTCCTTCCCAAGTCACTCCTCGTCCTATACCTGGTTCTTCTCGACCTCGGAATCGGCGATCGTACTGCTCAGTACAAACTACAACCACAAAATCAGCCCATTCTACCTGGTTCATCATCCACCGGGGCCACCCCTCAGCAGGCGACTCTTCGTACTGGTCGATGTTACAGTCCACACCTTCAGCCCGTAAACGGTTAGCAAGGGTTAAAATTCGGTCTTTATGTTCCTGAGAGTCGTGGCTATAGCTAATGAAGACTTTTGGGGCATCAAAACCAAAATTCATAACTTTGTTGGCTTAGGTATAAACTGATTACATTTAAACCTATGATAATCAGCATAATTGCGGTTATCGCTTTCTATATATGAAGTTTTGATAAAATTACTCTAAATAATCTTGACTAACTACAACTCTTAGGTTGCATATCCAAATTTTGAGCGTTGCTCCCGCTAAGTTTACAGCCAAGATTCAACAGACAATGCTCTAACTTGTTGAATTCGGTTAAAGTCGCTATCAGCTGAGACAACCGTTAGATTGTGTTGCACAGCAATGGCAGCAATCCAGAGGTCATTCTCGTCGAATCCTAAATCAGTAATTTTAGTTTTTCTGAGCTTACTTTTCTCTCGTGGACCAAACTGGTTGAACAAAGCTGCTTTAAGTTTTCCGTATGTTTCTGCTGTTACTTCATCAATTCTATAGACATATAAACCTTGAAGAAAACGCCTCACCAAAGCTAAGTTACTCGAACTACGTTGTGAGCGCTCTGCCATGTCAGTTAATTCTCCTTGGACAACAACACAAGTTGTCACTAGACTACTTTCTACTTCAGCAAAGCGGCGCAAGATATTCGGTTCTCTTAGAATCGCATAGCTACAATGGTTTGTATCCAGTCGGTACATTATTCAAAAGGGTTATCGTAGTTAAATTTAGCTTTGCCACGAGTTGCATAAACTTGTTGGAGACATTCTTCCAAGTCATCTGCTTCCCAGCTACCAACAGTCTTCAAATGTTCTAAGAGTGAGCGACCTGTTGATTGGACTGTTGTTTGCTGTTGCGTTGCAGAGGTTTGAGTTGCATCTACTACTGACTGGGATTCATGCTGTTTAGTTTTAATAAACTGCAAGAAATCAAGCGTCTGTGGTAAAAGCGATTCTGGAGCAGATTCAATTTCTCTAAAAAGTTGTTCTTTGATATTCATTATTTCTATTTTTTTTACACTTGCTTCATAAATCAATTTATTAACATTTTACTGTTTTTACTTCAAATGCTCCAAAAAACATAAAAATACTTTATTTTCTGGGGCTATACTTCTACTAATTAAGAGACAAGCATCTGAAAAAAAATATACTTATCTAACAATATTTTTTCAATTTCAAGTGCTAGATGTATTCCTAAAAACTTATCAAATGGCAATTCAACTAAGACAAAATCCGGTCTGATGGTACTGAAAGAATGTTGCCCAAATTGCCGATGCTTGGTTAGAAAGGGTAAAAACTATGTCCGGAAAATTATCTTCTCCAATCAATTAGCAGTTGGACAATTGCGTGGAGTGCACTGCCCCTTAGAAATAGCCAATCTCCAGTCCTTCACTTGGTATTTCTGCATAATTTATCACTTGAATCAAACGCCAACGGTTTAACAACACCCTTAGACTAGAACGATCGGGCAGCAAGGGCAGCAAGTGCTCACCCGTTCTCTGTTATCCCACTTGAGGGCAAGTACGATGTTTATCCTGAGATGGCAGCAGTCAGTTTGTGGACGACAGCAACGGACTTAGCCCTAGTCGGCGTCGAACTCTTACGAGTATTGCATGACAAGCATGCCGCTGTATCGAGAAGAACGTACAGTAAGTAGGTGCAAGGGTTTTTTGTTAGTAATCCAACTGCTGAATTTTCTACATAGGCTGTTCCTTATTTTGTTGAGGCTCCTGTGGCAGGGGAATAAATTCCGTTTCTTGAGGCACTTGCTCAAACCGTCCCTCCTGCCAATCCCGCTTTGCTTGCTCAATGCGATCAAGACGGCTTGAAACAAAATTCCACCACTTGTGCCGCTTTCCCACAGGTTCACCTCCAACCACAATACAGCGAGCATCGCCCTCAGAGGAGATGTCTACCGATACGCCTGAAGTCAGAACAGCTAAACGATGTTGCTCCAGAGGGACACCGTTAATTTGCAGTCCTTCAGTCACGCTGTAAACCGCTTGCTCACTGTAATCGCCAGGTAAAGTAAATTGCGTTCCAGCAGCCAGTTGCACATCTAGGTAAATCATGGGTGAAAACGTTCGCACCAAAGAAGTGTGACTATACGCTTCTCCGGCAATCAGTGTGAACGAAACTCCTGCATTTTCCCAAGTAGGCAAATCGGTTGCTGGATGATGCCTGAACCAAGGGTCAGTTTCCTCATGCTCGTCAGGAAGTGCTACCCAGGTCTGAATTCCGTGAAGTGTTGCTTCTTTACTGCGTTCATGGTCGGGTGTACGTTCTGAGTGGACAATCCCTCGTCCTGCTGTCATCCAGTTCACGGCACCAGGATGAATTTCCTGAATGCTGCCTACACTGTCGCGATGCAGTAAAACACCTTCAAACAGGTAAGTGACTGTTGCAAGGTTGATGTGCGGATGCGGTCTGACATCAACGCCCTTGCCGGGTGGAAACACTGCAGGACCGAGATGATCAAAAAAGATAAACGGACCTACTAGTGTCAGAACATTTGAGGGAAGGAGCCGACGGGCTTGAAACCCTCCCAGATCTTGAATATGTGGCTCAATGATGTGCTGAATGTAATCAGTCATGATGAATGTTGAAGGGGTCGTCTAGGTAAATGCAGGCAGCGTCGCTAAGTTGAGCAAATTCTAGAGGATTTTAATTTGAACTTGATTGCGGTATCGGTGATCGCCTTTAGAATGACTTCCAAGTTTGATAGATGCCGAAGTGGATTGCACCTTTAATAATTCTTTTGTTGCTCATCCACAAAACACCACAACCATTGCTCTCCTAATTCCGCTGAACTGATCACCATATGTCCGGTTTCCTCATAGTGACGGCGAGAATGCTGATGTTCAGACGAGTCACAGCACAGCATCTTGCCACAAGTCTGACAAATGCGAAGATGCACCCAGCGACCATTAATCCGAATGCACTCTTCACAACGAAATACAGGGTAGTTTGCTTTAGAGATTAGGTTTTCCTTCTTCAGTTCATTAAGATGTTGGCAGGGCATAAAGCTTCCTGATAAGTGGATGAGTTGGAGTTGCTCATTGAACGCTTCCAATTCTAGAGTCTAACCTGGCAGTGCAATGTAGAAAAGTCGATCTCAAGCAAGAGTGACATAATTTAATCGATGCCCTCATCCATTAGGCGACACTCCCATAACTTGGCGTAAAGCTAAAGAAAGTGCCACCAGGTGCTAAGTGGTTGAAAATACAGGTATGATTGGTTTTTAGCTATTTTCTTTCAAAGCACACGCTCATTTTACACAGTTCCGGTTTCTAGTAGTGTCGGAACATTTCTCCCACAAGGCGCGAGCGTCTTGATGAATTTTTGGCATCAAAATCAGGACAGACTTGGATAAATAAGGTATATTCAAGCAAAAGCTATAGACCGATATTTTCTCCCCAATAACTTCTAATTGGTGGAGCATACTCGCTACAATCGGGAGAACTGGCAGGCTGTGCAAATCCCCGTGCGCGATTTTCAATTGCCAATATCCGGTCTGTATCCCTTACATACAAAGGAACTATTGCTTCTCGTTGTTGCAACAATATGGGTAAATCTATTGTCATCGGTTTACCTGCACCCCAGAGCGATCGCGCTGCTTTCTCCACCATCCGCGCCAATTCTGCGCCAGTACAATTCACTGTCTTATTAAGAAGAATCTTCCACTCTTGTTGGGTGAGGCAATGCTCCCAGAGGGAGCCGCCCCTTGAGCGATCGCCACCATCCCTGTAACGCTCGTCAAATCGTGCCGCATGAAGCGAAATAATCTGCTTGCGCTCAAAAGCATTGGGAAAACCCACATAAAAAATTTCATCAAATCTTCCCACCCTGGTGAGTTCTGGTGGTAACGCATCTAACCTGTTGAGGGTGGCAACGACAAACACAGCACTGCGCTTGTCTTGCAACCAAGTGAGCAGCGTTCCTAAAATGTGTCTGTTACCACTATCTTCCCCAGAAACGGCTGCTCCCGTAAAAAGCTTATCTAATTCGTCAAAGTAAAGCACTACAGGAGCGCAAGCTTCTACCTTAGTTAACAGGCGCTGGAGGTACGCTGCTCCACCCGCAACAACTACACCTGTATCAATGCTAACAAGAGGAAATCCCAATTCCCGCGCCGAAACGTTAGCTGCCAGGGTTTTACCCGTCCCCGGTGGTCCCACAAGCAAGCATCCTTTTGGCAGTGGGATGTTTGCAGCGCGTGCATCTGTTTGGAAATCACGTTTGGCATCTTGAATAAAATGCCTGAGGTTATCCAGTCCGCCAAAGTCATGCACATTCGGTTCTGGAACAAAGTTGAGATTGAAGGAACGAAACCGATTGATTTTGTAATCAAGAAGCGATTGCACCAAGCGCATACTATGCGATCGCACCCAGGAGACATCACTCCCAGGAAAACCATCGCTGTTCAACACCGCCTGCCGCAACCCTGCTTTGATATCCTCAGTGTGTAGCCCTGCTGCCGCAGTTGCAAGGCTTTGCACTAAATCAACACTCACCGCAGCACCAATTAAGTTAGGCAGGTAAGTTGAGATTAAATTCTCTATCTCACTGGTACAAAGGTAAGGCAATTCTAAACTTTCAATTAACGCACTCAGGCTTGCAGGTAATTCTACTTCATCAGTCACAAGCAGAATCAAGAATTTAGAAGTTTTTCGTGCTGTAATATCCGAATAAATATTAATCAATAATTGTCTAAGAATTGCCCCTTCCCGTTCCTGCATACAAGAGGGTATATTTTCTAAAATGAAGACACCATTAGTATCAGAGTTTTTAAAGGATTTTAAGGCAGCAATTGCACCACTACCAGAAGTCACCTCTGCTGCTCCTACTTCAAAGCTATCAAGTAGAACAACTCGTTCCTCGTCATTTGCTTCACACTCCATCCTTCTAAAATGTTCAGGCTCCCCCAAATTCCATAAGTATAGTGGCAATCTTAAATGAAAAGTCAATGTGTCGTATAACAACCTAAGAACGTTTTGGCGTTCTCGCACAGGAGCAACAATAGAAATAACCGCTTCTCCAGAGTCAAGCAGCTTGTTCAACTTTGATAAATGATTCATCTTTCCCATTGAGATGAGTTTTGACTTTGAACAACACTCAACTGGGGTCTAGCACTAGCTTTGTTGGCTTCTTGCGATGATTGAATCGATGGCTGAAATGCTTCTAATTTAGGTAACATCTGCTCGAAATAAGCTAAATCCCGCTCGCTCATTCGGCATTGTTGCAAGCCTTTACCCACCGCCAGCAAAGCCCCACGCCCATCTTTCGCTGCTATCAATACTCGACCGTCAGGAGCAGCTTTCCATTTATAAGAAAATTGACCATCAACACTAACAGTTTTACCTTGCCTTTTGGCATAATCACTTAATGCTTGGGAGATTTTTTGAACTCTGGAAAATTCCTCGCTTTCTCTAGCACCAACGGGGCTAAATGCTCCTTTTAAACGTTCTCCTGAACGCACTTGCTCACATAGTGCAGTTAACTCTTTTTTGTGATGCTCGTTAAGCGGTGCGCTATCTTTTGCTAGCCGTACACCAAAGGACGTATCCTGAAACTGCAAGATAGATTTACCACTATCATCTTGCAACTGATAAGACTTCCCAGAACGGGTCATGGTATATCCTACTGCATAATAAACGTTTGAGCCTGGAACAGCATGGCTGGTAAATACTTGTTTAAGTGCTGCTGCTGTTTCACGGATACGCGCTCGCTCTCTAAATTCATTCCAAACCTGACCAACAGTATCCCTACATGATTGCCACCAATTAGGGTTATTCTGCTCCTGCAATCTTTGCTGAATCAGCTCTTCAAATTGCCGCTGTTGCAATGCTAACTGTTGTTGATGCAACTGCCGCATCTCGGAAATCTGTGCCATTAAATATGCTTTTAATTCACCTTCAGGCAACACATCAACAGCTTCATTCACACTTTCAATACCTGAATTTATGTTCTCATAGGATGGTGGAGTAGTTAAAGAATCACTTCCTGCAGATATAGAAGTAAAATTTGACTCTTGCTCTTGTTGCGGCAGTTGTGAAGGTTGGTTAGTCAGTGCAACTTTAATCGGTAATTCAGCTAGTTCTTCTCTTGGCTCAAATACCTTTTCCGGTTGGAAATCATCAGAATTTTTTTGGCTGGGTAAAGGTTGCTCTCCCGCCAATTCCAAATCTTTTTTAAAATATTCATTAACGACTACCTTGCCATTACGGTCAGATTGCATGACAACTTTTTCATCTACTTTTAACGTTAAACTTTTCACTCCGCTAAGGGTTTCACCAACAGGTGTATTTTGAAGTAGCCCTAATTGTTCAATAATCTCTGGAGTTAAGGAAGCAACAAATTTGTCACCAACCATTCCATAAACAAGCTTATTACCAACTCTAATCTCAACCTGTTGTAAGTTTTTATCTTTGGGAATGTTCTCTGACTCCTTTTGTTTATCCAAAAATTCCCTAAGCCAAGCTTCAACAACTTGTAGATACTGCTGAGTAAACGAAGATGAATCTCCAGGGGTCACACCAGAAATAGACATTGAAAATTACCTCATTTATTTATTAATAATTTGGTAGAATCCGATTAAGAATGACTTCAGTTTCGATAGTAAATACGACCAATTCACCATCAAAGAACCAAGCGAGAAACTCACTCCTGACTCCAGGCTTTCGAGCGCCTGAATACACCATTTCCCCCAACAAAACACCAAGCAATAATCCTGATTGGTCAAAAATTTCGACTGATGAAGGTACAAAGTCCAAGCGCACGGGCGATTTTTCCAGCGCTTCCTGTACGCGAACCAACCACTGAGGATACTGCTGTAACAAAGCTTGACAACGCTCACTTATCAATTTTTGAAATTCAGACATAAATTCTCCCTAGAAAACCCCTGCTAATTCTTCCGCTGTTACCTCTACAGGTTGAGTTGGTATCGGGAATAACTCTTCCACCAATGCCAATCGTTCGCTGAATTGACGAGAGCGCTCTACATCAGTGACAATGCCTCCAGAGTTTTGAGCAACAAGCCGCTCCCGAATAACATCCCACTTACTCTCTGCCCAGTTCATTTCCTCGATGTCAGTTTTTGGAACCTTCACTGCTTGCAACAACGGCACGTAAGCTTCGTTCCCACGAGTATAAGCTGGGTTGATGATCACAGCACGACCTGTTCCCAACTTCGCAAACTGGGCGGCTTCAAACAAATGCCGCTTCTGGTTTTGCTCTGCAAGTGAAGTAGAGACCCCTCCCTTGCCCGTACTCCGAGATTTGGATTTGAAGTTCACCTCCATCTCGCCTAGGTAGTCTGAGAACAATTTGGCACTCTCCGGGTCTTGTGGGTTAAATATAAATTTCGTCGCCGTCCCTCCTAAAATTGCCCGCGCCAACTCCTTACCGTAAGCTTTTTCCAACTGTGAAATGTTTTGGTACCCCAAAATCCCCACAAATCCGTCTTCTCGGTTCTCGTTCAACCAATTTACTAATGCTGGCAAGTACAAGGTGGGTAATTCATCGAGTGACACCACCAGAGGGTCTTTTCTGGGTAAGGTGCGCGATACATTGCGTGATACTATCATGTGCAGAATGGCTGCTAACAGTGGTCCGACAATATCCCTGTTATTGCGGTCTAGCCCAAATACAATTAACTGCTTGCCATCCAAGTCCAAGGGGAGGGTAGTCTTGCCACAGAATGCTCCGACAAAGTCGCGTTTGAGAAACCGCTGAAACATCCGTTGGGCAGTACCAATGATAGACGCAGCAGTTTTTTCTGAATCTTTCACGCTGATGAGCTGAGAAAGCGGGCGAGTCGTCCACACCTTGAGCTTAGATTTAGATGCAGCCTCTAAGCGAACTGGCAACTTCGGTAAACTGAGGATGGCTTGGGCTGTCATTAAGTCGCAGTATTTGTCATCTCCAGTGAGGGTGGCGATCGCTTTCGTCACTAGCAAAATACCTTCCACAAGCGAATCGCCTGCTTCCTCAAAAAACTTGTCACCGCCGCCGTCTGCGCCGCCTTTATTAAAGTTTTTAGATACTACCTGCGCTAATTGTGCAGCCGAAATTGCATCCTCTTCATCTTTGATTAAGTCCAGGGGATTGCATACTTCTGACTCTGGGAATCCTGGCGCAAACACGCGCACCGTGTAGCCCCGCTTCATCGCATACGCAACGGCTCGTTTAGTTTGAGCAGGAAATTTAAAATCATACAAACAAACGGGAAAGCCTTGGTCAAAGGCACTTCTAATTAAGGGGTCAATGACGCTGAAAGTCTTACCCGAACCTGCTGCACCGATGGCAGCAATTCCTCTCTGGGCATCGGGGACATAGAGTGTGGGGCTAGTATTGGGTGACGGCAATACTTTAGTCCACTCTCGCCCAGAGGGGGTTTTAAGCAACCCTTGAGAACGCCACTGAAGCTGCAACTTAGAGCGCATTTGTTGAGGCATACCCACATATAACGCCACGTTGTTGCGGGTCGTCTTTTTCATCTGCTTTTTAGCTTTTTTTTGAGCCACTGCCCGTTCTTTTGCACCACCCCAGTAACTCGTGGCAATCTTGCCTTTTTTCCTGGCACCATTCATGACAGAAAAAACACCCACCACTATCAAACAGCCCAGCAGCATCAGCCCAGATTGGGTTTTGAGCAAGCTTCCTAACTGGTCAGTGACGCGGGATATAGAAGACTGTGAGGATGCTGGGGCAACTGCGACGTACGGATATGATGATGTACTATTCATAACTGGCTACTCCTCAATTCAAACCCTGCCCCATTTGAGTCAGCTCCTCATTGACACGTACAAAACCTATACCTTGGTAGCAGTATTGGGTACGCGATACCATGTGTGCGGTCGTTGTAGTCTGCGTGATCACCAGACAGGAAAAACCATTGCGCACCCCGTCATCCACCTTGAACAATGCTTCCCCTTTACTCAGATCTTGCACCTCTCCGTACAAACCCAGCTAATGTAAAAAAATACGCGATAAGGCTACCTGATTTTTGTTGGCTTTTATCCCTAAATCAAGGGTTTTTATTTAATACTGAGTTATTAATTTACATCAATTTTTCTTGGTACAAGATGTCAGTTTAGGCAATTTGGGGTCAGCGATCGCTCGCAAGAGTATGGTACCTGACTCGTGGTAAACCGCATACAAGCAACCACCTGCACCGCATAGCTGCGGCGATTGGAAATCAAAGATGTATAATTTTCCTCTACCCCGATTAGGGAGTTGGAAAACTTTCACTTTATTCACTTCGACACCGCCAGTTGAGTTCTGAGTTATAGCCTTTTGAATAAGTGACGCTGGGGCGATCGCCTTGGCAGGCATCCAAACCTGTTCACTGCCTTTCCTTGAATGATAAGTCATCCTAACCAACAAAGCGGGAACCACAAATAATCCTACACACCCCAACGCCAGTAGTACTTGATGGTATGGGGATTTAACAATAGGAAACCAATTGATTCTTGAGTACATAATTCGTCCTACTCCAGGCGTGTAAAATTTTCTATTTTCTCTCCCCCTGCTCTCCCTGGTCCCCCTGCTGCCATAATGACTAATCTTTGGGTTTTTGTATCAATGCAAAATTTCTTTCCTTCAGCTCCCGCTGCCTTTCTTCAGTAACTGCACCCCATAAGTTGCATCACATTTTGATAGGATTTAGCTGCTTTTTCGCCGTAACTTTTAACATTGAGCTTTCCCTGAATATCGCTCATCTCTGTGTCAATTGGTATTCCAGCACCCCCAAAGTGCATCTGTGCGACTCGTTCAATTAACCGCTTTCCAGTAAATGGTTGTCCCGTTGTCGGGTCAATTTGAGAAGCAGCAAAGGAGAGCAACGCAGTAGTATCCTTTGCAAATAGTGCCTCTTGCTCTCTGGCGGAGAAATACTGCATCAATTCTGAGCCTGTAACTTGCTCTCCTTTATCCAGCCGCACTATAAACTGCCTTCCACCAGGCTTACTGGCAATTAGCGAACGTACATCCGGACGATACGACATAAATTGCATTGCACCCAATTCGCGACCACAATTACCAGAAGAGTCACATACATAATTACCCACCGAATCGTAATTTCCCTCAATGCTTGATAAAGCAGCACTCAAAGCGTCGATATTCGTATCCGATGAATGAAGCTTCTTACAATCTCCTTCAGTTGTTGGTAGTAAGTTAGATAATTTATTTGCTGAGGAATTAGGAGAATTTTTAAAGCTATATCCAGTACTCTTTAACCCCGTAGGCATAGAAACTGAATTTTCACCAGCGACCGTTATTGAGCCTAAAAAGATAGGTTCCTTTTCTTTGTAAGTCATGAAGGGAACTGGACCAATAAAATAGGGTGTACACCCCAAATCTACAAAATTATTCCGCATACAAACCCGGAAAAATAAAGCTTGGCTCATCATGCCATCCACTTCCGAAATATCCCACACCACAACCTTAAAAGCTGAACCAAAAGGATGACGACCTGTAGGTTCTTTGCCACCATTAACTGAACTAAGAATTCCTTTACCACCATTCACTAACTGATACTTACCACTCACCCAAGCTTGACCCAAAACATTCGCATTACCGGATAATTCGACGTGGGCGCAATTTTTTTGACATGACACATCAAAGCCTTCTTTATCACTGCCTGAGATAGTGCGCTTGCGCTGTTGTTCGTCAGTTCCAAAGGCAACATCCACCTTGCCAACCGTTCCCCCGACTGCATTAATGGGGTTGGGAAACTCGTTGAACGGCACTTTACTTAATCCAGGGATATTTGAAATTTTGACTCCTTGCCAATCTTTAAACGCAGCAATGGGGGTTTGTTCTAAACCTGGAATTGCATCAAGTCCATACCCAGTCATTGGTAGAGACTTAAACTCTAAATCTTGTAAATGGGGAGATTGACTCAGTAATTGACCAATTGTTATCGATGGGTCTATAGGTGTTGATAATTGAGAGTTGAGTAAGTCTAATACAAGTTTAATATCGGCAAACGGTACTTTTTTAAGTGATGGAATTGCCTGGACTAAGCTGCCTATAGTTTGTAATTTAATTACTCCAAAACTTTCCAAGTTTACTTTAGTAAAATCCAATCCGGTAATACTGGAAATCTCACTCAAACTAAAATTTTGCAGCTTAAAACTATCTTGAAAGTCGCCTAACATCATATATTGGTCTGGGGTTTGACCAGCATTCCAACTGCGCGAGGGGTCATAACCCAGCTGCTCTTGTAGTCCCTTTGGCGCAATGAAACTGCCACTTTCACCAATTCCTGGCATCTTGTTAAAAGTAATATTTGCCCAATTTGGTAATTTTGCGCCATTCCAAGTAGTAGTGGGAATAGAATCTAAAAGGGTTGGTTGACTTTCGCTATTGAAAATGGGTGATGTTGTTGATTGAGATAACACATTTTCGGGCATTATCCCAATCAAAACAAGGATTGAAATCCGTACAAAAATCCCAAATTTATTGATGATATTGATGAATTGGAAGCGTTTCATTAAACAAAACTTCTGTTTTTGGAATCAAAGTATTGTTAACAGTTGAATTCAGTTGGGAGTTAGTAATGTTACCCATTTCCTGCAACTTCGTTACTAACTGCATAGAAATTCCACTGGTTTGTGCTGCTATTGAAAGTAGTTCGCCTGAACGCACCTTTGCTAAGAAGCTGATAATGCGATTCCACAGCACAGAGTTTTCAATGATTAAACGTTGGTTTAAAGCAACTGCTGCACTGGGATACCAGTCAAAATGTTTTTTTCTAGATTTGGGTCTGGAAGCAACGGGGGTGTAGAGGGACTTTGAGGAGTCATTGCACTTGTACCCCCTTCACTAGCAAATACCACAGGCGTTGCTTTAGGTGCAATAGAAATAACTTCTTGTGGCAACGGTTGTACATCTAATGCAGATGGTGATTGAGTGTGCGTTGGAGTTGCAGTTGTAAAGCTCGTCTGCAACTTAGTATCACCACTGCCATAACTTCCCAAACGACTCATTGCCAGCCACTGTTCCAATAGCCCTTCGGGCATATGCTTTGTAAACGGGTCAACTTGTGGCACACTTGAGGATTGTTTACTCTGCATTGTAGGTACAGAGTTGCGAGGAGCAGAACGAACCGTTTGTAAGGCAACATTTTCTACAGTCGGAACCGACCTTTGGCGGACTGGGAAACTTTGCTGTGCTACCCTAGGTCGAGGTGAAATTGGGTATTGAGGTGTTGTATATTGAACCACTGGTTCAGCACGCCGGATTTGCGGAGTTGGAGTTGGTTTGCTAGTGGGGAAAGTGCGATCGCTCCGGGTATCTGCCCGCATTGCCCCTAAAATTGCCGCAGTTTGGGCGTTCTGATCTGCAATCTGCTTCATGACATTCTGCGTCACCACTTCCCCTTGAGCAGCTTCAGCTTGTTCCTGGACCTGTTGAATTAGCTCGTGGGTTTTTTCGACTTGCTCTTTAGTACGCTGTTGACCCGCCTTACCAAGTGTCATATCAGCCACAGCACGAGTCACCTGGCGGTCTACCTCGTTTGCAGTGCGTTCAGCATTATTGATGGGGACAGTGGAATGAGCTCCTATTTCTTCCACTTTTTTCCTCGTTTGGGTAGGGTCGGGTAAGCCCAATACCCCCATTGTCTCGTTAATTGCGGCTTGTAAATCTCCTCCCAAAGATTCAGCAAGTGGTTTGAGCTTGTCACCAATGATCGACGATACATAAGCATTCCAAGAGTCCAGTTGCTGTCGCAATGGCTCGAAAACTTTTGCTCTTAGGCTATCGGGCAACTCTACTGCACTCGCACAAGCAAGTCCACTAGCAGAAATAGCGATCGCAGTCAAACTTCCAATCGTAATCTGTTTAAACTTCTTCATAAATCAGTTCTGTTCACCATTCAAAAATTACCGAAGAAAGGCATAAATAAACGCAAATAAGTTAAGAAAAATTAAGGTCTTAAAATCCTCTTTCCTTCTGCCTTCAGGAATTAGTTGCGTCAGCAACGAGTTGTTTAGAAAACTCGGTTAAACCCACAAACTTGTCGCGGTGTCGTTGCATTGCCGCTGTACGCTGTGCTTGTTCATCGGGATTATTGGCTACAGCTGCCAATAAATTCAATGCCGGATAATACCGACAAAAGGTAAATATGCCGTTGTCGTCCAGAAGCCATTGCGAGTAAAAACCTGACTTTTTTGGAAAAAAGCTTTCAGTGGCATTGCGTGCAATAATCTCTCTGGGGTACTTGAGAATTTGCACGAAACTATCAACTGCCGAAGGCTGAATGCGACCGATGAGGCGAGTGGTTAAGTTCTGAAAAATCTTTGCCCCACTTGGAGAAGCTGCGATAGTGTCAGGGTCTTGAGCTGATAAAATCACTCGTATCCCAGCTTTAGCACCGTTGGCACACAATCTGCCGACGAGGGCTGCAATCGAATCGTATTCAAAAAGGATTGGACTTTCATCAATAAAAAATACACTTGCCCTTACAGCCAGCGCCCGGCGTAAGGCTGCACTGTACGCACTCAAACTGAGAATGGCGGCATCTTCATCATTAGATAAGTTACGCAGTGCAAAGATAAGTAGCCTGGCATCGCTGTTAAAAGTTGAGGGTTGGGAAATTGCCTTACCCACTCGACTGGAAAGCCAGAAGCGTAAGCGCAACTTGACTTGCTCTAAGCAAGCTAAAGTCAGTAGATCACAAACTTTTAGAAACTGACGTAATAATGGGGGTTTCAGCCCTCGCTGACAAGGAGACAAACAGCTTTCGTTTAAGAGCGATCGCTTTAAGGTAACTAACCGTATCGGCTGAAATGTTGATTAATAGGTTCTTTTCTTGTGTCGGAGTGTTTTGGTGGAATGCTAATGTGGCAGGGCTTCTAAAAAACTTTGTGATCTACTGAAAGTATCTCCGCTAAGAACTTCTAGTCTGAGTCTTTCATGAGAGCAATAGCTCAAGAAGTCCTTGAGGGTAGGTATATTCTGCCATTCTGGGGAGCCAAAGCCACAGGTGAATGCTGCTCCGTAGCGATCGCGTATTTGGTCGTCACTGAAAAATGCCTTAATTGCCAAAGCCAGGATTGACCGCACCGTATCGGTCATCATTCTTTCTTGCGCTCCCGAGGAGGAGCGCTTTGAGCCAACAATCATTGTTAATAGCGCTGTCTGCAAGAAATCTTTATAATCTTCAAAGCGTTCTTGCTGTAATTTCGGGTCTAGGCGTGCAAGATTGGGTAGCTCAAACAAGTTTGAACTTTCCCGTCTAATGTCGAAGTAAGCGCCATCACTACCCATGAATTGGGTGTAGTCTGTAAAAGTGCTACTGCCATCAGGTTTAGGATAATCCATTGCCACAACGGACATTCCATAAGCTAGTGCATGAGTAAGAATTCCAGCTGCTGCTACCGATTTACCACTTCGAGTCGTGCCAAACAAACCCAAATTTTTGTGCTGGGTATAGAGATTGAGAAATGTGGGTGTCCCACCTTCTGAGGCAATAAGTTCAAAACCTGTATCATCACCGCTTTTGGTGCGTACTAGGGGCATGAATCCGGGTGCTTCAGAACTGAGGTAAACTAGCCGTCGATTATAGGGAACCGCCATCAGACGTTCCCAGGTCATTGGGAAAGTCTGTAACCACACTCGCCACGAGTATTCAGTCTCGCGCACCACCCAAGCAGGACGCAAAAAACAAGATTGCAGATAGCGACAAGCTTCATCGAGTTGTTCCCTTGTGGAACGATATACCAAAAACACAACAGATGTGTGGATGGGAACCGCTCCCTCGTACAATTCCTCCTGAGCAGCAACGCTTTTCTTCATGTTGAGCATTGCCTTAACATCAATTGAGTTCCCCTCTGCTGCAATCTGCGATGCCGTTTGCGATTGTTTGGTGAGGCGGTGCATATTGGTTTTCACGAGCGTCTCGTTTGCCCGCGTTAACTCTGCGTAAATCTCGGTGTCATAAATCCGCTCTCTGCTGATAACTTCCCAGAGGTAACGCAACTGGCGTTCCTTGTCTAGCCAACCACTAGGCTTATCCGCGAAGGTGAGTGCTCCAATATACTTCCCTTTAATGTGTACCCAACGCTTGTCAGCAACGGGAATTGATGACTCGCTCTCCATCAGCAAAGAGGTAGGATGGACTTCTGAGTACACCTCCTCACGCAACCCATCTTCATCCAGAACCAGCAGCTGGGGGACTGGGCGTGGTGGCGTATCATTGAACCGCTGCCAAAGGATTGCCCAAAGTTCAGAAGCCGTTAAGGGGCTGATATCCAAGCCTATTTTGTTAGCAAGTAACTGTTCCCACAGCTGGTAGCCATCGGTAAAAGATGTATAAAGTAGGCGTTCAATCTGGGTAAATTGAATTTCGTCGAGTTCGCCAGTAAAAGACTTCCAAGTACGTTCAAGCTTGGCAATGAGCTTTTCTATTGTGTCGGTTGTCCCCTGAGTTTCCGGTTCTACCGTGTAGGTGCAGTAAAGCCTCAATTGTTTGAGTTTGCGAATGCCAGTAGATGTTAATTGTTTTAGGCGCGAGCGATCGCCCATAAGAAGATATTGCAATTCTTTGTTGGGTGATTGTTTTATGAGTTCTTTCAACTGTTCTTGGCGTAGTGCGTCGTCAGTGAAGGAGCTTAAATGAATGGTAAGACGCTCTCCTTGAGGTAAATCTTTTAGTCCGGACTCGATAGCATCAAATACGGGGTCAATCTGCTCTTGAAGCAAAGTTGAGTGAATTCCTCGGCACTCAAACCCGAAGTGAATTAAGTAGTTATTAGCACCTTTACGGAGTACATACGCACCCACCGAGCGTCCTTGCAACTTAATTTGTAACATTGACACCAAACTAAAAGCATCTTCCAGGGGAGAAAGGCGTACTTTGCGCTCTCCATTGTCAACTATCCGCTTAGGGACTTCCAAGAAATAAAATATACAGCTGTTCAAAATGATAATCATTGTAAGGGGGAGGACAAGGGTTGCCAACGGCAACCCTTGTCCTCCCCAAATACACATGAAAAGTCTACACTTTTCTGGCTTTCCTGAAGAGTGCTATTTAATTATTAATTCTAGCTAGAGAAAACTTTAATAACTATTTTTTAAACCTGTGTTGCTCCATAGCGAATATCAATAAACCATTTTCCTAAATCCGGGAAAGTTTCATGAGTTGAATCAGTCAAACGCTTGATTTGCTTCTCAACTTTTGACATAGCTTCTTTTGTCAGCTTAACTCCTAGCTCATAAGTTTCAGTGACTAGTTTAACAACAGGATGCTTCCCATTCCAGGTCATATTATGAGCAAAAATTAAAGCGGTTTCTACTTCATCTAGAATACTCCCATTCCAATAATTTTCTAGTACAGCCCAAGTCCGTTCGATGGGATTATATTTACTGTGATAGGGAGGGTAGTAAGCTAAACGTAAATTCAGTTGATATTTCTGAGAAAATTCAACTATGCGTTTCATAAATTGTGTACGCCAAGAATTATTCTCTCCTCCATTATCTTGATTAATAAGCAGAGTTTTTATTTCTGAAAATCGCCAACTTTCTGATTCCCAAAAATCTCCTAAAATATCAACGATAAAATCACTGATTACTTTTGATTCTGTAAAATATAGAAATAGTTCGTCAAGCCCTGGAAGAAAGATACCGTAAGGAGTCACACTTGTTTTGGGGTGGAAGTCATGGTCATCAGTTTCTGTGGGCACCCGATTTTTACCACCACGGTCAAAGGAGCCAATATTAACACGAGCTTTCGCATCCAAACTTAAGCGTAAAATACTTTGGTCATCTGAAGCCTCTTGGTGAACTATAGCTAATTGCTCAAAGATTGCATCAGTTTCGGGAATTTTTTTTGAGGTTGAATTTTGGCAACTCGTTTGAGGAGATATCCTAAATCATTGAGCTTGACACGAATTGTTTCTGAAGTTGGCAGTTCTTCATCACCAGTATCCGTTCAGGGGGGGGCGATCGTGAGAAAAACTCCTGACTAAATTTCCTGTGGGCGACCAGGGGGTAATGGCGAGCAAAAACACCCGTGCCTATGAACCACCTGCTCCTTTATGGGGTTGAAGTGAAGGCATAAAT
>Ga0209902_100812_pt1 | contig 23944 bp, 21 predicted proteins | sample FECB27metaG_FD_188304 | JGI IMG/M metagenome (GOLD analysis project Ga0209902, IMG submission 188304) | Cyanobacterial communities from the Joint Genome Institute, California, USA - FECB-27 (SPAdes) (version 2) | ecosystem: Environmental > Aquatic > Thermal springs > Hot (42-90C) > Microbial mats...
GATAGAACTGAAAGCCGTTCTGGTAGATGTAGTAGACCAGCGTGTTGGTGGCGTTGGCGGGGCCGGCCTTGGTCATCACCAGCACCAGTTCGAACACCTGGAAGCTGCCGATGATCGAGATCACCAGAACGAAGAAGGTGGTGGGCGAGAGCAGCGGCAGGGTGATGTGCCAGAAGCGATCCCAGCCAGTGGCGCCATCGAGCGCCGCAGCGTCATGCACATCCTTGCCGATGTTCTGCAGCCCGGCGAGGAACAGCACCATGGCATAGCCGAGGTTCTGCCAGATCGAGACAATGATGATGGCTGGCATGGCCCAGCGGGTGGAGCCCATCCACTTGGGCAGGTCGGTGACGCCGACCAGGCTGAGGCCGGCGTTGATCAGCCCGAAATTGGAGTTGAACAGCCAGGCCCAGACCAAAGCCGCGGCGATGGTGCTGGTGACCACCGGCAGGAAGTAGACGACGCGAAAGAAGGTCTGGCCCTTGATGCCACGGTTGAGCACCAGGGCACAGAGCAGCGCCAAAACGATCTGCACCGGCACCGAGATCAGGACGAAATAGGCGGTGTTGCCGAGTACCTTGGCAAAGATCTCGTCCTTGGCGAGTTCGAGATAATTACCGATGCCCACCCAGGTCACCTCGTTGAAGAGGTTCCACTGGGTGAACGAGATAAAGAACGCCGAGATCACCGGAATGGCGGTGAAGATGGCGAACAGCACGAGGCTGGGCGCGAGGAACAGCCAGGCCGCCCGCTCCTCGGCGAGCGCTACCCTGGTCAGCTTGAGCCGACTTCGGGCCACTATTTGTCGATCCCGTAGATGGTGGCGGCGTTGCGATAAAAGATCCGGTCCTGGTCGTCGGCCGACAGCCCCATCTTGTCGAAAGCCGCCTTCCAGCGTTCGATATCGCCCTTGATCCGGCGAAGATCGGAATCCGAGCCGTAGACCAGTTTGCGCGGTGAGATTTCCTTACCGATATAGCCGCCCTCGACGATGTGGTTGTGCACCACGTCGCCACCGCTGACATCGAAGAACAGCCGCGGCCGCCAGCGCGCTATGGCGCAAGCCGTGCGGTAATCCGGCCAGCCCAGATGTGCCCCGATGATGTAGAGCTCGGGGAAATAGAAGGCGATGGTGTCGAGGTAGATCGGCTGCATGCGGGCGCTGGAGAAGCCATAGCGCTCGCGCTTGATGCCGCGCGACAGCCGGGTGACCAGCGCCTCCTCGTCGGCGCCCTCGGGGATCGCCTTCCAGGCATCTTCCTTGCCGCCTTCGAGGTAATCGACGGGGCCGCCGAGGATGCCGGTGTGGAACAGCATGCGGAGACCCCGCGCCTGCGCTGCCTCGTAGAACGGGTAATAGGCCGGATCGTCGTAGTTGCGCGAAACCCCGGTCACCTTGATGCCATGAAAGCCGCGCTGGTAAAAATCCTCGACCAGCGTCACCGGGTCCTTGTCGAGTTCGAGCCGACCCAGCGCCACGATCAGGTCGGGGCGCCGCTCCAGTGCGCCGGCCAGCGCGTCATTGCCGCGTCCCGGGTTGGCGAGCAGGGCGACCTTCTCGATCCCCGCTTCCTCGCAGGTATCGGACAGTGCCTCGAGGAAGCCGATCTCGGCGCCGCGCGAGAACAGCTTGTCCCAGAAACCGTAGTGAACGTGTGCATCGAAGACGCGCATGGGTCGGATCCGTTTGCTGGCTTAAGGAATGGCCGGGGCGCCGCATCGCGTCCCGGCCAGCAGAGTGGCCTGCTGATTTCGTCTACTTGGCGAGTTCGGCGTTGACCTTGTCCTTGATGCCGCCGATCGCGTCGGCCGCACTGCTTTCGCCGTTCCACACCAGATCCAGCGCCGGCTGGATGTAGAGGTTGGAGAGATCGACGAAGCGCGGGAACTGCGGGAACTGCTGGCCGACGTCGGCTTCCCTGAGGAAGACGTCGCCGAACGGCGCCGTGAAGGCGGCCCGCACCGACTCGTTGCCGGTCATCGCCGGCACCGCCGCCGCCTTGGCGCCGGCAAAGATCGACTGGCCCTCGGGGCCGGCGAGGTATTGCAGGAAGGCCCAGGCTGCTTCCGGATTCTTGCTCTTAGAATTGATCGCGAAGCCCGCGCCGCCGGTGCGGTTGGAGTGGATGCCGGTCGGCCCGGCAGGCAGGTTCGCCACCGCCCACTTGAACGGCACATCGGCAAAGGTGCCAAGCCGCGACGGGTTGGTGATCACCATCGCTGCCTGGCCGCTCGAGAACAGCTGCGCCGTGCCGCCCGCCTGCTCGGCTTCGAGGAAGTTCGGGGTGACCTTGTCCTTGTTGATCAGGTCGCCGATGTACTGGATGGCCTCAACCGCCGCCGGCTCGGCGAGGAGGAAAGTGGTCGGCTTCAGCGGGTCGTCGAACACGTTGCCGCCGTTCTGCTGCACCCAGGTGGCCCAATCGTTGGATTCGAGCGCCAGGCCATAGCGGGTGATGCGGCCACCTTCATTGGTGGTCAGCTTGATCGCCGCATCGCGGAGGTCGGCCCACTTCCAGTCGGCGTTCGGATAGGCGACGCCGGCGGCGTCGAAGGCGTCGGAATTGTAGTAGAGGGCGCTCGGGGCGCTGTCGCGCGGGATCGAGTAGAGCTTGCCCTCGAAACTGTGGGTGAGCAGTGAACTCGGCACATACTCATTGATCGGGAAGCCGCTGGCCTTGATCAGGTCATCGAGCGGGGCCAACGCGCCGCGCGAGGCATAGCTCGGTACGTTGGTGATGAAGAACACGTCGGGGCCGGCGCCCGCGGCCAGCTGCGCATCGAGCCGGGTGAAGTAACCGGACCAGGGCGCATGCTGGATCTCGATCTTCGTATCCGGATGCGCCGCCTGATACTTCGAGACAATTTCCTCGAACGGCGGCAATTCCGGCGGATCACCCCAATATCCAAAAGTAATCGTCGACTGCGCGAGCGCAGGAGAAACCAATCCTAAAGCAGCGACGGCGTAGGCAAGCCACTTCTTCGTCATTTCGGACTCCCTTGTCTGTGGTCTGTGTTTATTCTCTACAAATCCTATAGACAATCACTACTAAGATAGCGCCGGGCTTACGAGGCCGCTTCGAGAAACATCTTTCCTCGGCCGTGCTCGGCGGCGAACTTTTTGAGCGCACTCAACGTCGGAGCCGCCAGGGCGCCGTAATCGGTGACCGAGAGCGACCCGGCCAGCACCGCGAGCTCGGCCGCCTCCTCGGTGCAGCGGCCCGAGCAAAGCCCATAGAGGAACCCGCCGTTGAAGGTGTCGCCGGCCCCGGTGGTGTCCTTCACCGTCACCTCGGGTGCCGCAACCTTGATCCAGCGGCCCTGGTCGCTGACCAGCGCGCCCGCTGCCCCCCGCTTTACTGCAACAATGGGGACCAGCTCGGCCAGTTGCGCCGCGGCCTTCTTGGGATGCTGGGTGCCGGTCAGCGCGACCGCCTCGTCCTCATTGGGCGAGAACACGTCGAGCAGGCTGAGGAACTCGCGCACTCCCGGCGTCTCCAGCGTGAAGTCGCCACCGCGGCAATCGGCAAACAACTTGGCCCCGCCTGCCCTGGCGGCGCGCATGAAAGCCAGCCACTCGGGCTCGAAGCGGAACGTCTGCAGCAGCCAGGCGGGCTGGACCCGATCTAGTGTATCGGCAGGCGGCGGCACGATGGCGCCATCGCCATAGGTGAGGAAGCCGCGATCGCCGTTGGTCGAGAACACCGAGGTGACCCGCCGCAGCGGCTGGTTGAGCCGGTTGAACAGCAGCGGGCTCAAACCATCGCGCGCCGCCCGCTCCAGGACCAGGCCGCTGAACAGGTCGGAGCCGAAATCGGCGGCCCAATGCGTATCCAGCCCGAGCCGGGTCAGCGCCAGCGCAATGTTGTAGGTGCCGCCCGGCACCACGGCAAAATCGCGTGCCACCAGCTCGGCGCCGAGGATCGGCACGCCGGGGAGGCCGGCAAAGATCAGGTCGCAATAGTATTCGCCGGTGAGCAGCACATCCGCAGAGCGCATCACAACCACTCCCCGACATGCGCACGATGTGCGGCGAGGAACTTCTCGACCAGCGGCTCGGCGCGCGAATAGGACAGCACCAGTGGGTGCGCCACCAGGGCTTCGACCGCCAGGGCTCGGCTGCGCTCGGCCACCGCCTGCACCGTGAGCCGTTCGTAGTGTTTCACCGAGTTCACCAGGTAGCCCTGTGCATCCGGCATGGCGCCGATCGGCTGCGGCCGGATGCCGTGGTGATCGACGACGCAGCTGACCTCGACCACGTCGGTGTCGCGCAGACCTGCAATAGCGCCGCCGTTCGGGACATTCAGCCCGGTGCGAATCGGCGTGCCGCCCTGCAGCGCCTCGATCAGGTCGAGCGCCACGCCGGCATAGCCTTCGCCGTCATGGGTATCCGCCACCGCTGCGACCGGCTCGGCATCGTCGTGGGTATGCTGCATGTAGGTTGCACTGCGCTCGCGCTCGTAGGCGAAATAAACATCGAGCGCCTGCCCTGGGTCGGCTAGCAGTTCGGCTTGGCGCAAGCGTGGCAGCAGCCGCTGGTTGAGGGTGCGGATCTCTTCGCCGCGGGTCGGGCCGGCAGCACCGGCCGCCACCGCCTCGTCGGCGTAGTAGTAATAGTAGAGGTACTCGTTGAGCCACATGCCGTGCCGGCGCACCACATGCGGCGCGAACACCCGCTGCACCGTGCCGGCGAGGAAGCGATCGTCGGCCAGCGCATCGGGCAGCACGTCGCGGCCGGCAACCTCGGCACGGCGGGTGAAGGAGAGGTGGTTGAGGCCGAACACCTCGGCCCGCACCGCGCGCTCGGGCAGCCGCAGCCACCTGGCAATCGCCGACTGCGCACCATTGGCGCTGTCGCAGATACCGACGCTGCGGCTGTACCCGGCATCGCGGAGGGCCTGGGTGACGAGCCCGGCCGGATTGGTGAAGTTGAACAGCCAGGCCTCGGGACTGACGCGGCTGAGGGTCTCGGCATAGGCGAGGATGGTCGGGATGCTGCGCAGCGCCATGGCGAAGCCGGCAGCGCCGGTGGTCTCCTGCCCGAGCACGCCATGCGACAGCGCGATGCGCTCGTCGGCTATACGACCATCGATGCCGCCGGGGCGAACCGTGGTCACCACATAGCTGGCACCGGCGAACGCGGTTTCGGCATCGGTGGTGGTGGTGATGGTCACGGTGCCGCCGGCGCGGCGCGCCAGTTCCGTGGCGAGCGCGCCGATCAGCTCGAGCTGCGCGGCATCGACATCCATCAGGCAGATTTCGGTGAGGCCGGTCCGTGCGGCCCGGCGCAGCGCCGAGTCGACGAACAACGGGGCGCGCAGCCCTCCCCCTCCGACAACGACCAGTTTCACCCTGAACGTCCCCCCGTTCTCGCAACTGATCATATCCAGTCATAATAGGTAGGCAAGATGGAATCGTACGGCTAAGTTTGACCGGCGGGCGCGGCGCCCGCTTCCAAAGCGCAATCAGTTCGGTTACCCCAAAGCCATGGCCAACGGCGTGACGCGCGACGATCCCCTACCGCTCTACAAGCAGGTGAAGGAACGCCTGTTGCGCGCGCTCGACGACGGCACCATTCCACCTCGAGCCAAGCTCGCCTCCGAGCGGGAGCTGGTGGAGCTCTACGGCGTCAGCCGCATCACCATTCGCCAGGCGATGACCGAGCTGGTGCTGGAGGGGCATCTGCGCAGCCATCCGGGCAAGGGGTTCTACCCCACCGGGCGACCCAAGGGGGTCTATGAGCTGGAGCTGCTGCGCAGCTTTACCGCAACGGCAGTCGCACATGGCCGCCGGCCAGGCAGCCGGCTGCTGACCGCGGCAGAGGTCAGCGCGCCCGAGGATGTGGCGCGTGCACTGCAGCTTACCCCCGGCGAACGGGTGGTCTCGCTCCGCCGCCTGCGACTGATCGACGACCAGCCGGTGGCGATTGCGCATGACTGGATGCCGGCAGCGATCGTGCCTGACATTCTCGAACTCGACTGGACCGTGCCCAACAGCTCGCTCTATGCCGAGCTGGCCGGTCGCTACGGCCTCGTACCACAGCGCGGACACACCATCCTCTCGGCCCGGCTGGCCGATGCCGAGGAGAGCCAGTTGCTGGAGCTGCCGCCACCGGCGGCGGTGCTGGGAGTCGAGCAGATGGCGTTCGACGTCGATGAGCGCCCGCTCAACCTGACGCTCTCGACACATCATCCCAGCCGCTACCCGCTGCGGCTGGACCAGGATTCGCGCACGAGCCGCGGGCGGTAGGTCGCTACAGCACGCCGGCCCTCTGCCTTGAGCTTGCAGTCAGTGCCCTCTCCGACTTTTGACAATAAACAAACCTACCGGTATGTATCTTTCATGTCCGATGCTCATCGCCGTGAAAAGAACCCCGAACTGGTGCGCCAGGCGCTGATCGAAAGCGCCGGCCGGCTGGCGCTCGAACAGGGGTTGGCGGCGGTCAGCGTCAACGCGGTGGCCGAGGCGGCCGGGGTCACCAAGGGCGGGCTGTTCCACCACTTTGCCAACAAGCAGGCGCTGGTTGAGGCGGTGTGCGCCGAGCAACTGGCAGCGTTCGATGCGGCGATCGATGCGGTGATCGACCCCGACGAGTCCGCCTATGGCCGCTTCACCCGCGCCTATGTCGAAGCAACATTCGTCGATGACGGCGAAAGCACCCGGAAATGGGCAGCGATCTGGATCTCGTCGCTGACCGATCCGGGGCTGCGCGGCGTCTGGGCGCACTGGCTCGCCGGACGGCTGGCGCGACACCGCGCCACCGACGCCGACCCCGCACTCGAGGTCGCCCGCTATGCCGCGGACGGCGTCTGGCTCGCCGATCTCACCGGCGATAGTCCATCCATCAGGTCGGAGAGGCAGGCGCTCAAAGGGCGGCTGCTCAGGCTCGTGCCTGTCGCAAGGCTCCAACCAAGGTAGTTAGGCATGAAAACCAATCCATGGCTGGTGCTGGGGATCGTCTCCAGCGCCCTGTTTCTCATCGGCATCGACATGACGGTGCTCAACGTGGCGCTGCCGCGCCTGACCCAGGAGCTCGGCGCCAGCAACGCCGACAAGCTCTGGATGGTGAACGCCTATTCGCTGGTCATGGCTGGCCTGTTGCCCGGATTCGGCACGCTCGGCGACCGCATCGGGCATCGCCAGTTGCTGCTTGGCGGGCTGGTGGTGTTCGGCACCGCCTCGACATTGGCGGCGTTTTCGCCCACCGCGTGGGCGTTGATCGGGTCGCGCGTGCTGCTGGCGGCAGGCGCGGCGATGATGATGCCGGCCACCATCTCGCTGATCCGGCTGAGTTTCATCGAGGACCACGAGCGGGCCATCGCCATCGGCATCTGGGGCTCGGTGGCCTCGGGGGCGGCAGCGCTCGGGCCGATCGTGGGCGGGCTGCTGCTCGAGCACTTCTGGTGGGGTTCGGTGTTCCTGATCAACGTGCCGGTGGTGCTGCTGACGCTGGTGCTGACCCTCGTCTTCATCCCGCGGCGCCGCGGCAACCCGGAGCGGCACTGGGACCTCATCACCTCACTGCTGGTGATGGTGGCACTGATCGGTCTGGTCTATGCGCTCAAGGGCCTGTTGAAGCCGCAGATCCACTTCGAAGAAGTGATCCCGGCGGCACTGGTGGGGGTCGGCTTCACCTGGCTGTTCCTTTGGCGGCAGAAGTCGCTGCCGTCGCCACTGCTGGACTTTGCGCTGTTCCGCAACCTCAGGTTCTCAGCCGGCGTGGCAGCGGCGCTGATCGCCAGCCTGGGACTGACCGGCGCGTTGTTCGTGCTCAGCCAGGAGCTGCAGCTGGTGCGCGGGCTGAGCCCGCTCGAGGCCGGGTTCTTCCTTCTCGCGGCGGCCGTCGCCTCTTTCGTTTCGGGCCCACTGGCCGGCGCGATTGTGATGCGGGTCGGGGTGGAGCGGATGCTGGCACTGGCGCTCACGGTCGCGGCGGCAGGGCTGGGGCTGCTCGCCTGGCTGGGCGGCACCGCGCCCCTCGCGTTGCAGATCGCCATCCTCGCCGTCATCGGCGCCGGCATGGGCGCCGCGATGTCGGTCGGATCCACCGCCATCATGATCTCGGCACCCGAGGATCGCGCCGGCATGGCCGGCTCGGTCGAGTCGATCTCGTACGAACTGGGCGGCACACTGGGGGTCGCGGTGATGGGCAGCCTCGTCGCCAGCGTTTACGCCGTAAGCTTCGAACCGGCGGTGGCCCTGCCGGCGGCGGCCTGGGACAGCATCGAGCAGACGATGATCGCCGTCGAAGGCTCCGCTGGTGCCGAGGTGGTGCTGGAGGCAGCGCGCAGCGCTTACAGCCAGGGCGTCGTCGTGGCGCTCGGCGTCGCCACGGCGTGCGTCGCGATCCTCGCGGCGGTGATCGCCGCGCTGGCGTGGAACAAGAAACCGGAAGCGACGGCCTACCAGCACTGAGCCGAGGTTGGAGGGGTTCTGCCCAGGTCGGCGGAACCCCGTAATCGTCAGTAGTCGAACTGCTTGGCCAGCGTGAGCTTGAAGGTGCGCCCCTTCGAGCGGTCCATCGACAGGTTCTCGCGGTAGTCGGCGTCGAACAGGTTATCGATGCCGAACGTTGCCTCCAGCCCCTCGAACTGTCCGCTCTGCGGCTTCCAGGTGGCGAACACATCGACCGTGGCCCAGCCTTCCGGCTTCGGGCTTGCGGGAACGGTGGTGACCGCGGTGAGCGGGTTGGCGGCAAGGGTCAGGCGCGTGCCGTATTCGAGGTCGAGTTCCTGGGCCCGGCCGCCGACAGTCAGCACCAGCTTGTCCTGCGGGATCGACTGTACGTCGTCGCCGGCATAGATGTGCGGCACGCGGGTCGGGTTGGAGGAGATCATGTCCTCGGTGTAGACGCCGCGCGTATAGGTATAGGCGAGCCGCGCGAACATCACGTCGCTATCATACGAGCCTTCGAGTTCGAGGCCCCAGATGCGCATGCCGGCAATGTTGATGAAGTACGGCGCATTGGACTGAACCGGGTTGGCATAGATGCCGTCGGTGATGGTGTTGTGGAACGCCGTGGCCTTGAACGCCACGCTGTCGCCACTGGTGACGATGTCGTCGGCCTGGGTGGCCAGCCCGAGCTCGAAGTTGTCCGAGTATTCCTTGGTCAGGTTCGGGTTCATCGTCCGCGAGCCCTGGTACTGGAACATTTCGTCCAACGTCGGCATGCGTTCGGTGTGCGCGGCTGAGCCGAAGACACTGAAGTTCTCGTTGAACTTATAGAGCGCAGCCAGCTTGGGCGAGATCGCGACATCTTCACTGGGGCTGGCACCGACGACCGTCTCGCTCGGATCGAGGGTCGAAAAGTCGGCGCGGGCCCCGGCGATCACCGTCAATGCGTCGTTGATGGTGTGCTCGCTCTGCGCGAACACGCCGATGCTCGACGAGGTGCCTTCCGGATGGGTGGTGATCAGGTCGCCGACCAGCGGATCAGCGACGCGGTTCTGGTGGCTCGCCTGCACGCCATAGGTGAGGAAGTTCTCCCAGCCCTCGCCTGAGAAGGTCGAGGTGTTCTCGACGTTGAGCTGGGTAGTCTGGTAGCCGTAGTCGGCAACGAAGATGCTGCTCGGCACCGGCGAGGTCGGGTTCTCCTGGCTCACCGCGGTGTTGGAGTAGGAGAGCTGGACCTTGAGGTCGAGCATGTCGTTGCCCGAGCCCTGGTTTTCGTAGCTGATGATGGCCGTCTGGTCATCGACGGTGCGGTCGATCAGGCCGAAGTTCTGCGGATCGGTGATCGGGATGGTGCCGGTCTGGGCATAATCCTGCTGGTCGGCATCGCTGTTCCAGCGCTGGTAGGACAGGCGGACCACCTGGTCGGCATCGATGTAGATGGTGCCCTTGACCAGGCCCGACCAGGCCGAGAAATCGGAGCCCGGCAGGGTGTTGCCATCGGCCAGCTGCTGCAGGTCGGAGCGGCGGAAGTTGCCGGCCGCCAGCACTTCGAAGGTTTCGTTGATGCGATGGGCGAGAATGCCCGAGGCGAGCGTGCCGTTGCCGTTGGAGCTGTAGGAGCCCTTGAGGCGCACGGCGCCGGTCTTGCCGTCCTTGATGAAATCGGAGGCGTCCTTGGTGGTGAAGTTGATGACGCCGCCAAACGCACCAGCGCCATAGAGCGTCGATGATGCGGGGCCGCGCAGCACTTCGGCCGCCTTGTAGAGTTCCGGATCGGAGAAGAACGAGCCCATGCGGTACTGCTCGTAGAACTTCCGCGCGCCGTCGACGGTGAGGATGATGCGCGCCTCGTCGCCGGAGGTTTCGGCGGAGCCGATACCGCGGATATTGAAGCTCTCGCCGAGCACGCGCTCGGAGCCGATCATGGTGACACCGGGGACGTCGTCGACAATCTCGCCGATGGTGCCGGCCTGCTTCTGGTCGATATCGGCCTGGTCGACGACGGTCACCGCCTGCGGCGTATCTATTGCTACCTTGGCCTTGCCGGCGCCGACGACAATGCGCTCCAGCAGCGTGACGAACTGCGAGTTGGTCGCGCCGGACTGCGCCATCGCAGCCCCTGCCCACAGCTCGCCCCCAGCGCGACGCCGCCAAGCAAGATCGCGGCGTTACGTGCCACCAGCCCCATTCAAACTCTCCATTCAATGACGGACGCCCTGCTGCAGGCGTCGGGAACATGCACTGGCTTGCGGATGCTGGCTGGCACGGCGGAGCGGCTCAAACATGAGTCCACAACTCCACTATTGCGTGGCTTATAAATCCTGATATGGACTGTCAAGATTTAACTGACGGGCGCGGCGAATGAGCCTCGCCGCTATCGAGAGGACGCCGAATCTTGCCTGATGCCCGCCAGATCCCGCCCGAGGAAATCCGCCGCCTGCGTGCCCTCAACCCGGAGATGCGGGAGCGTGATTTCGCCCGCATCCAGAAGATCACCGAGGCGGAACTGGTCGCAGCCTTCGTCGGCGAAGGCAGCACGCGGCTCAGGCCGGATGTCGAGGCGTTCCTGGCCGGAGCGCCGGCGCTGGGCGAGGTGATGTGCCTGACCCGCAACGAACACGCGGTGCACGAAAAGATCGGGCCGTTCGAGAAGGCGCGTTACGGCCAGCACGCTTCGATCGTGCTCGGCGACGAGATCGACCTGCGCATCTTTCCGGCGCATTGGACCTCGGCCTTTGCGGTCGAGAAGCACGACAAGGACGGCGGAGTGCGGCGCTCGCTGCAGTTCTTCGATGCCGCAGGCATGGCGGTGCACAAGGTGCATTGCCGTCCGGCGACCGATCTCGGTGCCTATGCCGCTCTGGTCCAAACCCTCAGGGCCGACGAGCAGACGCAAACCGTCGAGATCCGTGAGCTCGACGACAGCGAGGTGAACAGCGCAGCGGCCCAGGCCAGCGCGGCGCAACTGCGCGAGGCGTGGCAGGGGCTCACCGACACGCATCAGTTCTTTCCGATGCTGAAGCGGCTCAACCTGTCGCGGCACCAGGCGCTGAAGACCATCGACCGCGAGTACGCCTGGCCGCTGGCGGCCAGCGCCGCAAGCACCATGCTGGAGCGCGCGGCAGGCAGTGGGCTGCCGATCATGGCGTTCGTCGGCAGCCGCGGCTGCATCCAGATTCACTCGGGCCCGATCAGCAAGGTGCAACCAATGGGCCCGTGGATCAACGTCATGGACGAGACCTTCCACCTGCACCTGCGCGCCGATCAGATCCAGGAAGTTTGGGCGGTGCGCAAGCCCACCGCCGATGGGCACGTGACTTCGATCGAGGCGTTCGGTGCCGACAACAAGCTCATCATCCAGTTCTTCGGCCAGCGCCAGGAAGGGGTCGACGAGCGAGCCGCCTGGCGCACCCTGATCGAAGGCCTGCCGCAACTCGACCAGTCAACCGCCGCCTAAGGTTTCCCCATGCGTCTCAATCGCTTCTTGCTCACTCTCGCCGCGCTCAGCGGACTTGCCGGCCCCTCGCTTGCGGCGGAAGTCACGCCATTCGCCGATCCCTCGCGTGTGGCGGTGATCGGCGGCTCGCTGCTCGAAATCGTCTATGCCTTGGGTGAAGAAGGTAAAGTCGTAGCTCGCGACACCACGGGCATCTTCCCGCCCGAAGCGATGGCGCTTCCGGATGTAGGCTACATGCGAGCCCTGTCGCCAGAGGGCGTGCTGTCGGTGAACCCGTCAGCGCTGCTGGTGGTGGATGGCAGCGGTCCGCCCGAAGCGCTCGACGTGCTCTCGAAGGGCTCGATCCCCTACGTGACGGTGCCCGAGGATTTCAGCCACCAGGGGATTCTCACCAAGGTGCGCACCGTGGGTGAAGCCCTCGGGGTCGCCGACAAGGCCGAGGCATTGGCCGCCTCGCTCGATGCCGACCTCAAGGCGGCAGAAGCGGCAACGGGCAGCATCCCGGAGGCCGAGCGCAAGCGCGTGCTGTTCGTCATCTCGGTGCAGGAAGGCAAGATCCGCGCCGCCGGTTCGGGTACCGCGGCCAATGGCATCATCACCCTCGCCGGTGGCATCAATCCGCTGGCCGAAATGCACGGCTACCAGACGCTGAGCGACGAGGCGGTAATCACCGCCAACCCCGACTACGTCGTAATGATGCAGAACTCCGGCGCCGGCGACTTCTCCGCGGACCTGCAGGCCAATGCGGCATTGGCGGCATCGCCGGCGCTGCAGCAGGGCAAGCTGCTGAAGGTCGATGGGGCGTTCATGCTCGGCTTCGGGCCGCGCACCCCTAAGGCGATCCTGACGCTGGCGCACGAGCTCTACGGCGACCGGGTGCCGCAGCCTTGACCACGACGACGATGACGGTCGAGCTCGGCGGCCCGGTCGCTGGAGACCGGACCCGGCTGGCCCAGCTGACGCTGGTCGGGCTGGCGCTGCTGCTGGTTGCAGCGGCGGCGATGGCGCTGCTGACCGGCGCCTCGGACGCGTCACTCTCGCGGCTGTTGTCCGCGTATATGAGCGGTGCCACCGATGACCCGCTGGTGCTACGCGACCAACTGGTGTTCTTCGATATCCGGTTGCCGCGGGTGCTGCTGGGCATCCTGATCGGCGCCGGCCTTGCTGTCTCCGGCGTGGTCATGCAGGGGCTGTTCCGTAACCCGCTGGCCGACCCTGGGCTGGTGGGGGTCTCGTCCGGCGCGGGCCTCGGTGCAGTGGCAATGATCGTGCTCGGCGGTACGGCGCTGGCACCTCTTACTGCGTTTCTCGGCATCTACAGCCTGCAGGTTTCCGCCTTCGTCACCGGCCTCGCCACAACGCTGATCCTCTACCAGGTCGCGACGCGCGGGGCGCAGACCCAGATCGCCACCATGCTGCTCGCCGGCATCGCCATCGCTGCGCTCGCCACTGCGGCGATGGGCGTGATGGTGTTCCTGGCCAGCGACTCGCAGTTGCGCGACTTCACCTTCTGGAGCATGGGCTCGCTCGCCGGCTCCAACTGGCAGAAGGTGCAGGCCTCGGGACCGATCATCCTGGTTGCAGCGCTCTGCTGCATGCTGCTGACCCGTGGGCTCAACGCCCTGACCTTGGGCGAGGCAACGGCGATGCATCTGGGCATTCCGGTGCAGCGGCTGAAGCGCGTTGCCATCGTCGCGGTAGCGGCGGCCACCGGAGCGGCCGTCGCGGTGAGCGGCGGCATCGGTTTTGTCGGGATTATCGTGCCGCACCTGCTGCGGCTGGTGATCGGACCGGATCACAAATACCTGCTGCCAGCCTCTGCCCTGCTCGGCGCCGCCTTCCTGCTGGTCGCCGACGCAGTGGCACGCACCATCGTCGCCCCGGCCGAACTGCCGATCGGCATCGTCACCGCGGCGGTCGGTGGACCGTTCTTCCTGTGGATCCTGCTGCGGAAGCGGGAGCTGGCGTGGTGAACGCGGTGCTGGAGGTTCGCGACGTCGCGGTCGCCATCGAGCGAAAGCGGATCGTCGAAGGGGTCAGTTTCGCGGCGCAGTCGGGCAAAGTGCTGGCAATCATCGGGCCGAACGGCTCGGGCAAGACGACACTGATGAAAGCGCTCAGCGGCGAACTCGCACACGAGGGCGACATCACCCTCAATGGGCAGCCGTTGCGCAACCTACTCCCGCGAACCGCCGCGACGATGCGCGCAGTGATGCCGCAGGCCTCGGTGCTGAGCTTTCCGTTCACGGTGCGCGAGGTGGTGCGACTGGGGCTTTCGGCTGGGCTGGGCGTGCTGCCGGCGCAGCGCGAGGCGGTGGTCGAAGCGGCGCTGCGGCGGGTTGATCTCGCCGGGTTCGGCGGGCGGATGTACCAGAGCCTTTCGGGCGGCGAGCAGCAGCGAGTACAGCTGGCGCGCGTGCTGTGCCAGGTGTGGCAGCCCTCGTTCGAAGGCACCCCGCGCCTGCTGCTCCTCGACGAACCGGTATCGAGCCTCGACATCCGGCATCAGTTGCTGGTGATGGAGATCGCACGGGACTTCGCAGCGGCCGGCGGCGCGGTGATTGCCATCCTCCATGACCTGAACCTCGCGGCGCTTTACGCCGACCAGGTGCTGGTAATGTCGCGCGGTCGGCGCGCCGCCTGTGGCGCACCGGTGGAGGTGCTGGATATCGAGCTGGTACGAGCGGTGTTCGGCTGCGAACTCACGACGCTCCGGCTGCCCAGCGGGGCTCCGCTGTTCGCCCCCGCGGTGGCGAGCCGGCTCGCGGCGGAATAGCGTCGAGCCAGCCCTCCGGCCCTTGCGTACGCCTAGGCGGCCCCGATCCTCGTGAACAGCACCTCGACCGCTTCTGCCGCGACAGCGCCGGCGTCGAAGCCCGTGGGGATGGGCACCGTGTCGAAGCGGGACGCCGCCTTGCGTGCTGCGAGGAATACTGCCGGAATCGCCGCATCACCATCACCGTCAAATACGACGTGTTGCCGACGACCTGATCGGCGGGCTGTGGGGGATGAACGGAGTAGCGTCAGGCGAGTGACAGTTCGCGGGTCCGGTCCACCGCGATGTAGCGCTGGATCTGCGCCACGATCTGGCTGGCGTGCTCGGCCGCCAGCCGATCGCAGAGCTCGGCATCCGCCGCCTCGATCGCCGCGACCAGGGCATCGTGTTCGTCGACATATTTGCGCGGCAGGTGATCGTTGAAGCTCTTGTAGTAGTAGAGCCTGAGGATACGGCGCCCCTCATCGAGCAGGCGCGTGAACAGCCCGATGAAGTAGGGGTTGCCGCCGGCTTCGGCGATGGTGGCATGGAAATCGCGGTTGTGGCCGATCATGCCGAGCACGTCATTTTCTTGCACCGCCCTCGCATAGGCTGCCTGATGCAGGCGCATCGTGTCGAGATGCGCACGGGTACGGCTGCCGGCCGCCAGCCGGGTGGTCACCCGGTACATCAGCGTCAGCGCTTCGAAATAGACCGGCAAAGCGCCGAAATCGATCGGCGCGACGATGGTGTTGCGGTTGGGCAGCTGGCTGACCAACCCTTCGGCGCCCAGCCGCACCAGCGCCTCGCGGACCGGCGTGCGCGACATGCCGAAGGCTTCGGCGAGGGTCACCTCATCGAGCGGCGCGCCGGGTTCCAGTGACAGATCAAGGATCGAGGCCTTCAGTGAGTCATAGACCTTCTGGACGCCCGAACCTTTGACGCGTGGCGCAAACTGGGTGTTCCCCCGCGAGGATCCACTCATCATCCGGCTCCTGTCTGCTCCCAATTGACGAAATGTTAACGCGGCTGCATTGTGCCGACAAGGTGCATGCAAGGATGCATCTGAGGAGAAGGGAGACGGAACGACATGCGTAATGTCATGAAAACCGCAGCGGGCCTCGCACTCGCCATCGTGCTCGGCGTGCCGGCAATGGCGCAGGATACGCTGACTATCGGCATCATGGTCCCCACCACCGGATCGGAAGCCACCTACGGCCAGGACATGGCCAATGCCGTGAACCTCGCCATCGGCGAGATCAACGCGGCGGGCGGGGTGCTGGGCAAGCAGCTGACTTCGACCATCGGCGACGATGGCTGCGACGCGCAGCTGGCGGTCAATGCCGCGAGCAAGCTGGCGGCGTCGGGTGTGGTCGGCGTGGTCGGGGGTTACTGCTCGGGCGCGACGGTACCGACGCTCAAGATCTACGGCGACGCCAAGATTCCGCTGATCATTCCGGCGGCCAACTCGACCAAGCTGATCCCGGAGAACCCGGGTAACGCCTTCATGATCAACTCGACCGGCAACGACCAGGTGGCCAAGGCGATCGAGTACTTCAACGCCAAGGGCGTCAAGAAGATCGCCATCATCAACCAGGGCGATGCCTATTCGCAGGACCTGGCCGACCTGACCAAGAAGAACTGGGAAGCGGCCGGCAACACCGTCACCAATTTCGAAGTCACCAACAAGGGCGAGCAGGACTACTCCGCCGTGGTCACCGCCATCACGGCGGCCAACCCCGACGCCGTGTTCTGGACCGCCTATTATGCCGATGGCGGCCTCCTGATCCGCCAGCTGCGCGAGCGCGGCTACCAGGGCCTGATCGCGGTGGGCGACGGTTCCAACTCGCCGGAACTGTTCAAGATCGCCGGTCCGGCTGCCGAAGGCGTCATCGCCTTCTCCAACCCGACAGCCGAGTTCCTGCCGGAAGCCAAGGCCTTCGCCGAAGCCTACCAGAAGCAGTTCGGCGCAGCCCCCGGCCCCTACTCGACGCTCAGCTATGACGCGATGAAGCTGCTCGCCTGGGCGATCACCACCGCCGGCACCACCGACTCCGCCAAGGTGATCGAGACGCTGCAGGGCGCCAACTTCACCGACACCATTTCGGGCCCGATCTCGTTCACGCCCGAAAAGACCCTCGCGCGCTCCAACTTCGTGGTGCTCGAAGGCAAGGGCGGCGCCTGGACGCTGGCGCAGTAGTCACCCCTAAACGCGGATCGACGCCCCTGGTGTCGATCCGCCCTCTCAGAGATTGACTGAAGGGCGAGGTGGCGGGTGAGCATCTTCGACATCTTCACGAACCAGTTGCTGAACGGCATCGTGCTCGGTTCGTTTTATGCGCTGGTGGCGCTCGGCTACACCATGGTGTTCGGCGTGGTGAAGCTTTTGAACTTCGCGCATGGCGAACTGTACATGGTGGGCGGTTTTGCCGGCTTCCTGGTGCTGTCGTTCCTTGCGCCGTATCTCGGGCCCGGTTGGCTCGGCGTCGCGGTATCGATGCTACTGGCGATGGTTGCCGTCGGCTTTCTCGGCGTCGTCATCGAGCGCGTCGCCTATGCGCCGATGCTGTCGGCGCCGCGGCTTTCCATCCTGATCACCGCTCTCGCGGTGTCGCTGGTGCTGCAGAACGGCATGCTGACGCTCACCAAGGGGCAGTATGTACCGTTCGGCGCGGCGCTCGGTTTCGGCGGCGTGCGGCTGGGGAACCTGTTCATCAGTTACAACCAGATGATCCTCGTCGGCGTGGCCGGGGCGCTGATGCTGGCGCTCGAGCTGTTCGTGTCGCGCACCCAGTATGGTCGTGCCATGCGGGCGGTGTCGGTCGACAAAGACATGGCCCGGCTGATGGGCATCAACGTCAACGCGGTGATCGCCATCACCTTCTTTCTCGGTTCGGCGCTGGCCGCCGCAGCCGGCTCGATGGCCGGCGCCTATTACGGTTCGCTCTGGTACTTCATGGGCTTCCTGATCGGGCTCAAGGCGTTCACCGCGGCAGTGATCGGCGGCATCGGCTCGATCCCCGGCGCCATGCTGGGCGGCTTGATCCTCGGGCTGCTCGAGAGTTTCGGCACGCAGTTGCCGGGCGTGGGCAGCGAGTGGAAGGACGTGTTCTCGTTCTCCGTCCTCATCCTCGTCCTGGTGCTGAAGCCGACTGGCCTGTTGGGCAAGCCGGAACAGGAGCGCATGTGATGGCGGATTTCCCGGAACGACCGAGTGCCTGGGGCGGGTTGGCGACACTGCTCGATACGCCGCAGAAGCGCTACACGGCGATCGCCGTCATTCTCGCCGCCATGGCCGTCGCGCCCTATGTCTTCGGCCCCTACGGTACGGTGATCCTGACCAACGCGCTGCTCTATGTGCTCCTGGCGCTGGGGCTCAACATCGTCGTCGGCTATGCCGGCCTGCTCGATCTCGGCTTTGCGGCGTTCTTCGCCGTCGGCGCCTATACGGTTGGCATCACCACGCTGCATTTCGGGCTCAACTTCTGGCTGGCCCTGCCACTGGCAATCCTCCTCGCCATCATCGCCGGCATCGTCATCGGCGCGCCGACGCTCAGGCTCCGCTCCGACTATCTCGCCATCGTCACCCTGGGGTTCGGCGAGATCGTCCGCATCACGGCGCGGAACCTGCGCGAAACCGGCGGCGCCAGCGGGCTGATCGGGATCGACTCGCCCTGGCTGTTCGGCTGGCACATCCGTACGCCGCTCGATTTCTACTATGTGTTCTGCGTGCTCGCGATCCTCGGTGTCATCGCCTCGGTGCGGCTCGCCAATTCCCGGTTGGGGCGCGCCTGGCTCTATGTCCGGCACGACGAAGACGCCGCCGAGGCGATGGGCATTAACCGGGTGAAGGTAAAGCTTGCCGCCTATGTGGTCGGCGCCATCTATGGCTCGATCGGCGGCGCGTTCTTTGCCGCCAATCTCGGAGCAATCTCGCCTGAGAGCTTCTCGTTCCGCCAGTCGGTGCTGATCCTGATGGCGGTGATCCTGGGTGGTATGGGCAAGATCCCCGGCGTCATCCTCGGCGCGTTCATCGTGATCCTCGCACCCGAACTGCTGCGCGATTTCGGCGATTTGCGGCTGCTGATCTTTGCGGTGGGACTGCTGCTGATCATGCTGTTCCGGCCGAGCGGCATCTGGCCGGCGAGGAGCAAACAACGATGACCCTGCTCCAGCTCAAGGGCGTCAGCCTCAGCTTTGCCGGCTCAAAGGTGCTCGACAGCGTCGACTTCGACGTGCCGGCCGGCCGGATCGTCAGCCTGATCGGGCCGAACGGCGCCGGCAAGACCTCGCTGTTCAACAGCATCACCGGCTTCTACAAACCGCAGCAGGGCTCGATCCGTTTCGACGGCACGGAAATGCTGAAGCTGAAGCCGCATCAGGTGACCCAGCTCGGCATTGCCCGGACCTTCCAGAACGTCAGGTTGTTCCGCGAAATGACGGTGCTCGAAAACGTCATGTCGGGGATGCATTGCCGCACCAGTTCGGGGGTGATCGATGCCATCCTGCGGCTGCCGGGGCAACGGCAAGAGGAGGCTGAAATCCGGCGCGTCGCCGAGGACTGCCTGAGCTTTGTCGGCATCAGCGAAGGCTGGGACCGGGAAGCGACCACCCTGCCCTATGGCTGGCAGCGCCGCGTCGAGATCGCCCGGGCCTTGGCGACCAAGCCGCGCCTCTTGCTGCTTGACGAGCCGGCGGCCGGGCTGACATCCGGCGAAAAGGAGGAACTGATCGACCTCATCCGCCGCATCCGCAACGAGCGGGATGTCTGCGTGCTGCTGATCGAACACGATACAGGGCTGGTGATGCGGCTCTCCGAACGGATCAGCGTACTCGACCATGGGGTGATGATCGCCGAGGGCACGCCCAAGGAGATCCAGTCCAACCAGCGGGTGATCGAGGCCTATCTCGGTGTCGAGGAGGACGCACTTGACCTCTGATGTGATCCTCAAGCTCGAAGGCATTGCCAGCGCCTATGGCAAGATCGATGCGGTCAAGGGCATCGACCTCGAGGTGAAGCGCGGCCAGATCGTGACGCTGCTGGGTGCCAACGGCGCCGGCAAGACCACGACGCTCAAGACCATCTCGGGCCTCGTCCGCGCCAAGGCCGGCCGGGTATTGTTCGAGGGCAACGACATTACCGGCATGCCAGCGCACCAGATCGCCCGGGCCGGCGTGGTGCATGTGCCGGAGGGCCGCCACGTGCTGCGCGGCCTCAGCGTGCGCGAAAACCTCGAGCTGGGCGCCTTCACGGTGAAGGACGCGACGCTCAGGAAGGACCGGCTCGAACAGGTGTTTGCCCAGTTCCCGATCCTCAAGACGCGGGCCAACTCGGACGGCTCGCTGCTGTCGGGCGGCGAGCAGCAGATGCTGGCCATCGGCCGGGCGCTGATGCACGGCCCCAAGATCCTTTTGCTCGACGAGCCTTCGATGGGTCTCGCACCCAAGCTGGTGCTCGAAACGATGAAGATCGTGAAGCGGCTCAACCAGGCCGGCACCACGATCCTCCTCGTCGAACAGAATGCGCGGCTGGCGTTGCGGCTGGCTCACTACGGCTACGTGCTGGAGAGCGGGGTGATCCGACTTGAAGGCGAAGCGGAAAAGCTCCGCGCCGATCCATCGATCGTCCAGGCCTATCTCGGCACCTGAACTTACCCTCCCAAAGGACTGCACAGTGACTAAAAGCTCGCATGGCGTGACCGGCGCCCTGACCACCGAAAACTCGTGAAAGGCCGCCTGACTTGACCGAGACGACCAGCATCGACGTCGCCATTATCGGCGCCGGCATAATCGGCGTTTGTACTGCCTTCAAGCTGCAGGAGGCGGGACGTAGCGCCGTACTGATCGACCGGAAGGGAATTGCCGAGGAGACCAGCCGCGGCAATGCCGGGGCCTTCGCCTTCTCCGACGTGATCCCGATGGCGACCTCGGGTGTATTGCAGAAGCTGCCAAAATGGCTGAGCGACCCGCTGGGACCGCTGACCATCCGGCCCGAATACCTGCCGCAGATCACCCCCTGGCTGATGCGCTTCTGGCGGGCTGGCTGGCCCGACCGGGTGGCAGCGAGCCTCAAGGCGCAGAGCGCCATGATGCGAGTGGCGCGCGCCGAGGCCGAGGCGCTGATCAGTGCCGCCGGGCTCGATGGAATGATCCGCCGCGACGGCGTGCTCGAACTCTATGAGAGCGAAGCCGAGCTCAACCGGACTGCGCGGGACGATGCGGCGAAAGCCGCCGAGGGCATCGAGTTCCGCCATGTGCGCGGCGCCGAGCTCGCCGAGCTGCAGCCCGGCCTCTCGCCGCGCATCACCTGCGCCACCTTCATCCCGAAATGGCAGACGGTCAGCGACCCCTATGACTACGCAATTGCGGTCGGCAAGGCGGCTATGGCACGCGGCGCCAGCTTCCGGCGGGCCGAGGTGACGGGGCTGCGGCCGGATGGTGACGGCGTCACCCTAACGTTCAGCGACGGCACGACGTTGCGCGCCCGGCAGGTGGTGGTAGCGGGCGGCGCCTGGTCGAAGCGGCTGACGGCGCCGCTCGGTGACAATATTCCGCTCGAAACCGAGCGCGGCTACAACACCACGTTGCCCGGCTACAGTTTCGATCTCAAACGGCAGCTGGTGTTCGGCGGCCACGGCTTCGTGGTGACACCGCTCGAAACGGGCATCCGGGTCGGCGGCGCGGTGGAACTGGGCGGGCTCGGGCTGCCGCCCAACTTCAAGCGCGCCGATGCCATGCTGCAGAAGGCCGCAATGTTCATGCCCGGCCTCGTAACAACGGGCGGCAAGCAGTGGATGGGCTTCCGCCCGTCGCTGCCCGACAGCCTGCCGGCGATCGGCTTCTCGCGCACTTCGCACAATATCGTCTATGCCTTCGGGCATGGGCACCTGGGGCTGACGCAGTCCGCCGGCACGGGCAAGCTGGTGGCGGAACTCATCACCGGCGCCACGCCCGCTCTCGACCTTACGCCTTTCTCCCCGCAACGCTTCTAGAACGAGCCTTCCCATGTCCCGGCATATCTTCACCTGCATCGACGGTCACACCTGCGGCAATCCGGTCCGCCTGGTCGCCGGCGGCGGCCCGCTGCTGAAGGGCAGCTCGATGATGGAGCGGCGCGCCGACTTCCTCCAAAACCACGACTGGATCCGCAAAGGCCTGATGTTCGAGCCGCGGGGCCACGACGTGATGAGCGGCTCGATCCTCTACCCGCCGACGCGCGAGGATTGCGATATCGCGATCCTGTTCATCGAGACCTCGGGCTGCCTCTACATGTGCGGCCACGGCACCATCGGCACGGTGACCATGGCGATCGAAAACGGGCTGATGACGCCGAAAACGCCGGGCGTGGTGAATCTCGATGTGCCCGCCGGCAAGGTGGTGGCCGAGTACACCATGGATGGCGAGTATGTCGACAAGGTGCGGATCACCAACGTGCCGAGCTTCCTCCACTCCACCGATCTCGAGATCGAGGCGCCGGGGCTGGGCAAACTCAAGGTCGATGTCGCTTATGGCGGCAATTTCTACTGTCTCGTGGACGCGCAGGAGAACTTCTCCGATATCGCCGACGTCTCGGTCGGCGACCTGCTGCGCTGGAGCCCGGCGCTGCGCACGGCGATGAACGAGCGCTACGAGTTCGTGCACCCGGAGAACGACAAGATCCGCGGCTGCACCCACATCCTGTGGACCGGCAAGCCGACCGACGCGGCCAATACCGCCCGCAACGCAGTGTTCTACGGCGACAAGGCGATCGACCGCTCGCCGTGCGGCACCGGCACCTCGGCGCGCATGGCGCAGTGGTATGGCCGTGGCAAGCTCAAGGTGGGCGACGCGTTCAACCACGAGTCGATCATCGGCTCGGTGTTCAACGGCCGGGTGGAGCGCGCGGTGAAGGTGGGCAACTATGACGGGATCGTCCCGTCGATCGCCGGCTGGGCCCGCCAGACCGGGCTCAACACCATCTATATCGACGACCGCGACCCGTTTGCGCACGGCTTCTCGCTGGTATGAGCGATGGTGACTGACTTCGAGAAAGGCCCCCTCACCCGGCGCTTTGCGCCGACCTCTCCCCCAAGGGAGAGGTGGTGCGCGGGCATGATCGAGCCACAGCAACACCTCTCTCTTGGGGGAGAGGTCGGATTGCGCGGCAATCCGGGTGAGGGGGCCTTCTGAATGAAAATCACCGCCATCAAAGTCTACCAGGTCGATCTGCCGCTGCGCGAAGGCCGCTACAACTGGAGTGGCGGCAACTTCATGGAGGTGTTCGATTCGACGGTCGTCGCGGTCGAGACCGACGCCGGGATCACCGGCTATGCCGAGTGCTGCCCACTGGGCTCGGCTTACCTCCCCTCCTACGCCAAGGGCGTCCGGGCCGGCATCGCGGAGATCGGGCCCAAGCTCATAGGGCATGACCCAACCGACCTGTGGCCGCTCAACCACCACATGGACGCGGTGCTGCGCGGCCATCCCTATGTGAAGGCGCCGATCGACATTGCCTGCTGGGACATTCTGGGCAAGGTCGCAGGGCTGCCGGTCTACAAGCTTCTCGGTGGAGCCGAGCAGCAGAAGGTGGCGCTCTATCGGGCGATCAGCCAGGAAGACTCGGCGGTGATGGCGGAGAAGATCGCCGGCTATCGGGCCGAGGGTTACACCAAGTTCCAGCTCAAGGTCGGCGGCGATCCGAACGACGATATCCGGCGCATCCGGGCCTGCCGAGAAATCCTCGCCGACACCGACATCCTCGTCGCCGATGCCAATACCGGCTGGACCAAGGCCGACGCGGCGCGGGTGGTAAACGCGGTGGCCGATCTCGATGTCTATATCGAGCAGCCTTGCATGAGCTACGAGGAGAGCGTCTCGATCCGGCGCCGCACCAGCCTGCCCTTCGTGCTCGACGAGAATATCGGCACGGTTGGCGACCTGGTCAAAGGCATCGCCGAAGACGCCTTCGACGTGATCAACCTCAAGATCAGCAAGGTCGGCGGCCTGACCAAGGCACGGCAAATGCGCGACCTCTGCGTTGCCTCGGGCATTCCGATGACCATCGAGGACACCTGGGGCGGCGACATCGTAACCGCCACCATTGCGCATCTCGCCCGTTCGACGCCGCAGAAATTCTGCTTCACGGCAACGGACTTCAATTCCTACGTCACCGTGTCGATCGCCGACGGGGCGCCGAAACGCGAGAACGGGTTTATGACCGCGAGCGATGCGTCGGGGTTGGGGATCGAGCCGAAATGGGACGTGCTTGGCGAGGCTGTGCAGGTGATCAGGTGATGCGTAGTCGGCGCTTGGTGGGATTCATCAGTCGGGCTCCCTCTCTCGCTTGCGGGGGAGGGGGG
>Ga0209902_100813_pt1 | contig 23862 bp, 27 predicted proteins | sample FECB27metaG_FD_188304 | JGI IMG/M metagenome (GOLD analysis project Ga0209902, IMG submission 188304) | Cyanobacterial communities from the Joint Genome Institute, California, USA - FECB-27 (SPAdes) (version 2) | ecosystem: Environmental > Aquatic > Thermal springs > Hot (42-90C) > Microbial mats...
TTGTGAGGCGGCGTTCCTGAACCAAATCTGAACGCCTCTTACGGGCGTGCCGGACGCGCTGCCGCGGCAGGGGCGGGCAGGCCGCCTTCACGCTGGGCGCGCTTGCGAGCCAGTTTGCGAGCGCGGCGCACGGCCTCCGCCTTCTGGCGAGCCTTCTTCTCGGACGGCTTCTCGTAGTAGTTGCGAAGCTTCATCTCGCGGAAGACGCCTTCGCGCTGGAGCTTCTTCTTCAGTGCGCGCAGCGCCTGGTCAACATTGTTATCGCGAACAACTACTTGCAAGCGCAACCGCCCTTCGTAATCAGTCAGAACTGTTTGAGGTACACGCCCCAAAGGAGCGCCGACCGGCTGAACCGGTCATTCGTGGGCGGCTATATAGGCCAATCGAAACGGCTTGTCCACACCGGCAAGCGTCCGAAATCGCTCATTTTGCGCGCTTTTTCAACGCAACTCGGTTGATGTGACCCATTTTCCGGCCGCGGCGCGACTCGGCTTTGCCATAGGCATGCGGCTGGATGTTGGGGCCAAGCCGTTCGGGAATCGCGGTGATTTCGTCGCCGATCAGGTTCTCCATCACCACGTCGGCCATGCGGCCCGGGTCGCCCAGCGGCCAGTTGACCACGGCGCGGATATGCTGCTCGAATTGGTCGGTGATGGCCACGGCCTCGGTCCAGTGCCCGGAATTGTGGACCCGCGGCGCGATCTCGTTGACCAGGAGCTTGCCGCCCGGCAGCACGAAGAACTCGACCCCGAGCACGCCGACATAGTCGAGCGCGATGGCGATTTGTTGCGCGATCTCGACCGCCTTCTTCGCAGTCTTTGAACTGATGTCGGCGGGCACCGTGCTGGTCTTGAGGATATGGTCGCGATGGACATTTTCGGCGGGGTCGAACGCCGCGACTTCGCCGAGCGCGTTGCGCGCCACCACTACCGAGATTTCCTTTTCGAAGGCGATGAAGCCTTCCAGCACCAGCGGCCTGGGCGACAGCAACTCCCAGGCGAGGGCGGCGTCTTCCATATTGTGGACGATGCGCTGGCCCTTGCCGTCATAGCCGAGCCGGGTGGTCTTCAGCACCGCCGGGGTGCCGATCTCTTCGAGCTCGGCCTCGAGCCGGTCGAGGTCGGCGATTGCCGCGAACGGCGCCACCGGGATGCGGTTGATGGTGAGGAAGGCCTTCTCGGCCAGCCGGTCCTGCGACACGGCCAGCGCATTGGCGCCGGGGCGCAGCGGCTTCAGGTTGGCGAGGAAGGCGGCGGTTTTCGCCGGGACGTTCTCGAACTCGTAGGTGACCACGTCGACGCCGGCGGCGAACGCGGCGAGCGCAGCCTCGTCGTCATAGGCGGCGACGGTCTTCAGCGGCGTCACGTCGAAAGCCGGGCTTTCAGGATCCGGGCAGTAGATATGGGTCCTCATCCCCAGCCGGGCGGCGGCGAGCGCCAGCATGCGGCCGAGCTGGCCGCCGCCGAGGATACCGATGGTGCTGCCCTGCGGCAGCGGCGTGGCGTCAGACATCGTCGGATGGAAACTCGGGGATGGAGGCGGTCTGGTCGGCGCGGAAATCGTCGAGCGCCGAGGCGATTTCAGGATCAGAGAGCGCGAGGATAGCGGCGGCCAGCAGGGCGGCGTTGATGGCGCCGGCGCGGCCGATGGCGAGGGTCCCCACCGGAATGCCGGGCGGCATCTGGACGATGGAGAGCAGGCTATCCTCACCGCCGAGCGCCGCGGTCTGTGCCGGCACGCCCAGCACGGGCAGGGGGGTCAGCGCGGCCACCATGCCGGGCAGATGCGCGGCGCCGCCGGCAGAGGCGATGATCACCTGAAAGCCCTCGGCTTTGGCGCCCCTGGCGAATTCATACATCCGGTCGGGCGTGCGATGCGCCGAGATGATGCGCGCTTCGTAGTCGATCTTCAGCGCGTCGAGGGTCTCTGCGGCATGGCGCAGGTTCGGCCAGTCGGACTGGCTGCCCATGATGATGGCGACGGGTGGCGAGGTCGGCACTTAGGTCCCCCGGAAGGCGCGGCTCATGCCTAGTTTTGTCGCGCAGTCGAACCGCAAAAGTCTGCAACTTTTGCTGACTGCGCTCGCGACGTTTGTCGCGCAGTCGAACCGCAAAAGTCTGCAACTTTTGCTGACTGCGCTCGCGACGTTTGTCGCGCAGTCGAATCGCAAAAGTCTGCAACTTTTGCTGACTGCGCTCCGTGGTTTTCACCCTTAGGGAAGAGCCCCGCCGAGCGCAAGCGGCTAGCGCTCGTCCTTTTGGTCAGGCAGCGGTCGGCGGCCGGTCCAGGGCGCAGGCCAGCGCATCGAGGGCGGTGCGATCGGCCAGTTCGATCGAGCCCTCCGGCAGCCCGAGGATGCGGTCGATGACGGTGCCCAGATATTCCATCTTGTCGAGCAGGCGCTGCGACAGCCGCTCGAAATGCAGCCGGTCGCGGGTCTGGTAGAGCTCGACGATCAACTCCCGGTTCGAGGTCATCAGGTGCATGATGGTCTCGGCGGCGCTTTCCGGATCCGGCGTATCGAAGGTCTGCTCGGCAACGCCTTCGACAATGATGCGCGTCAGGATCGGCCGCACCACTTCGGTGACAGCGCGCTGGGTGCGCTCGAACAGCTGCAGGTTCTCGGCCCGGAACATCGGCTCGAAGGTGGCGCGCAGTTCCGCCGCGGTCTCGGTCTTGTGGCGGCGCATGGTGCCGAGGAAACCGGCGAGCTTGGAGAACGCATCGAGCGTTGGGTCGGAGAGTTCGGCTTCGGTCAGCGCTGCGGTCTGGCGCGCATAGCGGCAGGCGAGGGCCTCGACCAGGTCCTCTTTCGATTCGAAATGGTGGTAAAATGCCCCCTTCGACACGCCGACGTCGGCGATGATCTGACTGACCGAGGTCGAGTCATAGCCATTGCGGGCGAACAATCGCTGCGCCGCATCAAGGATTTCGTCGCGCCGCGCCGGGGCGCTCTTCACAATTCGAGGAAACGGCATTCCGCCCTCCCAAGGACAGTCGCACGCGTCAATATCATGGACCGACCAGCGGTCGGTCAGCTGTGTAGCACGCTGCGTGATGAATGTGGAGCGCGGCGCGCCGACGCAGGCAGGTCTTTGATGCCGGCGCTCAGACGGGAAGCGGCTGCTTGGCTTCCGGAGGCGCCCTGCCGTCAGGCGATGATGTCGGGCAGCAGGATGTTCTCGAGCTGCACGATCCGATCCTTCAGGGTGAGCTTGCGCTTCTTCATGCGCTGAATCAGCATCTGGTCGGAGTAGCCGGACGATGAGAGGGTGTGAATGGCGGCGTCGAGGTCGGCATGTTCCTGGCGTTTTGCAGCCAGTTCCAGACCCAGCGCGGCTTCTTGTTCCTTGGTGAGCGGCAGCATCGCAGCGGTTGACGAGGTCCCTCAGCGAGGCGAAATGCCCGTGCGAAAAGGGTTAGCCGATCGGTCGGAGATTTGCACCTGATTTTGCACCAGCGGCGATGTGTTGCAGTCTTGCACATCGACAGCGCGTGAAATTTTTGTGACGATCACTGCGTCGAAAAGCTGGAGAGGAGTTGTCATGACGACTGAAGGCCACGTCGAATCGCTCGAGCGGCGTCACCGGGAATTGGACCGGAAGATCGAGGATGAAATGAGCCACCCCAGCCACGATGACTTGTACGTCGCGGCACTGAAGCGGAAGAAACTGGAGATCAAGGACGAGCTAACGCGAATGCTCAGCGAGGCCTGAGGAAACAAACAGAATCCCATGCAGTTGTGAGGGCCACGGCAAGCGCCGCGGCCTTTTTTCATGGGGGTCTGGAGCGCGGGGCCACCCCACCCAGCTGCGCTGCGCTACGCTGCCGCCGGTGGCTGTGGACCCCCACCCTTGATCCCTCCCCGCAAGGGGGAGGGAGACGACAGCCCCGATATCAGAGTGAGGGTCTCCCTCCCCCTTGCGGCAGGGCAATCGCATATGACTTTGCCGGTAGAATCCGGTTCTGTTTCGGAGCGAACGTCGCCCAGGGCGGTCCTCTGGTCTCTGAATCGGAACAAGAACCAAACAGAATCAAAAGCGGAACAGCGGATTCGGTCGCAATCCACTCTTCGGCCATTGGAGAACGAAGTTCTCCGCCAAAACCCATATGCGATTGCCCTGCCCCTTGCGGGGAGGGGACAGGGGTGGGGGTCCACAACCACCGGGGCTTCCGGGGTGGACGCTCACCTGAAATCGTTGATCTCGAACCAGTAGCCGTTGGGGTCCTCTACGAACACAGCGCGCATGCCGTCGGGGCGGGTGTTCACCGCGCCGGGGTTGCCCTGCATGTCGGAGAACGGCGTGCCCAGCGCCCGCAGATGCTCGAGCACTGCCTCGAAATCCGGAGCGGAGAGCGCGAAGTGCGTGCGCTTTTCCACATGGGTGCGGCTGATGTCGCCCGCCTGGATATGGAAGCGCTGGCTGTTGCCGAACTCGAACCAGCGGATATGGGTGCCGCCCATCGGGTCGGGCACTTCGCGGATCTGCAGCACCTCGGTGAGGAATTTCGCCGTCTCGTCGAGGTCGCGAACCAGCAGCGCGATATGGTCGAGGCGATAGTCGATGCTCATGTTCTTGCTCTTGTTGCACCCTGGAGGTCAGGAAAAGCCCGTCTCGCGAAGGCGGGGATCACAGGCCCTTCCGATTCGAAAACGCGACCAAGTCAAAGACTGAGAGCATCTCACCGAAATGGTGGGGTGCGTTAGGCAGCGGCGCTGGTGAAGAACACCCCGACGGCGCCATCATAGATCAGCTTCAGCGACAGCAGGAACACCAACCAATACGTAAGCTGGTAAAACCGCTTCACTGAAATGCGCCGCACCAGCCAGACGCCGATGATCACCCCGGCAATGGCGAGTGGGGCGAGTATCGCGGCCCGTTCCAGATTGGCGACGTTGAGCTGGCCGAGGAAGAAGTAGGGGACCAGCTTGGCGGTGTTGACGATGGCGAAGAAGAAGGCAGTGGTGCCTGAAAAGATCACCGGCGTCAGCTTCTGCGGCAGCACATAGATCTGGAAGGGCGGCCCACCGGTGTGGCTGATGAAGCTGGTGAAACCGGCCGCGCCGCCCCAGAAGGTGCCCCAGGTCCGCGACGGCGGCAGCCCCTCGAGCTTCTTGCGCAGCGGCAGCAGCGCATCGAGGATGAACAGCAGCGTCAGGATACCGACGAACAGCAGCACCATGGCGTCGGAGACAAAGCTCCACAGCACCCAGCCGACAACGGTCCCCACGAAGGCGCCCGGCAGCATGATCTTGAGGATGCGCCAGTCGGCATCCTTGCGGTAGGTCCAGACGGCAATGGCGTCCATGACCAGCAGCAGGGGCAGCATCATCCCCGCGGCGTCGCGCGCCGGCATCACCAGGCTGAGGAGTGGCACCCCGACCAGCCCGAGACTCCCTACCAGCCCGGATTTGCTCAGGGCGACAATGAAGACCGCGAGGACTGCGACGGTCCAGAAATAGAGATCGGGCATGGAGAAAGGGGGCGACCGGTGGGAAGACAGACAGGCGCTACTCGGAGGCCCGCGGCGCCTTGTTGTCAATATCGCCTTCAGCAGAATGCCCCGGTTCCGGCTGTTGTTCTCGATCCGCCTTCATCACCGCATCGAGCATTTCGGTGGAGCGGCGGACAAAGCCGATATAGGCGGCCTGGTCGTGCCGCACGGCGTAGCTTTCGTGCAGCATGCGGGTGTCGTGCTGCTCGAACGCCTCGGCCACCCGGTGGGCCTCCGCCTTGTCGCGACCGAGCGCCAGCAGCGCGTCCTCGCCCAGCTTGATGGCGGCGCGGAAGGTCTCGCGCTCGATCACCTGTACGCCGAGCGCCATCAGGTCGTGGGCATGCGAGCGGTCGACGGCACGGGCGGCGACGATGACGTCTGGATAGTTGCGGCGGATCAGCTCGGCGATGCCGAGGATGCGCTCACCGCCGGCCACGGCGATGACGATCATCCTGGCCTTGTCGGCGCCTGCGGCGCGCAGAATCTCGAGGCGCCCGCCATCGCCATAGAACACCTTGACGCCGAAGCGCTTGACCAGCTCGATCTGCGCCGGATCGTCGTCGATCAGCGTCATTTCGAAGCCCTGGGCGCGCAGCAGCCGCGTGACGATCTGGCCGAAGCGGCCATAGCCGAGGACGATCACCCGGTCATGCGGGTTGGGCACGTCGGGACCTGGCGGCAGCTCGGTTTCGTCCCCGCCATTGCGGTTGAGGCGCGGCGCCCAGAGCCGGTCGTAGAGGAAGATCAGGAACGGCGTCGTCGCCATCGAGAGCGCCACCACCACGGTCAGCAGTTCCACCTCGGGCCCCGAGAGGTTCCCGGCGGTACGGGCGAACTGCAGGATGACGAAGGCGAACTCGCCAGCCTGGCTGAGCAGCACCGCCAGCAACACCCGCTCGGCGACGTGCATCTTGAAGAAGGTGGCGAGGACGAACAGCACCAGCATCTTGAGGCTGATCAGCGCCACCACCAGTGCCAGCACCAGCAGCGGGTTCTCGATCACCACGCTGAAGGCGATCGACATGCCCACGGTGATGAAGAACAGCCCGAGCAGCAGGCCCTTGAACGGCTGCAGGTTGCTCTCGAGCTCGTGCCGGTACTCGCTGTCGGCCAAGAGCACGCCGCCGAAGAACGCGCCCAGCGCCGGCGACAGCCCGAAGCTTTCGGTGACCAGCGCGGCGCCGATCACCAGCGCCAGCGCGAAGGCGGTAAACGCCTCGGGCACGCGGGTGCGCGCCAGCCAGCTCATCAGCGGCCGGATGACGAAGCGCGAGCCGAGCAGCGCCGCGGCAAAGGCGCCGACCACCACCAGGGCGATCCACCAGTCGATCGGGTTGTCGACTGCTTCGATCACATTCTCGCCGATCGCCTCGATGGGCGAGCCGCCCATGGCGGTGAGCAGCGGGATGATGGCGAGGATGGGGATTACCGCCACGTCCTGCACCAGGAGGATCGCCAGCGAGGCGCGGCCGGTGTCGGTCTTGGTGATGTTGCGCTGGTCGACCGACTGCATGGCGATGGCGGTGGAACTCATCGCCAGCGCCAGGCCCACCACCACGGCATCGGCCCAGACGAAGCCGATCAGCCGGGCCAGGATCGCGACGACGACGGTGGTCGCCGCCATCTGGGTCAGGCCGAGGCCGAACACCTTGTTGCGCATGCGCCAGAGTTCGCTGCCATCGACCTCGAGGCCGATCAGGAACAACATCATGACGATGCCGAATTCGGCGATCTGGTGAATGAGGTCGGTGTCGGAGACCAGCGCCAGCCCATAGGGGCCGATCAGCACACCGGCGGCGAGGTAGCCGAGGATGGTGCCGAGCCCGGCCCACTTGAACAGCGGGACGAGCAATACCGTTGCGGCGAGGAGAACGAAAATCGCGAGCAGCAGGTTTATTTCCATCTCTGCTGCCCGCGCCTTGGCTCTTACTCTTCGGAATCGCCCTTCAGCGACTTCAGCTTGGCGAACACCGAGTCGGCGTCCAGCTCTTCCTCGCGCTCGGGGCGGCGTTCGGTATGCTCGTCGTCCTCGGCGTGGTCCATGCCGGCACGGCCATGGGCGCCAGCCAGCGCTTCCTCTGCGGTCAGCAGCATGGTGCCCTGTTCGGCGATATCGCCCGGGGCAGCGCCCTTCGAGGCACGGCTCACTTCCAGATCGAGGTCGATCTGGCTGGCAAGACCGAGCGTCACCGGGTCCATCGGGGTGATGTTGGCATTGTTCCAGTGGGTGCCCTCACGCACCGCGTCGATGGTCGACTTGGTGGTGCCGACGAGGCGCATGATCTGCGCGTCCTTCATCTCGGGGTGGTTGCGCAGCAGCCACTTGATGGCGTTCGGACGCTCGTTGCGGCGCGAGATCGGCGTGTAGCGCGGACCTTTGCGCTTGGGCGCGGCGACGCGGACCTTGGGGTCCGAGATCTTCATGCGGTAGCTCGGGTCGGCCTCGGCCTTCTCGATCTCCTCGCGGGTCAACTGGCCGTTCTGCAACGGGTTGACGCCCATGATGCCGCTGGCCACGTCGCCGTCGGCGACGCCCTGCACTTCAAGCGGGTGCAACCCGCAAAAGGCGGCGATCTGCTCGAACGAGAGCGCGGTGTTGTCGACCAGCCAGACGGCGGTTGCCTTGGGCATCAGTAGGGGCGTGGCCATGATAAATCTCTCCTTGAGTCGCGGCCGGGTTCTTCCGGTCCGCCCCGCCTCGTGGTTCATCCTGAGGGGGAATAATGCGCCTATATACCCGCGGGTTCAGGCCGATTCAATCGGATTGTCGCTATCATCAGCAGTCTCGCCCCATGGCGTGACGAGGATCAGCTTGCCGTAATTGCCGGGTCGCTCGAGTTCGACATGACCACGCGCCGCCTCGGCGAGCGGCAAGGCCCGGATCCGCGGGCGGACCATGCGGCCATCGGCCAGCGCCGGCCAGGCCGATTTTGCGAGGCTCCGGGCGATCGCCGCCTTCACCTCGCGGCTCTGTGGTCTCAGGGTCGAGCCCGAGAGCGTCAGCTGCTTCATCAGGATCAGGCTGGCATTGATCTCGGATTTCGGCCCCGCCAGCGTCGAGACGATGACGATATGGCCGAAGCGGGCCGCCGCGCGGATGTTCTTTTCCAGCGCATCGCCGCCGACGATATCGACGATGCGGTCGGCGCCTTTGCCGCCGGTGATCGACAGCGTCCGGGCGACGAAATCCTCGTTCGAGCGGTCGATGGTTTCGATAGCGCCGAGCGCGCGGGCATAGGCCGCCTTCTCAGAGTCCGAAACGATGGCGATCGGGTGAGCGCCGTGCAGCCGGGCGATCTGGATGGCGGCCCCACCAATACCACCGGCGGCGCCGTGGATCAGCACCTGCATGCCGGCGGTGACACCGGCCCGCATCACCAGCGTCTGCTCGATGGTGAAAAAGGTCTCGGGCAGGGCGGCGCCAGCGAGCATCGACCAGCCCGTGGGAATCGGCAGCACCTGCCCGGATGGCACCGCGACATATTCGGCATAGCCGCCGCCATGGGTCAGCGCCACCACCTGGTCGCCGAGCGACCAGCCGCGCACGCCCCGGCCGATGGCCGCGATCTCACCGCCGACTTCGAGGCCGGGCAGCGGCGAGGCATCGGGCGGTGGGTTGTAGGTGCCGCGGCGCTGGCCGAGATCGGGCGCGTTGAGACCAGCGGCCGCAACGCGGATCAGCACTTCGCCGAGGCCCGGTTGCGGCACCGGCAAGCGCACCGGCTGCAGTACCTCGGGGCCACCAAACTGGGTGATGGAAATCGCGGTCATTTCGGCGGGGATCGGCATGAGCATAGCTAGGACCATGCGGCGCACGCTGGCAATCGGCTAATCGTCCGGGGGACGTCGGAGGTGACGCCCTGGGACGTCGCAGTCGACGCTCCGGGGGACGTCAGAGGTGACGCCCTGGGGACGTCGAGTTGACGCCCTGGGGGAGTCAGGGTTGCACGCTCCGGCAGGAGGGCTAAAATTCGGAAAAACCCAAGCCGGGAGAAGATCATGTTCGACGACGACGCAGTCAAAAAACCGAGGGGACACGAGGTCGGCATGCTGATCGACACGATGTCGGTCGAGGAGCTCGAGGAGCGGATCGGCCTGTTGAAGGCCGAGATCGCTCGCCTGGAGCAGGCGATCGCGGCGCGCAACAAGACCCGCTCAGAGGCGGAATCGCTGTTCAAACTGTGAGGCGCCGCCGGGCACCGCGCTGGTGACGGAATGGCAAGGTTAAGAAAGCGAGTCTCGTTAACCTCAAATTAACACATCGCCGTTAACTTAAATCCTATCCAGTTCTCTGGATTTTGCAGAGTGGTTTCTCCCTCTGTTTGACGCCTCCCTGTTAACTTTCGAGAGCCGTTTCGACGGCTCTTTTCTTTTGTCCGGTTCCCATTGGCGCGTTAAGCCAACGGCAAGGGAGGCGGGCGCACAACGGGGTATCCGGCAGCAGGCGCCGGTCGCAATTTTCCGTTACCCGGGCAGCAACGCGTGGACGACAGCAGGCAGAAGCAGAAGCCGGTGGCCATCGGGCCGCGCATCGTCGCGTCGGGTGGGTTCGACATGCTCTATCGCGAGGGCATGGTGCTGATCGAGGAGGTCGCCTCCTATCTCGATGGCGATGGCCGCGCCGAGAGCCGCGGCCTGCCGCGCGAAGCCTCGTTCCTCTACGCTTCCGAGAGCATGCGCCTTACCACCAGGCTGATGCAGCTCGCCTCATGGCTGCTGCTGCAGCGCGCCGTGAATGAAGGCGAACTCACCGCCGAGAACGCCCGCACCGAAAAGGAGAAGGTCCGCTTCTCCACCACCCCGAGCGATCGCGGCGGCCCGGGCTATGGCGAGCTACCGCGGCGGCTCCTGGAGTTCATCGCCAAGGGCGACCGGCTGTTCGACCGGGTGCAGCAGTTCGACAAGCTCGAGCGCGGCGGCGTGCCGGACTATGCCCCGAGCGCCGAAGGCGGCATTGCCGACCAGCTGGCGCGGCTCAAGGCAGCGTTTGGCCGATTGAAGGAATAGGGCGCCAGCCCTTACCATCGGTCGATCTGACCGAGGTGGGACAAATGACCGAGACATTGACGGGTGGGTGCCTCTGCGGCGCCGTTCGTTACACCTACCAGGGTGAGGTCGGCGCCGCTGGCTATTGCCACTGCGAGGATTGCCGCCGCGTTTCGGGCAGTGCCTTCGGGGTCAGCGTACGGGTCGCTGCCGCCGGCTTCAGCGTCAGCAAGGGGATGCCCAAGAGCTTCGTCAAACAGGGCGACAGCGGCCGCCCCGTGGCGCGCTGCTTCTGCGGCGATTGCGGCTCGCCGCTCTACACTTTGCCGCCGCTCCACCCCGAGGTGGTGTTCATCAAGGCCGGCAGCCTCGATGATCCCAGCGTGGTGAAACCCAACCGCCAGGCCTGGACGCGCTCACGCGTCGATTGGGCCGAGATCGATCCGTCGATTACGGCGTATGAGACGAACCGGGTTTGAGCATCGTTCTTGCAGTTCCGCCTTCCGGTACACCAATAGCCGACTGCGACACCCGGTATGGGCTGAGCAAGCAACAAAAAGCCCGGCGCAATGGCCGGGCTTTTGTAGTCGTCGGTGCCGTCAGGCTTAGAAGCCGAGGCCCTTGAACTTGTCCTTGAAGCGGGTGACGCGGCCACCGCGGTCCATCAGGTTGCCCTGCACGCCAGTCCAGGCCGGGTGCGTGGTCGGGTCGATGTCGAGCTGCAGCGTGTCGCCTTCCTTGCCGTAGGTCGAACGGGTCTGGTAGGTCGTGCCGTTGGTCATCGCCACGGTGATCATGTGGTAGTCGGGATGGATGTCGTTCTTCATGGCGCTGCCTCAAATCAAACGGGCGCCACGGCGCCCGGACGAAACGATTAATACGGATTGGCCGGGTTCATAGAGAAAATCCCGCACTAGCGCAAGGGGAAGCCGCGTGTTGTCGCGGGGCTGGCAATTCGGTTGCGGCGCGAGCGCTGCCTGCCTATATCGAGGGCACTTTGAAAAGCACCACGCGCAGCACCACCGGAGCGGCCCCGACCGGCAGGCTCGGCAGCAAGGGCGAGGCCCTGAAGACCGGGCAGCAGGACATCAAGCCGATCCGCCGGCTGATGCCGTTCGTGCTGCGCTATCCGTGGCGCCTGACCTTCACCATCGGTTTCCTGCTGGTCTCGACCCTGTCGTCGCTGGTGATCCCGGCGCTGGCCGGCAAGATCATCGACAAGGGCTTCGTCGAGCAGAACCTGTCGATGGTCGGCCAATACGGCATGATCGCCATCGGCGTGGCGCTGGTGATGGCGCTGGCAAGCGCCGGGCGCTTCTACTTCATTTCGGTGCTCGGCGAGCGCGTGCTCACGGACCTCCGCCGCAAGGTGTTCGATCACCTGTTGACCCTCGATTCGGCGTTCTTCGACCTGCACCGGGTGGGCGAGCTCACCTCGCGGCTCAACGGCGACGTGGCGACGATCCGCGGCGCCATCGGCACCAGCCTTTCGATCATGCTGCGCGGCGCGGTGACGCTGATCGGCGCGGTGACGCTGATGTTCCTCACCAGCCCTTACCTGGCGCTGACCATCGTCATCGTCGGGCCGGCGATCCTGATCCCGGTGATGCTCTATGCCCGGCGGTTGCGGCGGATGTCGCGCCGCACCCAGGATGCGCTGGCCGACATGTCGGCGATGGCGACCGAGGCGCTGGGCGCCAGCAAGACCATCAAGAGCTTTGTGCAGGAGCCCGAGCAGTCGCGGCTCTACGGCTCGCGCGCCGAGGAATCGTTCGAGGCGGAAGTCAGCCGCGTGGGGGCGCGCGCCGCGCTGCTCGGCGGGCTGCTGTTCCTTTCCACTTCGGCGTTGGTGGTATTGGTCTGGTGGGGCGCCAACGCGGTGTTCACCGGCGTCGTCACTGTCGGCGAGCTGGCCCAGTTCATGATCTACGCGCTGATGGCCAGCAATGCGCTGACCAACCTCTCCGAGATCATGGGCCTGTTGCACACGGTCTCGGGCGCCACCGAACGGCTGGTCGAGATCCTCGACACCGAGCCGGCAATCAAGCCGCCGGCAAACCCGCAGGCCCTGCCGGTGCCGCCGCTGGGCACTGTCGCTTTCGACGATGTCGACTTCGCCTACGAGACCCGCGACAGCGAAGCGGTGATCTCCGGCATGAGCTTTGCGATCGCGCATGGCGAGACGGTGGCGCTGGTCGGCGCCTCAGGGGCCGGCAAGTCGACGCTGTTCGCACTGGTGCAGCGCTTCTACGATGTCACCGCCGGGCGCATCCTGGTCGACGGCATCGATGTGCGTGACGTCGAACCCGAGCAGCTCCGCCGCCGCTTTGCCTATGTCGAGCAGGAGCCGACGATCTTTGCCGGCACCATCGCCGACAACATTCGCTTCGGCCGGCCGGAAGCGACGTTCGCCGAGATCGAGGCGGCCGCCAAGGCGGCACTGGTGCACGACTATGTCGCCGAGCTCAGCAATGGCTACGATTCGATCGTGGGTGAGCGCGGGGTGATGCTGTCGGGCGGCCAGAAGCAGCGGCTGGCGATCGCACGGGCCTTGCTCAAGGATGCGCCGATCCTGTTGCTGGACGAGGCGACGTCAGCGCTCGATGCCGAGAGCGAGCGGCTGGTGCAGCTGGCGCTGGAGCGCCTGATGACTGGCCGCACGACGTTGGTGATCGCCCACCGCCTCGCCACCATCCGCGACGCCGATCGTATCCTGGTGCTGGAAAAGGGCCGCCTGATCGATCAGGGCACGCACGACCAGCTGGTGCGCAAGGGCGGCAAGTACGCCGAACTGGCCAAGCTGCAGTTCCGCGCCGAGCTGCAGCGCGAAGTGGCGGAATAACCAGATTTGGTGGGCAGGGGGAGAATTTGCACTCCCACAGCTCAAGCGGGGCGTTTACAGCGCCTTGGGCTCACTCATGCCCAGCCTGCCCTTGGTATATCGATAGGCAGGCATGGAGGGAGTCCCTGTTGCGCAACGCTTCGGACCTCGCCCAAAGCTAAGGCGGCGCTTATGCTCGAAGCGGCCGGTGCTGTCAATCGACGCTATTCGGTGAGCTTGAACGCGAAGTGGCCGAGTCGTCAGCCGCTTTGGCGCGGCAGCGTGTTGCGATTGGCGGCGCGCAACTGGCCGGGCGCGATGTTGCGCACACGCTTGAAGGCCTTGGCGAAGGCGAACTCATTCTCATAGCCCACGCGCGGCGCCACGGCGGCGATACGGTGTCCCTGCTCGAGCAGGCCCGCCGCGACCGTCATCCGCCAGCGCGTGACATAGCTGAGCGGCGCTTCGCCAACCGCCTCGGCAAAGCGCCGGGCGAACACGGCGCGTGACAGCTTTGCCCTGGTGGCCAGCGTGGCGACGGTCCAGGGGTGCGCCGGATCATCGTGGATGGCGCGCAATGCCGGCGCGACCTGCGGATTCTGCAGCGCACCGAACCAGGTGGACGACTGCGAGCGGCGCTGCTCTTCGAGCCAGGTGCGAAGCGTATAGACGAAGATCAGGTCGACCAGCCGGTCGACGACCATCGCCGTACCCGAACCCCGGCTTTCCGCTTCAGCGGCGAGGAGCGAAATGGCGGCCTCAAGACCGGTCCCGTGGGTCTGCTTGCCGGTGAGGTGGACGAGGCTGGGCAGGCCGCGCAGCAGGGGATTGGTCCCTGCAGCGGAGAAGGAATAGGAGCCGCAGAGCAGCACGGTGGTTTCGCCGTCAGTGCCATCAGGGAATTCGATCGCCTCGCCTGGAGCGAGGCCGGCGAGGAGGCTCTCGAACTCGACGGCAGGCGTCTGTGGCGTATCACCCAGCGTGTGGCCGGAGCCGTGCGGGAACAGCACGATGTCGCCGGGGCCCAAGGCGACCGGGGTGTCACTGCCATCGACGCGGGCCCAGCAATGGCCGCGGACCACCACATGGAAACCGGCCCGGTGGCTGGTTTGTCCGGCATGCAGGGCCCACGGCGCGCGCAACTCGTTGCGTGAGGAGAGGACGCTGCCCAACTGCACCGCATCCAGCACCTCGCTCAGCACATCGGCACGGGAATCGAGACGTTCGAACATGATATCGAGTGTTTCACCCATCGAAGAGATCGGTCGTGAGCCGTATGTCATGGCGCAGTCAAGGTCAAGGAAAGCTGCAAATGACACGCTCTGTTCTGGTTCTCGGTGCCACCGGCAAATCCGGTCGCCGTCTCGTCCCGTTGCTGAGGGAGCGGGAGGTAAAGGTTCGGGCTGCGAGCCGCCGCGGTATGGCCGGTACGGCCTATTTCGATTGGGACAAGCCTCAGACCTATGAGGCAGCCCTGGCCGGCATCGACGCCGTCTACCTGACGCCGCCGGAGCTTGTGGTGGACCCGACGGGGCACACCGGGCCGTTTCTCGCCGCTGCCGTTCGGGCGGGCGTCGGGCGGATCGTCGCCGTGACGTCGATGGGGGTGGCGTTTCCCAACGAAGGACCGGGAACGGGACGCTATGAGCTCGAACAGCAAGTCATGGCTTCCGGCCTCGAATGGACCATCCTCAGGCCATCGGGCTTCAACCAGAATTTCTCCGAGGATTTCTTTCTTCCCGGCATCCTCGGGGCTGACATGATCGCGACCGCCACCGGCGACGGCGCCGTCGGGTTCGTCGATGCCGAGGATATCGCCGCAGTGGCGGCAGCCGCGCTGCTCGACGAGGGGCACGGCGGCAAGATCTACGATGTGACGGGGCCCGAGGCGATGAGTTTTGCCGATGCGGCCGCGATCATTGGGCAGGCCGCCGGACGGGACATCGCGCACCGGAAGATCACCGGTGAAGAGTTCACGCACATCCTGGTAGGGGCGGGGTTGGCGCCGGACTACGCGGCGATCGTCGTCGGCAACCAGTTGGCGATCCGAGACGGATTGGGCTCGGCGATCAGCGATACGGTCCCGCGCCTTACCGGTCGGCCGGCGCGGACATTTGCCGACTATGCTGCGAAAGCGGCGCCGAGCTGGGCGCGGCCTATTCGGTTAGCTTGAACTCGATGCGGCGGTTGCGGCGGTAGGCTTCGTCGCTGTCGCCGGGATCGATGGGCGAGAACTCGCCGAAGCCGGCGGGGACCAGCCGATTGGCCGGGACGCCCTGGGTGATCAGGTACTTCGCCACTGAAATGGCGCGGGCTGCCGAGAGCTCCCAGTTCGAGGGGAATTCGGGCGTGTTGATCGGCCGCTTGTCGGTGTGCCCGTCGATACGCAGCACCCAGTTCACGTCGGCTGGGATCTGCGTCTGCAGCTCCTTGATGGCAGCGCCGAGCTTGGCCAGTTCGGTCTGGCCTTCGGGCGAGATGGCCGCCTCGCCGGCATCGAACAGCACCTCGGACTGGAACACGAAGCGGTCGCCCACCACGCGTACATCGGCCCGGCCTTCCAGCACCTGACGCAGCTTGCCGAAGAAATCCGAGCGGTAACGGCTCAGATCCTGCACGCGCTGCGCCAGCGCCAGGTTGAGCCGGCGGCCGAGATCGGCGATCTGCGTACGGTTCTCGGTGTCGGTGGCCTCGGAGGCCTGCAGCGCCTGTTCCAGTGCGGCGAGCTGGGTGCGGAGCGCCGCGAGCTGCTGGTTGAGCAGCGCCACCTGCGCCGCCGCCTCGCGTGACAGGTCCTGCTGGGCGGTGAGATCGGACTCGAGCTGGGCGATGGTAGCGTCCTTGCCGTCGCCGCCGGCGCCGAGGCCGGCCAGTTGCGCCGCCATCTGGTCACGCTCGGTGGTGGCCGAGGTCAGTGTCGCCGAGAGCGTGGCGATGGTCGATTCCAGGTCGCTCGAGTTCACCTTCTCGAGCTGCAGCAATTCGGTCAGTTCGGCGATCTGGGCGTTGAGCCGGCTCATCGCCGTGTCCTTGCCGCTGATCTCCTGGCCGAGGAAGAACTGGCTCAGCATGAACAGCGAGAGCAGGAAAATGATGACGAGCAACAGGCTCGACAGGGCGTCGACGAAGCCCGGCCAGTAATTGGTGACCTGTGAGCGGCGGGAGCGGGTGGAGCTCGCCATCAGTTCGGCCGCCGGTCGGATTCACCCTCGCGCAGCATGGCTTCCATCAGTTCGCGGAGCTTCTTGTTGGTCTCGCCCTGCTGGATGATATGGCCGCGCAGGTCTTCCTGTTCGGCCTTGATGTGCTTGACCAGCCCATCGATGCCGCGGGCCAGCTCGGCCATGGCGCGGATGGCATTCTGCGACGAGCCGGAGTTCTGCAGGGTCGAGCCGAACTGCGCCAGCATCGCCGACATTTCATCGCCGGAGACGCCGAGGCCGGTGGCCTGCATCTGGGTGACGGGGTGGTCGAGCTCGGTCATCGAGGTCATCCAGTCCTCGAGGTCGGTGTAGAAGGCGTTCTGCGCCTGGCTCGCCTGCAGGTCCAGGAAGCCGAGGATCAGCGAGCCGGAAAGGCCGAGCAGCGAGGCCGAGAAAGCGGTGCCCATGCCGCCGAGCGGCGCAGCGAGGCCTTCCTTGAGGTTCGAGAACAGCGTCGCGGTATCGCCGGCCGTGGCGTCGAGCGCCTGGATGGTCGAGGCGACGTGGGTGACGGTCTCGAGCAGGCCGTAAAAGGTGCCGAGCAGGCCGAGAAAAACCAGGAGGCCGGTCAGGTAGCGCGAGGTGTCCTTGGCTTCATCGAGGCGATTGCCGACGGAATCAAGGATCGAACGCATCGAGGAGGGAGTGATCACCGCCTCGCCAAGCCGATCGCGCAACAGGTTTGCCACCGGAGCCAGCAAGCGCGGCTGCACCGCCGGCATGCGGCCTTCCTGCAGCGCGTTGACCCAGTTGATTTCGGGGAACAGCCGGATCACCTGGCGGAAACTCAGGATGATACCGATGAAAAGCGTCAGCAGAATCAGCGAGTTGATGAAGGGGTTGGCCCAGAAGAAGATCAGCAGCTGGTTGGCGAGGATGGCGGCGACCAGCGCCACCAGCACCAGGAAGATGACGATCTTGACCAGATAGACCGCGGGGCTCGCCAGGCGATACGGGTCGTAAGTTTGCGACATGTCGCGGCCCCATGCTCATGAAATCGGCCTGACAATAGTGCGCTTCGGCGAATCCGCGCAACGGTCGGCGACCCGCCATGCGGGTTAACCCCATGAAATCCCGACAATGCGACTGTAGGGTGACGGGGCTGCGGCCCTGCCGTGGCTCAGTTGACGGCCTTGACGATCTTCAGCAGCTGGCTCTGGATCGTCTCGTTGCCGGCGATGACCTGGCCGTTCCAGACAGAGCCGGTGGTGCCGGCGTAATCCGTCATGGTGCCGCCGGCTTCGCGCAGCATCAGCAGGCCCGGCGCCACGTCCCAGGGGGCGAGGCCGGCTTCCCAGTAGCCGTCGAAGCGGCCGGCGGCGAGCCAGGCCAGATCGGTCGAGGCCGAGCCGGTGCGTCGGATGCCGGAGACGGCGGGCACGACGTGCGCCAGTTGCTTCAGCTGCAGCAGGTCGAGGGCGCGGCCGCGCGAGTTGATGCCAGTGACGACGACGGCGTCGGCGAGGTGCTTGCGGTTGGCGACGCGCAGGCGCTTGCGATCATTCAGCCAGGCGCCGCCGCCCTTTTCGGCGGTGAACAGCTCTTCCATCGCCGGGTTGTAGATCACCGACGCGACGATCTCGTTGTTGCGCTCGAGCGCGATGGCGCAGGCGAACATCGGAATACCGTGGAGGAAATTGGTGGTGCCGTCGAGCGGGTCGACGATCCAGCGGTGCTGGCCGTCGCTGCCCTTCACCTCGGTGCCTTCCTCGCCGAGGAAAGAGTAGGTCGGGCGGGCCTTCTGCAACTCGTTGAAGACGATCTCTTCGGCACGCTTGTCGGCGTTGGAGACGAAATCGGCCGGGCCCTTTACCGAGACCTGCAGGTTCTCGACCTCGCCGAAATCCTTGGCGAGCGAGCGGCCGGCTTTGGTAGCGGCCTGGACCATAACGTTGAGAAGCGCCGAGCGCATGGGGGAAACTCCGCGCGAGAAACTGGAAACGTGGGAAGGGCCGCTATGTGCCCGAGAACGCCGTTCAGTTCAAGGGCGTCTCGGTCGGCGCAGGCGTCGGGGTGGTGTTCGCCGCGACCTTGGTCGGCGGCAGCGACGGCCAGAAGCGGGCGCGTTCCTCGGCGCGGGTCAGCTGGTCGGGCTTGATCGTGGCCAGCAGCTTGTCGAGTTGCGGGTCTTTCAGCCCCTGTCGCCGCGCCAGGGCGCGGTACATGGCAGCGTCCTCGAGATTGGCAGTCACGCCTTCGCCGGCAGCCAGCAGCTTGGCATAGCGGTTCTGCGCCACCGGGTTGCCGCCATCGGCGGCGCGCGCATACCAGCTGGCGGCTGTCGCACGATCCGCCGGCACGCCTTTGCCGAGATAGAGAATGGTGGCGTACTCGACCTGCGCCGCGGCCAGCCCGTCCTCGGCGGCAAGCCGGAACTGCTCGGCGGCGGCCTTGGCGTCGGGGGCGATGCCAGCGCCTTCCGCCAGCATGCCGGCATAGTCGTAGCGGGCTTCGGTAATGCCGGAATTGGCGGCTTCGCCGATCAGCTCGGCGGCCTTGGTGAGGCTGGGCTCGGCATAGACGCCTTCGACATGCAGCAGCCCCAGATTGTACTTGGCTGGCATGTTGCCCGCGTCGGCCGCGGTCTTGAACAGTTCGGCGGCCCGTTTGCGATCCTTCGCGACGCCGCTGCCCTGCTGGTACAGCATGCCGAGCTCGAAGGTGGCGAGCGCATCGCCATGCGCGCTGGCCATGCCGTACCAACTGGCAGCGGCGGCGAAATCCTCGGGTACGCCTAGGCCCTTGGCATAGATTTCGGCAATCAGCGTCTGCGCGTGCGCGTCGCCCTTTTCGGCACGCGGCAGCGCCAGGTCGAGCGCGGTGAGGAAGTAGCCGCGCTGGTAGGCGCCATAGGCCGGGTCGACCCGCTCGCCGAAGATGGAATCGCTGATGGTCAGGGCGTCGGGAGCCGGCTGGTTCAGGAACTCCTCGGGCACCGGCCCGATCGGCAGGTCTTCCATGCCCAGATTGTCGGGGAACTGCATGTCCTTGGGACGCAGGTCCTCGAAATCGGTGCGGCCGGCCTGCGCCAGCGCCGGCAGCGCCAGGCCGGCAAGCAGCAGCGCATAGCCCAGGCGGCGCATCATTTTGCCGGCTCCGACACCGTCAGCGGCAGGCCGATGAACTCGCAATCGCCGGCATCGTAGTTGGCGGGGCCGGCTTCAGGGTCTGACAGCACGCTGGGGATCTCCATGGTCTCAGCCCACCACTGCGCCATTTCGCGCTCCGGGGCGGATATGGAACCGGAAAGCGGCCCAAATAGGATGTAGTCGACCCCCGCCTCGCCTTTCAGCATGGCGTCGTCGCGCGAGTGGATGTCGCCGGCCCCGACGATCAGTTTCGGCTTCAGCGCCGCAATCGCTTCCCGCACCGCCTCGATGCCACCGGGGACGTGGAGGCCGTCAGCGCCGAGCAGGCGCACCAGTCCGGGTTCGCCCTCGACCAGCACCGCGGCGCCCCTGGCCTGCGCCAGCGGCACGATGCGCTTGGCGAGATCCTTGTAGGCGTTCTCAGCCAGGTTGCCGCGCGGCAGCAGCAGGGCGGCGACATCGTCGCGCTCCAGCGTGGCGGTCAGCGCCGCAACGAGCTGGTCGGATGGAGTATCGGTGGGTGCGATAAGGAAGATTTCGGCTGACATGGCGGTGTTATAGCGGCCCCATCGCCGATGTGGAGCCGGATTCTGGCCGCAACTGGGCAAGGGTTACCGAGCCGAAAAGAAAGCGGGGTTCGCAGCGTCAGGTTCGCTGCAAAGGAAAGGGGCGCCAAGGCGCCCCCAGTCGTCGGGAAGTTCGTTCTGGAGGTCAGGCTGCGAGATCGAGTTCGGGCTTGTACTGGCCGAGCGCCGCCAGGGCGTTCATTTTGGCGCGGTGGGTGAAGGCCTGCTGCGCCGCTTTGACGTTCTGGTCTTCCCCGTTCCAGGTCACCAGCGCCGAAGTCTGCAGCGCCCGGCCGTAGGAGAAGGTGAGGGCCCAGGGCAGGCCGCTAAGCTGGTTCATCGCCGACAGGTGCGCCGTGGCCTCTTCATCGGACTGGCCGCCCGAGAGGAAGGCGATACCCGGCACGGCGGCGGGGACGAAGCGGCGGAGCGTCTCGACGGTGCGCTGCGCCACTTCCTCAGTGCTGACACGGTCGCGCGAGCGGAGGCCGGGGGTCACCATGTTGGGCTTGAGCAGCATGCCCGAGAGGTCGACGCCGGCGAGCCGCAGTTCCTTAAACACCGCCTCGAGCGTCTCGCCGGTGACATCCTCGCAGCGCTGGATCGAGTGATCGCCCGGATCGCCATCGGCCAGCACTTCGGGCTCGACCACCGGCACGATGCCGGCTTCCTGGCAATACATGGCGTAGCGGGCCAGCGCATGGGCGTTGGCGCGTATGCCGTTGCGGGAGGGGGCGTAGGAGGTGATGGCGATGACGCCACGCCACTTGGCGAAGCCGGCGCCGAGCTTGGCATAGTGAGCCAGCCGCTGGCGCAGCCCATCGAGCCCCTCGGTGATCTTTTCGTCCTTGCTGCCAGGCATCGGCAGCGCGCCGCGGTCGACCTTGATGCCGGGGATCACGTCGGTGGCGGCAAACAGGTCGCGGAAGGGCGTGCCGTCCTTGGCCTTCTGCTCCAGCGTCTCCTCGGTGAGGATGACGCCCGAGATGTAGTCGGTCATCGCGTCGGTGGAGCGGAACAGCATCTCGCGATAGTCGCGGCGAGTTTCCAGCGTCACCGGCAGGCCGATCAGCGCAAAGCGCTTGGCGATGGTGCCTTCGGATTCATCAGCGGCAAGGATGCCCTTGCCGCTGGCGACGAGCTTTTTGGCGATTGCATTGAGCGAGGCCATGGGCGGGAGGGTCTCCGTTTGTGCAATGAGCGGAGAATGCCGCAGGACTCGGTGGGCGGTCGATTGGACGTTCAGGTATCAGACGAACGGCGAAGCATGGCTTCGGTTGCAGCATCAGCCGGAGTGTAGATGGAGATGGTCAGGTCGGTGCGCCCACCGAGCCGCAAGGCGGCGTAGCGCATGACCAGCCTGCCTAACTCCGGATGGTCCAGCGGCTTCAACCAGAGTGGCGATGGACGCACCGCTCCCGCGGCCCACAAGGCTGCAAACGCCTCGCTCTGCGCGATCAGCCGCTTCACCTCAGGGCCATATTCCGGCCGTGCCCCGATCGCCGCGCGATACTGCCCGACCATCGACGCCGCCAAGGTCTCCCAATCGGCGAACAGTGTCCGCCAGCTGGGATCGAGGAACAGCTTCTCGATCAGGTTCTCCGTCTTATCGCGCAGCAGCAGGACGCGGCGGGCTGCGGCATTGCTGGCGATGATGGTCCAGCCGCGATCAAGCGCATAAGCCGGCAGTGGCAGCAGCCCATCGAGGAACGGTTGCAGCTCCGGCTCGTCGATGTCGACCGTGGGGGCAGGACCCTGGCCCGGCCGTGCCAGCTCAAACAGGTAGCGCGACTGGGTCGCATCGAGCCGCAGCGCCCGCGACAGCCGGCGCAGTGCATCATCCGACGCGGTGACGTCGCGGCCCTGTTCGAGCCAAGTGTACCACGTGACGCTCATCCCTGCGGTGTCGGCCACTTCCTCGCGGCGCCAGCCGGGCGTGCGCCGGCGACCGCCGCGTGGCGCGGGCAGGGCGTGACGTGCTGCGGTCAGGAGGTTGGCGAGGCACTTCCGCCGGTCGGCATCATCGGAGAGCATGACGCCTTATACCAGTATAATCGCCAATCTGGTACCAGCTTACCTGATCTGCTCAATGGCGCTCTCACGCAACACGGAGCCCATCATGCGATCTCTCAACTCCCTGATCCGCAGCCTCGACTACACCATCGTTTTCGCCCGCAGCATGGAGGCCATGCGCCGGTTCTACTCCGAGGTGATGGAGTTCGAGCTCCACCGCGAACTTGGGCCGCAATGGGTCGAGTACCGGGTCGGCAGCACCATGCTGGCGCTCACCGAACGCGGGATGATGTTCGATGACATCGCGCCGCCCGATGGGGCGCTGTCGCTGCAGCTGGCGTTTCGCGTGGCGCCGGACGAAGTGGCGATCGCGGCGTCGCTGCTGGCGCACAAGGGCATCGCGGCAAGTGCGGTGGTCGACCAATCGTGGGGCCACCGGACGCTGTTCTTCCGCGATCCGGACGGCAACGTCCTCGAGATCTATGCCGAGATCTAGCGCTTCAGCGCCTCGACGCCGGGCAGGGGCTTGCCTTCCATCCATTCGAGGAAGGCGCCGCCGGCGGTGGAGACATAGGTGAACTGGTCCTTCACCCCGGCATGGGCGAGGGCGGAGACGGTGTCGCCGCCGCCCGCCACCGAGACCACCTTGCCCGCCTTGGTGCGCGCCGCGACATATTGCGCGATCTCGACCGTGCCGTGGTCGAAGGGCTGCAGCTCGAAGGCGCCGAGCGGGCCGTTCCAGACGATGGTCTTAGCCTCATCGATGGCGCCTTTGATGCGCTCGATCGAGCCCGGCCCGACGTCGAGGATCATGCCCTCGGGGTCCATCGAATCGACACCGTAGAAGCGGTGTGGCGCGTTGGCCTCGAAATGCCAGGCCACGGTGGCGTCGATCGGCAGGATAATGGCGCAGTGCGCCGCTTCCGCCTTGTCGCGGATATCATTGGCCGTTTCCGCCAGGTCCTTTTCGGCCAGCGACTTGCCGACGCCGAGCCCCCCGGCATGGAGGAAGGTGTTGGCCATGGCGCCGCCGATCACCAGCCCGTCGACCTTCTTGATCAGGTTGCCGAGCAGGTCGAGCTTGGTCGACACCTTGGCGCCGCCGACGATGGCGATCACCGGGCGTTCGGGGTTCCCGAGGCCGGCCTCAAGCGCCTTCAGTTCGGCTTCCATGGCGCGACCGGCGGCCGAGGGCAAGAGGTGAGCGATCGCCTCGGTCGAGGCGTGGGCGCGGTGCGCGGCGGAGAAGGCATCGTTGACGAAGATGTCGCCAAGCTCGGCCATGCGGGCGGCCAGCGCCGGATCGTTGTCCTCCTCGCCCGGATGGAAGCGAGTGTTCTCGAGCACGAGGATCGAGCCCGGAGGGGCCTCGTCGATCGCCTGCCTGGCCTTGGTCACATCGATCCAGTCGGTGGCGATGAAGCCCACCGGGTGGCCGGTCTCGTCGGCGACGGCGGGCACCACCAGCTCGAGCGAGAATTCCGGGTCGACCTTGCCCTTGGGGCGGCCGAAATGGCTGAGGATGATGGCCTTTCCGTCGACCTTGATGATTTCGCGGATGGTCGGCACCAGTCGCTCGATGCGGGTGGCGTCCGTCACCTTGCCGTCGGCGACCGGCACGTTGAGGTCGGCACGCACCAGCACGCGCTTACCCGAAAGGTCGAAATCGTCGAGGGTCTTGAAAG
>Ga0209902_100814_pt1 | contig 23780 bp, 24 predicted proteins | sample FECB27metaG_FD_188304 | JGI IMG/M metagenome (GOLD analysis project Ga0209902, IMG submission 188304) | Cyanobacterial communities from the Joint Genome Institute, California, USA - FECB-27 (SPAdes) (version 2) | ecosystem: Environmental > Aquatic > Thermal springs > Hot (42-90C) > Microbial mats...
TGGCCGACCGCCCGACAACGACGCAGCCGAGACCGACGAAGCGATGACCAGTACCCTGCAGTTCCGTCACGCCGACAAGGCCGTCTCCGGCCGGCCGATCCTGCAGCTCGTCGGGCTGCGCAAGACCTTCGAGAGCTTCGTCGCCGTCGAGAACATCAATCTCGACGTGCGGGAGGGCGAGTTCTTCACCATCGTCGGCCCCTCCGGCTCGGGCAAGACGACGGTGCTGCGCATGCTCGCCGGCATGGAGAAGCCGAGCGGCGGCGACATCGTGCTGCGCGGCGAGCGGGTCAACGACCTCCCGCCGAACCGCCGCCCGACCTGCCTCGTCTTCCAGTCGCTGGCGCTGTTCCCGCATAAGACGGTGGGCGACAACATCGCCTTCCCGCTGAAGATGCGCGGCGTCGACAAGGCGACGCGCCGCGCCCGCGCGCTCGAGCTGATGCGGATGGTGCGGCTGCCGGAGAGCTATCTCGACAAGAACGTCATGAAGTGCTCGGGCGGCGAGCGCCAGCGCGTCGCGCTGGCCCGTGCCTTCGCCTACGACCCGGAGATCCTGCTGTTCGACGAGCCGCTGTCGGCGATCGACTACAAGCTGCGGAAGACGCTCGAGAAAGAGCTGAAGGACATCCACAAGGACACCGGCAAGACCTTCATCTACATCACCCACAGCCTCGAGGAGGCGATGGTGATGTCGGACCGCATCGGCGTCATGCGCGCCGGACGGCTGGTGCAGGTCGGCACGCCGGAGGAGATCTACAACCGGCCGAAGGACAAGTTCGTCTCCGAGTTCATGGGCGAGGTGAACGTCATCGGCGTCCGCCGTCGCCCCGACGGCGGCCACGATGGGATCGACCTGCCGGGGACCTTCACGCTCTCCGCCGACGCGCCGGCGGGCGACGCGTTCGTCGTCGTGCGGCCGGAGGTGGTGCGCTTCCTCGACCGGCCGGAGGACGCCGACAACCACCTGTCCGGCGTCGTCTACAACGAGTACTCGCTCGGCTCGCGCATGCAGTACCAGGTGCGCGTCGGCGACAAGGTGGTGATCGTCGAGCAGTCGCGCCGCAACGCCTGGACCGGCGGGCTCGACCAGCCGGTGCTGATCGGCTGGGACGCCCGCGACGCCATCGTGGTCGAGGCGTGAGGCGATGAGCGCCGCCGACACCGCGACCCCGGCCGCCGTCGCGCCGGCCGCCGCCAACGAGCGGAGCCTCAAGCTGCTGTCGGCCGGTGCGCGCTGCGCCCTGCCGGTGGCGATCCTGCTGGTGCTCGGCTTCGTCGCGCCGCTCGTCACCGTGGTCGCCTACTCGTTCGCCGAGCCGCGCTCGTTCACGGTGTTCCAGACCTTCACGCTCGAAAACTTCGCCTCGATCTTCGACCCCGCGAACACCGTGTGGATGTCGTTCGCATGGTCGCTGGCGCTCGCCGTCTTCACCGTGGCGGCGCTGGCGGTGGTCGCCTATCCGATCGCCTACGGGCTCGCCCGGCTGTTCGGCCGCTGGTCGGGACTCGTCTCGGTGCTGTTCGTCTTCCCGCTGTTCATCTCCGAGAACGTCCGCCTCTACGGCTGGGTGCTGTTCTTCATCAAGGGCGGCGTGCTCGACGGCGCGCTGAAGACGCTGTTCGACGGCGCTGGGCCGGACGTGCTGTTCACGCCGGGCGCGATCCTGTTCGGCATGGTCTACGTCTATCTGCCGTTCATGCTGTTCCCGATGACCCTCGGCCTGTCGCTGGTGCCCCGCGATCTCATCGAGGCGGCGCGGGACCTCGGCGCGAACCGCCTGCAGATCTGGCGCGAGATCGAGCTGCCGCTCGCCATGCCCGGCATCATGGTCGGCATGCTGCTCACCTTCGTGCTGGCGGTGGGTGCCGTCGCCGAGGCGAAGGTGCTGGGCGGCCAGTCGATCATCGTCATCACCCACGACATCGAGATCGCCTTCACCTACGCGCAGAACTGGCCGCTCGGATCGGCGCTGGCGGTGCTCTTGATGGTGATCATCGCGGCGGTGACGCTGTTTGCGCTGTCGAAGCTCGACCTCGACCGCATCCTCGGGAGGCGGTGAGATGGACCAGACGACGAAGCGCACCAAGGCGCTGATCGCCGCGTGGACCGCCTTCGTGGTGGTGGCGATCTACATGCCGGTCGCCTGCGGGGCGCTCGCCTCGCTCGGCAAGGGCCGCTACTTCACCTTCCCGATCCGCGCCTGGTCGTTCGACTGGTGGCAGCGGACGATGGATTCCATCGAGATCGGCCAGCTGGTGCGCACCTCGCTGGCGATTGCGGCGTGCGTCACGGTGGTGGCGGTGGTCATCGGCTTCTTCGGCGCGCTCGCCTTCGCCCGCTACAACTGGCTCGGCCGCCGCACCTTCCAGAAGATCGTGCTGTTGCCGATCTTCTTCCCGCAGCCGGTGCTGGGCCTCGCGCTGCTGCTCTGGTTCAACGCCATCGGCATCCCGCTGTCGTGGCAGACGGCGGTGGTGGCCCATCTCGTCTGGATCGTGCCGGTGGTGACGCTCGTCATCGCCACCCAGGTCTATTCCTTCGACCCGACGCTCGAGGAAGCCGCCTTCGACCTCGGCGCCAGCCGCTGGCAGGTGATGCGCGAGGTGACGCTGCCGATCCTGTGGCCGGGCATCTGGTCCGGCGCGCTGTTCGCCTTCCTCTTGTCGTGGGGCAATTTCCCGCTGTCGCTCTACACGACGGGTGCCGACTCTACCGTTCCCGAGTGGCTCTACGCCAAGATGGTCGCCGGCTACACGCCGATGGTGCCGACGCTCGGCACCATGAGCACGATCGGCGCGGCGCTGGCGCTGCTGTTCGGCTGGATCGCGCTGACAGTGGCGCGGCGGCGGCAGCAGAGCGGGGGGTGAGCCGCAGGCGAGGGCCTCAGCCCTCGCGGCCGCCGATGGCGGCGAGAACGCTCTCGATCGTCGCGAGGCCGCGCTCGACGTCGGCCGTCTTGCCGGACATGTAGATGCGGCCGGCCGCGCCGATCATCTGGACATCCACCAGAGTGAGCTTCGGCGCGGCGCGCTCTGCCTCGTTGGCGGCGATCGCCGCATAGAGCGCCGGCACCATCTCGCACACGAGCAGCGTCTCGCCCGGCAGGATCATCGAGGCCTGGCGGTTGCGGTTGATGATCACCGCGTGCTGGTCGGAGATGTCCTCGATGATGTCGGCATAGAGCACGCGGGGCTTCAGCTGCTCGCCGTCGCCGGCACCGATGCCGGCGAGGATGGCCGCCCCCGCCGCCTGCAGCTTGGCGGGATCGTCGCCGTGCAGCTCGAGGATGCCGAACTGGCGCTCGACGAACAGGATGCCGGGCTCGAGGTCCGGGTCGGCCTTCAAGGCGAGGTCGATGACGCGCTCGATCATCAGCCCCGGCGCCACTTCGATGATGAGGGCGTGCTGGCCGGCGAACGGCGGATAGCCGCGGGCCCGCGTCGGCGTGCCCATGTAGGCGGCGAACTGCGGCTGCAGGTCGGCCACCGTCAGGTAGACGCGCAGGTCGCCGCGCTTCGGCGCCGGTGCGGCCGGCGTCGGGGCGGGGGCTGCGGCCGGGGCTGCTGCCGAGGGCGCGGCACGCTTCGTCGTCGGTCTCGCCACCATCATCTCCTCGCCGACGGGCAGCCGGCCTGGGACAGCCGGCTCCGCGGACGGTGCCGCGCTGGCCCTGCGAAGCCCTTCGCGCGACCGGCCGGCAACCCCTGATCGTCCCCCACCCGGCCGGACGGCCGGGTCGGTCGCAGCCAACCCGTCAACAGGTGCCGGTCACGCGGCACCCGTCAGGGCCGCGGCCTCACTTCGCCGACATGCCGGCGGTGAAGTGCTTCGCCACGTCGGCGTGCGGGCGCGGGATGACGTGCACGGAGACGAGGGTGCCGACCTGGCCGGCGACTTCCGCGCCCGCCTCGGTGGCGGCCTTCACGGCGCCGACGTCGCCGTTGATGATCACCGCGACCAGGCCATCGCCGACCTCTTCGCGGCCGATGATCGTCACGTTGGCGGCCTTCACCATGGCGTCGGCGGCGGCGAGCGCCGCGACATAGCCCTTGGTCTCGATCATTCCGATGGCGTTGCTGGACATCTGTCCCTCCTTGGGTGGGCGTTCGGTTCGCGGGTCTTGTTCAGAACTTACCGGCTGAAGATTTGCCGGCTCAGGACTCGCCAGTTCAGGATTTGGCGCCCTCGTCGATCGAGGCGACGATCAGGGCGTCGATCGGCGGGGCCTTGCCGGGGAACCAGCCGGCGGCGACCGAGCCGGTGGCGATCACAACTTGCTCGCCTTCACCGCAGCCGAGCGGATCGAAGGCGAGAAGCCGCGAGGTGGTGCCGTCGATGACCACCTCGAGGATGGTGCCGGCGGGCATCTCGGGGAGCCGCTTGGTGGACCAGACGCGGCCGGTGACGGTTGCGCGCAGCATCTAGCGTCGTGCCTCCAGCTTGAGCCCCAGCGCCCTCGCCTTGTCGCGGGCGAGCGGCGTCACCACGGCACCGGGGGCGAGCACGATGGTGCCGGCCTTGGCGTGGGCGACGATCTTGGCCTCGGTGACGGTGCCCGACAGCACGACGGCGGCCGGGGGGACGGGTGCGGCAGTGGGTGCGGACGGGGCGGCCCGGCCGCCGATCAGCGAGAAGCGATGGCGGCCGGCGCGGATGGCGGCGCCGGTCGCCGGGTCGTCGAGAAGCGCCGTGAGGCGGCGGACGAAGGCCGCGAGGTCGGCATCCGACGCGATCGCCACCGGCTCGACGCCGGGTGCGGCTGTACCGGGCGCGGCAGGCGCGGCGGACGGCTTCGGTCCGGCAGCAGCGGAGCCGTTCGCCGCGGCGACCGCCGGCGCGCCCTTGCGGGCGGCCAGTGCCTCGCGCAGCACGTCCCGCACCATCGCCCTCAGTTCGGCCTCGCTCATCGCGCTGCCTCCGCCACGAGTTCGAGGGCGGCGATGGCCGCCTCTGCCGCGGCCTTCACTTCCGATTCCGTCCCCGACAGATAGAGTCGGCCGGTGGCGCCGATCATCCGGTAGTCGACCACCTTGATGGTCGCCGCCTTCTCCGCCGCGTTGCAGGCGAGGATGGCGTAGGCGGCGGGCTCGGCCTCGAGCACGAACAGCGTCTCGCCGGCGAGCACCATCGAGCCGCCCTTGTTGCGGTTGATCAGGAAGGCGTGCAGCGGGTCGATGCGGCTGACGATCTGGGAGGCGAGGATCTTCGGCTTCATCGCCGCCGAGGCCTCGACGCCGAGATGGCGGAGCACCGCGCTCGCCGCCGCCTTCACTGCGGACGTGGAGCGGGAATGGAACTCGAGGTAGCCGAACTGGCGCTCGACGACGAGGATGCCGCCCTGCACCTCGGCTTCCTTGAGCGCCGTGTCGGTCAAGGCCTCGATGTCGAGGCCGGGGGCGACCTCGACGATCTGCGCCGCCATGCCGGTGCGCGGCAGCGAGCCGCGGATCCAGGTGCCCATGAAGCACATGGTCTGCGGCTGCAGCTGGTCGATGAAGATGAAGGAGCGGAGCGTCGCCATGTCCGTCAGGCCGCCAGCACGGCGTTGAGCTCTTCCAGGATGATTTTCCGCAGCTCGCGGCGCAGCGCTTCGGCGTCGACATCGCCGCCGCCGGAGGCGACGAGGCGCGGCGGCGCCGACGGCTTCGGCAGGTCGAGCGGGTCGAGGCCGCGGAAGTCGCCGAATGTCTCGCTCGCCGCCTTGTTGTAGGCGATGCGGGCGAAGTGGACGAAGTGGTGCGGCGTCAGGTTTTCGCCGATCGACGAGCCGCCGGCAAAGCCCGTGCCGATCGTCATCGACGGGCCGAGATTGGTCTCGAAGCCCGAGGCGCCGAGCGAGCAGCCGGCGTTGACGGCGAAGCGCAGCGCCGGCACCGCGGCGGCAAAGGCCAGGATCGTCGCCTCGCGCTTGGAATGCACCCCGGCCGTGTGACCCTTGCCGCTGCGCCGCATCATCGAGCGCGCCGACGAGATCGCTTGGTCGAGGCCGTCGACGCGGGCGAACGCCAGCACCGGGCAGAGTTTTTCGCGGACGAGCTTTTCTTCCGGCTGCACCAGCGTCACCGGCGTCACGAGGATCTTCGCGCCGTTCGCCGAGAAGCCCGCTTCCTTGGCGATGAGGGCGGCGTCCTTGCCGATCATCGCGGTGTTGAAGCCCTCGTCGCGGAACAAGAGCGCGCGGACCTTGTCGGTCTCGGCCGGCGTGCAGATGTGGGCGCCGGCCGCCTTCATCGCCGCGAGCAGCCGGTCGGCGATCGAGGCGTAGGCGAGCACGGTCGATTCATTGGTGCACAGGATCGAGTTGTCGAACGCCTTCGAGGCGACGATGCGCTTGGCCGCCTCCGTCACGTCGGCGGTGTCGTCGACCAGCACGGGGGCGTTGCCGGGGCCGACGCCCATCGCCGGGTTGCCGGAGCGGTAGGCGGCCTTGACCACCGCCGGGCCGCCGGTGGCGACGATGAGGTCGACGCGCTCGTCGCGCATCAGGGCCTCGATCAGCGGGATGGTGGGCTCGTCGATCACCTGGATGGCGCCGTCCGGAGCACCGGCGGCCTTCGCCGCTGCGGCGAGCACGTGGGCCGCCTCGGTGCAGACGCCCTTCGCACCCGGGTGGGGGCTGAGGACGACGGCGTTGCGCGTCATCAGGGCGAGCAGCGTCTTGAAGTAGACGGTGGCGACCGGGTTGGTGACCGGGATCAGCGCGAAGACGACGCCGGCCGGGCGCGGCAGCTCGACGATCTTCTTGTCTGCGTCGATGCGCGGCGAGACGAAGTCCTCGCCGCGGTAGAGCTCGGCGAGGCCGCGCGAGCACGCCTCGTTCTTCATCACCTTGTGCTCGACGACGCCGTAGCCGGTCTCGCGCACGGCGGCTTCCGCAAAGGTGCGGGCCTTGGCGTGGCCGGCCTCGGCGACGGCATCGACGATCCGCTGGATCGCGGCGCGGTCCATCAAAGCGAGGCGGGAGGCGGCCCAGCGGGCACGCCCGAGCATCAGACGCCCCCGCTCGAGAGCGGCGTCCGGCACCTTCATGAGAGGCTCGTTGGCGGCGTGCGGCATCGCGGGTCTCCGGATCGCCAGTCTCAGGCGGCCTTGCGGGCGGCGTGCATAAGCTCGCGTGCCCGCGGCATGGCGGCGTCGAAGCGGTCGAGGATTTCCTGGCAGAGATCGACGCTGAGCAGCACGCCCGGCTTGAACTGCAGCACGCGCTTGTCGAGCGAGGAGAAGATCGCCCAGACACCGTGCTCGTAGAGCGCGCGCGATACGTGCACGGCGCCCTCGGGATGGTCGAACTCGAGGCCGAGCACGACGCCCTTCTGGCGGACGCCGGAGAAGATGTCGCCGTGGCGGCGCATCATCTCGACCATGCCGTCGGCGAAGAACTCGGTGACGGCGGCGACGTTGGCGACGACGGCCGGGCGCTGCAGCATCTCCAGCACCTTCAGCGCGACGATGCAGCCGAGTTCGGCGCCGCCGGTGGTGGTGATGTGGGCGGCGCCGTCGATGTTCAGCCAGTCGCCGCAGCGCTCGTCGACGACGGCGGCGCTAATCGGGTAGAGGCCGCCGGAGAGGCCCTTGGCGGTGACGTAGATGTCCGGCTGGACGCCGTAGGCCTGCCAGCCCCACATCTCGCCGGTGCGCATCAGCCCGGTCTGCACCTCATCGGCGATGTAGACGGTGCCGTACTTCTGGCAGAGCGCCTTGCAGGCCGGCAGATAACCGTCGTTCGGCATCGGGAAGCCGTAGGTGGCCGGGATCGTCTCGATGATGAGGGCGGCGACGTCGCGGCCCGACAGCGCGCGCTCCATCGCGGCGAGATCGTTGAACGGCACCTGCTCGAACTCCTCCGGCCGGTCGGCGAGGAAGATCTTCGAGAAGCGCTCGTCGCCGGTCGCGACCGAGAGGCCGGAGTGGCCGTGGTAGCCCTTGTAGATCGAGACGATCCGGCGCCGCTTGGTGGCGAAGCGGGCGCTCTTCAGCGCGATCTCGATCGCCTCGGCGCCGCCGGCGCCGAACACCGCGTACTTGAGGCCGGGCGAGATGCCGACCAGTTCCTCCGCCAGCGCCGAGCGGGCGACCGACGGAAACCAGTGGTTGCCCATGTCGAAATAGTCGAGGGCGTATTTCAGCGTCTCGACGAGCTCGGGATGGCGATGGCCGAAATTGTAGGTGCCGCCGTTGAGATGCAGGTCGATCAGCCGGCGGCCGCTCATGTCGTAGAGGAAGTAGCCCTCGCGCCGGTCGATGACGAGATCGACGCCGAGCTTCTGCCAGAACTTCGTCTTGTCCGGGTTCCAGTAGCGGATCGCCGTGTCGAGGAGGTCTTCCTTCGACTCGTAGCTGAACAGGCCGTAGTCGTACATCGGGCAGCTCGCTGCTGGAAGCCAAGCGTGAAATGACCGTAATCCAACATTTTGATGTTGTAAAGCGCAGGCTGGCGTGGACAGACGCGCATTCCGGCGGCATGCTTGTTGGACGTCGGGCGATCGGAGGCAGAATGCCGGGCATTGCGGTGAAGCGGACGGGCAAGGCCGGGCGGCAGGAGGTGATCCTCGCCGCGCTCCGGCGCTCGCCGGCGATGCGGGTGCACGAGCTCGCCGACTGGCTGGCGGTGTCGGCGGAAACGATCCGGCGCGACCTCGCCGAGCTCGACGAGCGCGGCCTGATCAGCCGCACCTATGGCGGCGCGGTGCGGCCGGTCACCTTCGAGCCGGCGCTGACGGAGCGGCAAGCGCTGATGGTGGAGGAGCGGCGCGCCATCGCGGTCGCCGCCGCCGACCGCATCGAGCGCACCGACATCCTGATGATCGGCGGCGGCGCCACGACCCTGCACTTCGCCCGCGAGCTCGCCGCCCGCGAACTGCCGCTCACCGTCATCACCCACGCCTTCTCGATCGCCATGGCGCTGGCGGCGAACCCGCGCATCGAGGTGCTGATGCTGCCGGGCCGCTACGACGGCCGCGAGGGCCTCATCCACGGCGCCGACACCATCGAGGCGCTCGCGCGCTTCCACGCCAACAAGGCCGTGCTCGGCGCCTCGGGCCTCTCCGACGAGGGCCCGAACGACGCCTCGATGGCGCCGGGCCTCGTCTACGGGGCGATGATGCGGCGCGCCGCCGAGACGCTGGTGCTCGCCGACCACGGCAAGTTCGGCCGCCCGTCGCTGGTCGTCTACGGCGCCTGGTCGGCGACGACGACCCTCGTCAGCGACCGCGCCCCCGACGGCGATCTCGCCGCCGCGCTGGAGGAGGCGAGCGCGGCGGTGCTGGTGGGATCGGCCGGCCCATAGGCGAAGCTTGTTGACGCCCCCCGCCGATCGCATAGCGTCGCCGAATCGGGGTGCCACCGGCGGCCGCCCCGCGGGGGACGCGCGGACCGATGGCGACGGTGCCGAAGCCGAACGACCAGCTCGCGATCAAGCTGCAGCTGACGGCGGCAGCGCTCGGCTGCACCACCGGCAAGGAGCTGTGCGGCCGCTTCGCCGCGGTCAACCCCGCCACCGCCTTCACGGTGGAGAACGCCTACAAGTGGATGCGCGGCAAGGCGCGGCCGCGGCTCTCCAGCGTCTATGACGACTGGGCGGCGGTGCTCGGCCTCGGCCTGTCGCCGCAGTTCCTCGCCACCGCGAGCTTCGAGGCGCTCGCCGAGGCGCTGAAGCCGCACGTCTTCCTCAGCGACGAGACGATCGCGGAGATCGCCGGAGGGGCGGCCCGGACGGAACCGGAGGCCGGCCAGGCCGGCGCCTCGTGGCGCAGCGAGCACATCCTGGTCGGGCGCTATCTCGCCATCTCGCCCGCCTGGGCGAGCACGCGGCGCGGCAGCCTGATCGCCGGACCCGTCGACATCACCGCCCGCCCCGGCGGCGCCCTGGCGCTGAGCTACCGCGAGCACCTGTTCGGCCAGACCGTGGAGATGAGCGGACGGCTCGCCGTCGACGGCCGCACCGCCCAGTGCACCCTCACCTGCTCCTCGACGGGCCGCCTGTTCTTCTTCGCGCTGATCGTGCCGGCGCCACCCGGCAGCCTCGTCGCCGGCGTGTTCTGCGGCAACGCCCTGCACGACCCGGACGCGCGGCCGACCGCCTGCCGCATCGTCTTCGTCCGCGACCGGGCGCTGGGGCCGGAGGCGCTCGAGGCGCGCGCCCGCTACATCGACGCCGACGCCGCTGCGCTCGCCGCCGAGCTCGGAGCGCTCGGCTATCCCGCCGCGGGGGCAGCGGCCGAGGGCCTGCTCGACTTCCTCGTCGCACCGCGCGGCGACCTCACCATCGCCGCCGACACCACCGAGGCCGGGGTCGTCGGCATGGCGCTCGACCGGCTCATCGCCGGCTGATCGCAACGGCGGTGGAGGAGCCGAAAATGCCTGCCACGACGGCGAGCGGATCGGCTATCGTCCGCGCCGCTGACGAGGAGACGGGGCCTGGAATGACGGTACGCACGCGGCCGGCGCTTTCGCCGGCGATCCAGGCCATCCTCTTCGTCGCCGCCGCCGGGCTCTGGTATTGCGCCATCGGCGACAACTACGACTGGTGGGCGCCGTGGCTGGCGCCGCTGCCGCTGCTCGTGCTCGCCACCGGCAGCGGCTGGATCGTCGCCGCCGTGGCCGCCTTCGCGGCCGTCGCCGCCGGGCTGACCAACGTCTTCATCCACCACGGCTTCGCGGTGGAGAGCCAGAACGTCCTCGTCTATCTCGGCTACGGCATCGACCCGGTCACCTATGTCGGCCCGATCGTCGCCTATGCCGCCGCCGCCGCAGTGATCGTCGTCCTCGCCCGCTTCGTCATGCTCAGGCTGCGCCACCCGGTGGCGCTCCTCGCCTTCCCGGCGCTGTGGACGGGCTACGAGTACCTCGTCTTCCTGGCGCGGCGCGGCGATGCCGGGTTCAGCCTCGCCTACACCCAGATCGACATCCTGCCGCTGGTGCAGCTCGGCGCGGTCACCGGCACGGCGGGCGTCGTCTTCCTGGTGATGATGGTGCCGGCCGGCCTCGCCATGGCCTGGCTGCTGCGCGACCGGCCGCGTCAGGCGATCGCCTGTCTCGTCGTGCCGGCGGCGTGCGTGGCGGCGGCCTTCATCGGCGGCAGCCTGCGCCTCGGCGACACCGCCGGGCAACGGCAGGCGATCGTCGCCGTCGTCGCGCCGCCGACCGACGACAGCGTGCTGACGGCCACCTCCGCCGAGGCGGTCGAGGCGGCCATCAAGGCCTACGAGGCGCCGCTCGACGCACTCGCCGGCAAGGGCGTCGAGCTCGTCGTGCTGCCCGAGAAGCTCGCCTCCGTCGGCCCCGATCTCATCGACGGTGCGTTCGCGCACTTCCAGTCGATCGCCGATCGCAACGGCCTGTCGGTGCTCGCCGGCTTCACCGAGACCGACGCCGCCGGCGGCGCCAAGAACACCGCTCGCCTGTTCGCGCCGGGCACGACGTCGCCGGTCGCCTACGTCAAGGAATACCTGATCCCCGGCATGGAGGGCCGCTACACCCCCGGCTCGGCGCCGCTGGTGATGGCCGACCGCACGGCGCCGTGGGGCGTCACCATCTGCCACGACATGGACTTCCCGGCGAAGTGGCGCGGCTATGCCCGCCAGGGGGTCGGGCTGATGGCGGTGCCGGCGCTCGATTTCGACGTCGACGCCTGGCACCACGCCCGCATCGCGGTGTTCGCCGGCATCAGCGGCGGCTTCGCGGTGGCCCGCAACGGCCAGTGGGGCATGCTGACGATCAGCGACGACCGCGGCCGCATGCTGGCAGCGACGCTGACAAGCCACACCGAGACGACGGCGATCCAGGCGACGGTGCCGGTCGGGAGCGGCAACACGCTCTACGCCCGCTTCGGCGACTGGTTCGCCGTGCTGTCGCTGGCGGCGGCGATCCTGCTCATCGGCGCCGCCTTTCTGGCGCGGCGGGAAGAAGAGAAGGCTCGGGGGAAATCATGATCTGGATCGTCGCCGCGGTCGCGGCCATCGCCGGCTTCCTGTTCGGCTTCGACGAGGGCGTCATCGCCGGCGCGCTGGCGCCCCTGAAGGCGGACTTCACCATCACGGCTACCGCCGAGGGCGTGATGACGGCCGCGGTGCCGCTCGGCGCGCTGGTCGGCGCGCTCGCCGCCGGCTATCTCGCCGGCCCGATGGGGCGCCGCGGCGTGCTGCTCGCCGCCGCCGTGCTGTTCGTCCTCGGCGCGCTGTGGGCGGCGCTCGCCGGCGACGTCACCGCGCTGACCCTCGCCCGCCTGGTGCTCGGCCTCGCCATCGGCTCGGCGGCGATGACGGCGCCGCTCTACATCGCCGAATGCGCCCCGGCCGAGAAGCGCGGCACGCTGGTCGCCGCCTACCAGCTCGCCATCACGCTCGGCATCCTCGGCGCCTACTTCATCGACGACATCGTCATCATGCTGACGCCCGAGGATCCGTCCGACTCGTGGCGGTGGATGTTCGCCGCCGGCATCGTGCCGGCGGTGGCGCTCGGCGTCGGCATGGCGATGCTGACCGACACGCCGCGCTGGCTGATGCAGAAGGGCCGTCGCGACGAGGCCCGCCGCGTCGCCGCGAAACTCGCGGAAGTGCCGGAGAATGATCGGGCGGTGGCGGCCGAGCTCGCCGACATCGAGGCGCGGCTCGCCGAGGAGCGTCGTGGGACCGGCGGTCCGTCGCTGATGTCGCCGACGGTGCGGCCGGCGCTGATCGTGGCGATGGGGTTGTTCCTGCTGCAGCAGCTCTCCGGCATCAACGCGGTGATCTACTTCGCCCCCACCGTGTTCGGCCTGACCGGCTTCGACACCCACGCCGGCGCGATGCTGGCGACCGTCGGCATCGGCGTCGTCAATGTCGCGATGACGGTGGTCGGCATGATCATCATCGACCGCATCGGCCGCCGCTCGCTGCTCGTCATCGGCTTCCTCGGCACGGCGGTGAGCCTCGCCGCCATCGCGGTCGCCGCCTCGAGCGGCAGCGGCGACCTCGGCTGGGTCGCGCTGATCGGCCTCGTCGTCTACATCTCGGCCTTCGCCATCAGCATCGGCCCGCTGCCGTGGATCATGATGGCGGAGGTGTTCCCGCTTTCCGTCCGCGGCCCCGGCATGGGCCTCGCCTCGGTGGCGAACTGGGGCTTCAACGCACTGGTGGTGTTCTCATTCCCGGTGCTGCTGCAGGCGGTCGGGCTGTCGGTGGTGTTCGGCCTGTTCGCGATCGTCTGCGCGCTCGGCGTGTTCTTCACGCTGCGCTACGTGCCGGAGACGCGCGGCGCCAGCCTGGAAGACATCGAGGCCCACCTCACCGCCGGCCGCCCGTTCGCGGCCTTCGGGCGGGCGTGAGGCCGAAAGGCGTCTCCCGCGGTCGTTGTACTTGACGGCCGCGGGCCGGCCGGAGAAACAGGCGGCGCCGAAAGGGGTGCCGCCCATGAATAGCATCAATGTCATCGCACCCTACCGCCTGCACGGCATGTGGGTGTTCGACGATTCCGCGCGGGGACTGGTCCAGGAGCCGTTCGTCGGCGGTGCCGACACGATGATCGACAAGATCGTCGCCGGGCTGCCCGACGCCCGGAACGGCTTCGTCATGGGGTTCTCGTCCGCCGCCTTCCCGGGCAGCCAGTACGAGCTCGACTGGCGCCGGCCGGACCGGAGCGGCAACATCTATTTTTCGACGGCGCTCGACGCGGAAGGCTGGCTCTGCCCGGCCCTGCTCAAGTATTTCGAGGCCCCGCCGCCGAAGCTCTTCGTGGCAGTGCGGGAGCGCGACGGCGTAGCCTGACGCGTCCGCCTCAGGCGGCGGCGCGGACGAGGGCGAGGGCTTCCGACGGGACGAGGCGGCCGTCGTAGAGGGCGCGGCCGGCGATGGCCCCTTCGAGGATCGCCGCCTCCGGCGAAAGCAGCTGGCGCACATCGTCGAGGCCAGCGAGGCCACCCGAGGCGATCACCGGGATCGACACCGCCCGGGCGAGCTCCAGCGTCGCCGCAAGGTTGAGGCCCTTCAGGAGGCCGTCGCGGTCGATGTCGGTGTAGACGATCGCCGCCACGCCGGCGTCCTCGAAGGCGCGGGCGAGGTCGACGGCGAGCATCTCAGACGTCTCCGACCAGCCCTCCACCGCCACCTTGCCGCCCTTGGCGTCGATGCCGACGACGACGCGGCCGGGGAAGGCCTTGGCCGCCCGCCGCACCAGCTCCGGATCGCGCACGGCGATGGTGCCGAGGATGACGCGGCGGACGCCGCGGCCGAGCCAGCCCTCAATCGCCGCCATGTCGCGGATGCCGCCGCCGAGCTGCATCGGCAGGCCGGTGGCGGCGAGGATGCCCTCCACCGCGGCGCCGTTACGGCTCGCGCCGGCGAAGGCGCCATCGAGGTCGACGACGTGCAGCCACGAGAAGCCTGCCTCGGCGAATTCACGCGCCTGCGCGGCCGGGTCGTCGTTGAAGACGGTGGCGGACGCCATCTCGCCGCGCACGAGGCGGACGCAGCGGCCGTCCTTCAGGTCGATGGCGGGAAACAGGATCACGGGCGCCACTTCAGGAAATTGGAGATCAAGGCGAGCCCGAGGTGCTGGCTCTTCTCGGGATGGAACTGCGTGCCGACGAGGTTGTCGCGCGCCACCACGGCGGTGACCGGGCCGCCATAGTCGGTGGTGGCGACGATGGTGGCGGGGTCGGTGGCGGCCAGGTGGTAGGAGTGCACGAAATAGGCGTGCAGGCCTGCCGGGCCGGTGTCGATGCCGGCAAACACCGGATGGTCGCGCACAGGCGTCAGCGTGTTCCAGCCCATGTGCGGCACCTTCAGCGCCGGATCGGACGGCTCGATGCGGACGACGTCGCCGGGGATCCAGCCGAGACCCTCGGACGTGACGTATTCGAGGCCGCGCTCGGCCATCAGCTGCATGCCGACGCAGATGCCGAGGAACGGCGTGCCGCGTTGTTCCACCGCCTCGCGCAGCGCCTCGACCATGCCGGGGACGGCGTCGAGGCCGGCACGACAGTCGGCGAAGGCGCCGACGCCCGGCAGCACGACGCGCTCGGCGCGCGCCACCACGGCGGGATCGGCGGTGACGGCGATGGCGATGTCGAGCCCCGCCTCGCGGGCGGCGCGCTCGAACGCCTTCTCGGCCGAGCGCAGGTTGCCCGAGCCATAGTCGACGATGGCGACGCTCATCGCGGACGCTCCGAGTTGGGGAACAGGCCGAGGATGCGGTGCACCTCGTCGCCCTCGCTCGCATACGGCATCGGCGCGGCCGCCCCGACCGGCGCGCGCGGCGGTGTGGCGATCGAGACGAGTTGCATCTCCCGCCACTTCCAACCGGAGAAGAAGCGGCGCTCGCACTCGCTGCGATCGGTGCCGGCGACGACGCCGGCGAAGCGCCAGCCGCGCCGCTCGAGCGTCCAGCGGCGGAGGTTGTTCGCCTCGAAGCCGATCAGGACCGCGATCGCCGCCGCCGCGACGAGGGGCGCCGGCCCGCCGAGGAAGGACGCGCCCCACTCGGCGAGCACGACGATGGCGATCCACAGCACGAAAACGAGCCACATCCGGTGCCAGAGGAGCCACAGGAGCGGGAACAGGAAGGCGAGCCAGGAGAAGCCGTCGCGGACGAAGGCGACGCGCTCGGCGTCGCGCATATCGTCGCCGGACGCCGGCGGCTCGAGAACGGTATAGACGGCCATCATCGCGATCCTCGCCCGGCCTCAGTCGCCGAGCCGCCCCTTCGTCGAGGGGATTTCGCCGGCGGTGCGCGGGTCGACGGCGACGGCGGCCCTGAGCGCGCGCGCGACCGCCTTGAAGCAGCTCTCGGCGATGTGGTGGCTGTTCACGCCATAGAGCGTCTCGACGTGCAGCGTCAGCCCGGCGTTCATCGCGAACGCCCGGAAGAACTCCTGCACCAGTTCGGTATCGAAGGTGCCGATCTTCGGCGTCGAGAACGTCGTGTTGAACACCAGGAACGGCCGGCCGGAGACGTCGACGGCGGCGCGCGTCAGCGCCTCGTCCATCGGCAGGTAGCTGTGGGCGTAGCGGACGATGCCGCGGCGGTCGCCGAGCGCCTTCAGGATCGCCTGGCCGAGCGCGATGCCGACGTCCTCCACCGTGTGGTGGTCGTCGATGTGCAGGTCGCCCTTCGCCGTCACGCTCATGTCGATGAGCGAGTGGCGGGAAAGCTGGTCGAGCATGTGGTCGAAGAAGCCGACGCCGGTCGAGAAGCTGCCCTTCCCCGTGCCGTCGAGGTCGACGGTGACGGTGATCTCGGTCTCGTTCGTCCTGCGCTCGACGCGCGCCGTCCGCATCGTCCTCGTCGCTCCCCGTCGTGGAATGGCGCCGCTCCGGGTCAGGTCCGGGGGCACGAGCCCGCCCTTCTAACAGAGGGGGCGGGGTGGTGAAAGCCGGTGTCCCCGCCTGTCGCTGGCGGGCCGACGGCTCGGCGCGGCACCCCGCTTCTTTTGCGACGACACGGAACATCGGGGCGATCGGCCGGTTGGACCGCGACAGACCGCATAAAGGACGACCAGATGTTTCTCCGTGTCGACAAGTTGCAGATCGAGCTGCCCGCGCCCAAGCGCCAGGACCCCAACGCCGGAGCCGCCCTGCAGGAGCTCCTCGGCGGCAAGTACGGCGAGATGTCCACGCTCGGCAACTACATGTTCCAGAGCTTCAATTTCCGCAGCAAGGAGAAGCTGCGGCCCTTCTACAGCCTCGTCGCGGCCATCACCGCCGAGGAGCTCGGCCACGTCGAGCTCGTCAGCAACGGCGTCGCCATGCTGAACAACGGGCCGGACACCGGCGCCGACGAGGCGGACGGCGGCGACATCAGCGACGCCCCGTTCGAGGACATGAAGGACATCCGGCTCGCCGGCGGTTTCTTCTCGCACGCTGGCGGCGCGGTTCCGATCAACAGCAACGGCGCCTCGTGGAACAACGACTTCGTCACCACGACGGGTAACGTCGTCACCGACCTCCTGCACAATTTCCACCTGGAGTGCGGTGCCCGCCTGCACAAGCTGCGCGTCTATGAGAGCCTGACCGACCCGACCGGCCGCGAGGTCTGCGGCTACCTGCTCGTGCGCGGCTCAGTCCATGCCCACGCCTATGCGCTGGCGCTGAAGCAGATCACCGGCGTAGCGATCGAGAAGATGCTGCCGACGCCCAACATCAACCTCGACAAGATTCCCGAGGCGCAGAAGTACCTCGCCGAGGGCAGCCACTGCCGGCTCTATACGTTCAGCCCGAAGGACTACAAGGAGATGTCGGGCATCTGGGGCAATGGCGAGATGGCCCTGGCCGGCGACCCGCCGGGCGAGCTCGAGGTGGTCGAGGGCATGCCGGACGGTGGCAAGATCCACCAGCTCGGTGGTGTGCCGTCGGCCTTCACCCCGGACTACGCGCCGGAGGAGCTCTTCGAGGTGGCGCAGAAGCTCACCAAGAAGGCGCGCTGAGGCCGGCGCACGCGGACTGATCGAAGCGCGCTGATCGACACTTTTTGAGCGAGCGTCGATGACATCTCGGCCCGCTGCCCCACCGGGCGGCGGGCCGAAGTGCGTCAGCACCCCGCCCGTCAGCGCCGACACCGTCAGTGCGCCGGGGCGTCGCCGCCGAACGCCTCTGCGAACGCGTGTTCCCCCGTCGGCGTGAAGGCGACGATCCGGCCGGTGTCGGCGACCGTCAGCCAGCCGAGATCGCCCATCCGCGCGAGCAGTGCGGCGCCGAGCGAGCCGGCGAGGTGGTGGCGGCGCTCGCTCCAGTCGAGGCAGGCGCGGCAGAGCGGCCGGCGCTTGCCCACGAGCGGCGCGAGATCGATGCCGAAATCGCAGAGGAACGCGCGTCCCGCTTGCGTGGGGGCCAGTTCGCCCTCCTCCTCGGCGAGCACGCCACGACGCCGCAGACCGTCGAGCAGCGCGACGCCGCGCTCGCCGGCGAGGTGGTCATAGCAGAGGCGCGCGACCCGCAGCGCCGGCTCCTTCGGCCCCGGCCGCGTGCGGACCGCGCCAGTGCGGTCGGCGAGCCCCATCAGACCTTCCAGCACGGCGGCGACGTCGCTGCCCGACAGGCGGAAATATCGGTGGCGGCCCTGTTTCTCGACGGTGACGAGGCCGCCGGCCTCGAGCTTCGCGAGGTGGCCGCTCGCCGTCGGCAAGCCCACTCCAGCCTCGCCGGCGAGCTCGCTCGCCGTCAGCGCCCGGCCGTCCATCAGGGCAGTGAGCATGTTGGCGCGGGCGGGATCGCCGAGCAGGGCGGCGACGGCGGCGATGACGGGTCCATCCTTCATGGTTCGATCATGGCCGAACCATTGACGTCCCGCAAGGGGCTATGGGTGAGCGGATCGGGCCACCCCGGCCGCCCCGGAGACACCGCCATGAGCATGCCCCGCACCGCTGTCCGTCGCGGCCGTTCCACCACGGGCGGTGGCTTCGTCGGCAGGCTTCGCCATTTCGGCGCGGGGAATGGCTGTGCCATGATGATCCGCCGCTTCGCCACCGCGGTGGTCGCCGGCAGTGCCCGCTTCGTCCGCATCCGCCGCAACCGCCACGCCACCCTCCACCTCCTCGACTTCGACGACGAGCGCCTCGCCGACATCGGCCTCACCCGCGCCGACGTTCATGTCGCGCTGTTCGACCCGCGCACGTCCGATCCGACGGGGCTGCTCGACGCCTTCGCGGCCGAGCGGCGACGGCCGGGGCGGCGGGGGTGAGTCGGGTTGCTGCGGTGAGGGTGGGTGGGCGGTCGTCTGATGCTGCACGCTCAGAGATCACTCTCGGCATCCGAACCCGCGGCGCCCCCCTCCCTACCCTCCCCCGCGAGGGGGGAGGGTTTCGCTGTGCCATCCAGCAACGCACTTGCCCAGATCTCAACGCGAACCCTACCCCCTCGCGGGGGAGAGCCTGCCCCGGACTTGATCCGGGGTGGCCGGCGAAGCCGGTCGGAGGGGGGGCCACGGCTGAGAGGTCGGGGTGTCTCGGCGATGACGAACGTCGGGCGCAGACATTCGGCTCCGCAGAAGCACACACAAGGAGAAGCGTCGCTCGGCCACCCCAATTCCGGGGCAGAGGCGACGTGCTAGAGTGACGAGATCCACCCACCATCCCACCCGCCCCGAGGACGCCGCCGCGATGTACCAGCCGGAGCATTTCCGCGAGGAGCGGCTCGAGGTCCAGCACGCGCTGATCCGCGCCCATCCGCTCGGGCTCTTGATCTCGCACGGCGCCGACGGGCTGTCGGCGAACCCGGTGCCGTTCCTGCTGCACGAGGCCGACGCGACCGCGCCGCTCGGCACGCTGCGCGCCCACGTCGCCCGCGCCAACCCGCAGTGGCGGGACTTCCTCGCCGGAGGACCCGGCGGCGCATCGGGCGATGGGACCGTCGCCGCAGGCGCCGGCGGCGACGCGCTCGTCGTCTTCCAGGGCGCCGACACCTACGTGACGCCGTCCTGGTATGCGACGAAGCGGGAGACGGGCAAGGTCGTGCCGACCTGGAACTACGCGGTCGTGCAGGTGCGCGGCCGGCCGCGGGTGGTCGAGGACGATGCCTGGCTCGCCCGCCAGATCGAGGCACTGACGGCCGTGCACGAGGGCGGCCGGCCGGCGCCGTGGGCGGTGTCGGATGCGCCGGCGCGCTATGTCGAGATGCAGCGGCGCGGCATCGTCGGGCTGGAGATCGCCATCACCCGCATCGACGGCAAGTGGAAGGTCAGCCAGAACCGGACGGAAGCCGACCGCCGTGGCGTCGCCGACGGCCTCGCCGCCGCCGGCGAGGCGGGCGCGGCGATGGCGGCGCTCGTCGCCACCTATGGCGGCCTCGACCGCGGCTGACGCAACCCGCCGCCGTCCTCGCCGTTTCGCATGACAGATTTGGGGCCCGGCGATGCCATCGTCACGCCAGCGGTCTATTTAGGCGGTCCGAGGGGTCCCCAGCTCCGGGGGGCGCCCTCACACCCAGGGAGTGCTTCGATGCCCACCACCCGCAACTCGATCCACGACAACGCCCGCAAGGCCGCCATCGCCGCGCTCGGCGCCCGCATGGCCGACGCCATCGACCTCGCGCTCGCCATCAAGCATGCCCACTGGAACGTCCGCGGGCCGCAGTTCATCGCCGTGCACGAGATGCTCGACACCCTGCGCACCGAGATGGACGACCACGTCGACACCATGGCCGAGCGCGTCTCGCAGCTCGCCGGCTCGCCCCAGGGCACGCTGCAGGGCGTCTCGGGCGCCACGTCGCTGCCGGCCTATCCGGGCGACGCCAAGGGCATCGAGGCCCACCTGACGGCGCTGGCCGACCGCTACGGCGCCTTCGCCAATGCCGTTCGCAAGGACATTGAGGGCGTCGGCGAAGCCGGCGACCCGACCTCGGCCGACGTGCTGACCCAGGTGTCGCGCGGTGTCGACAAGGCGCTGTGGTTCATCGAGGCCCATCTGCCCGGCAACGCCTGAGGCCGATGCGGTAACGGCCCCTCCGCCGCGAAGACGGAGGGGCGGCCGGTAACGGCCCCGGTGACGGCCTCTCCCGCAGCGGGAGAGGCCTTCGCTCAGGTGACGTTGAAGGCGGCGATCGCCGCCATGTTGACGAGCTCGGAATCCTTGGCGCCGAGCTGGACGATCTGCACCGGCTTGTCGAGGCCGACGACGAGCGGCCCGATGACCGTCGAGCCGCCGAGCTCGCGCAGCATGCCGGTGGCGATCGAGGCGGCGTCTGCCGACGGCATCACCAGCACGTTCGCCGGGCCGGAAAGGCGCGCGAACGGATAGGCGGTGAGCAGCTCGGCGCTGAGCGCCACGTCCGCCGACATCTCGCCGTCCACCTCGAAGTCGACCCGCTTCCGGTTGAGGATCGCCATCGCCTCCTGGACGCGCCGGGCGCTGTCGGTCGGCGGCTGGCCGAAGGTGGCGCTAGCGAGCAGGGCGACGCGCGGCTCGTAGCCGAGCCGGCGGGCGACGTGCGCCGCCTCGACGGCGATCTCGGCGAGCTCTTCGGCCGTCGGCGTCTCGTGCACGGCGGTGTCGGCGACGAGCACCGTGCGGCCGCGGGCGAGCACCATCGACAGCCCGATCGGCCGGTGGCCGGGCTTGGCGTCGATGACGCGGCGCACGGCTTCGAGCGTCGAGGCGTAGTGGCGGGTCGAGCCCGTCACCATCGCGTCGGCGTCGCCGAGCGCCACCATCAGGGCGCCGAAATAGTTGCGGTCGGTGTTCACCAGCCGCTGGCAGTCGCGCAGCAGGAAGCCGCGGCGCTGCAGGCGGGCGAACAGGAACTCGGCATAGTCGCGGTTGCGGCCGGAAACCCGGGCGTTGGCGATCTCCATGCCCGGCTTGAACTCGACGCCCGCCGCCTTGGCGTTCGCCTGCACGATGTCCTCGCGGCCGATCAGGATGGCGGTACCGAGGCCCTGCACGACGAAGCTCGCCGCGGCGCGGATCGCCGCCTCCTCCTCGCCCTCGGCGAAGACGACGCGCTTCGGCTGCTGGCGGACCTTGGTGAAGACGCGGGCGAGCGTGCCGGCGACCGGGTCACGCCGCGCCGACAGCTGCTCAATGTAGGCTGCCATGTCGACGATCGGCCGGCGGGCGACGCCGGTCTCCATCGCCGCCTTCGCCACCGCCGGCGGCACCACCGAGATGAGGCGCGGGTCGAACGGCGCCGGGATGATGTACTGCGGCCCGAAGCGCGGGCGATGGCCGCGATAGGCGGCGGCGACCTCGTCCGGCACGTCCTCGCGGGCGAGCATGGCGAGCGCATGGGCGGCGGCGATCTTCATGGCGTCGTTGATCGTCGTCGCCCGCACGTCGAGTGCACCGCGGAAGATGTAGGGGAAGCCGAGGACGTTGTTGACCTGGTTCGGATAGTCCGAGCGGCCGGTCGCCATGATGGCGTCGTCGCGGACGGCCGCGACCTCCTCCGGGGTGATCTCCGGGTCGGGGTTCGCCATCGCGAAGATGACCGGGTTCGGCGCCATCGCGCGGACCATGTCGTCGGTGAGCGCGCCCTTCACGGAGACGCCGAAGAAGACGTCGGCGCCCTCCATCGCATCCGCCAGCGTGCGCTTGTCGGTGGGGACGGCGTGGGCCGACTTCCACTGGTTCATGCCCTCGGTGCGGCCCTGGTAGACGACGCCCTTAGTGTCGCAGAGGATGACGTTCTCGTGCGGCACGCCGAGCGCCTTGATGAGCTCGATGCAGGCGATGCCGGCGGAACCGGCGCCGTTGCAGACGATCTTCACCGTCTTCAGCTCGCGGCCGGTGAGATGCAGCGCGTTGATGACGCCGGCGGCGGCGATGATCGCCGTGCCGTGCTGGTCGTCATGGAACACCGGGATGTCCATGATCTCGCGCAGGCGGCTCTCGATGATGAAGCAGTCCGGCGCGCGAATGTCCTCGAGGTTGATGCCGCCGAACGACGGCCCGAGGAAGCGCACGCAGTTGACGAACTCGTCGACGTTCTCGGTGTCGACCTCGAGGTCGATGGAATCGACGTCGGCGAAGCGCTTGAACAGCACCGCCTTGCCTTCCATCACGGGCTTGGCCGCCAGCGCGCCGAGGTTGCCGAGGCCGAGGATGGCGGTGCCGTTGGTGATGACGGCGACGAGGTTGCCGCGGATCGTGTAGTCGAAGGCGCGGCTCGGGTCCTCGGCGATGGCGCGCACCGGCACGGCGACGCCCGGCGAGTAGGCGAGTGACAGGTCGCGCTGCGTCGCCATCGGCTTGGTGGCGACGATCTCGATCTTGCCGGGCCGTCCCATCTGGTGGAACTGCAGCGCTTCGCGGTCGGTGAAGGCCAGGCCGGGCCGCGTCGGGCCGTCACTCGCTGCCATCGCACCAATTCTCCTTGGGGGCGGGCCGTGCCGGCCTCGAATTTCGGAAAGGGGGGCGACCTTATCCACGGCTCGTTCGGGCCACAAGCCGCCCGGCGGTGAAACGGCGCGCTCACTCTGCTAGCGTCGCGCCGCCATGCGATCCCTCCCCGAAGACGCTCCCGGTCCTCAGGACGCTCCCGCCGTCGCCCGCCCGACGCCGATGATGGAGCAGTACATCGAGATCAAGGCGGCGAACCCCGACTGCCTGCTGTTCTACCGCATGGGCGACTTCTACGAGATGTTCTTCGGCGACGCCGAGGTGGCGAGCCGGGCGCTCGGCATCGCCCTGACCAAGCGCGGCAAGCACCTCGGCGACGACATCCCGATGTGCGGCGTGCCGATCCACGCCGCCGACGACTATCTGCAGAAGCTGATCGGGCTCGGTCACCGCGTCGCCGTCTGCGAGCAGCTGGAAGATCCGGCCGAGGCGAAGAAGCGCGGCGCGAAGTCGGTGGTGCGCCGCGACGTCGTGCGCCTCGTCACGCCGGGCACCATCACCGAGGAGAACCTGCTCGACGCCGGCCGGCCGAACTGGCTCGCGGCGCTGTCGCGGCTCGGCGGCGGCGACGGCCCGCTCGGGCTCGCCTGGATCGACATCTCCACCGGCGCCTTCCGGGTCGGCGAGGTGTCGCTCGCGGCGCTGCCGGGCGAGCTCTCGCGCATCGAGCCGCGCGAACTCCTCGTGCCCGACGGCCTGCTCGCCGACGCGAGCCTGGCGCCGCTGCTGCGGGCGCTGCCCGGCCGAAATCCGGCGACGGCGGTGACGCCGCTGCCCCGCGTCCACTTCGACGGCGCCTCGGCGGCCGAGCGCCTCGCCCGCTTCTACGGCGTCGCGACGCTCGACGGCTTCGGCGCCTTCACGCGGCCGGAACTGTCGGCCGCCGCCGCCGCGCTCTCCTATGTGGAGCGCACGCAGCTCGCCGCGCGGCCACCGCTCGACGCGCCGCGCCGCGAGGCGGCCGGCGCCGCG
>Ga0209902_100815_pt1 | contig 23664 bp, 21 predicted proteins | sample FECB27metaG_FD_188304 | JGI IMG/M metagenome (GOLD analysis project Ga0209902, IMG submission 188304) | Cyanobacterial communities from the Joint Genome Institute, California, USA - FECB-27 (SPAdes) (version 2) | ecosystem: Environmental > Aquatic > Thermal springs > Hot (42-90C) > Microbial mats...
CGCGCCGTCGACACGCTCGCCGGCCTCGCCGGCCTCGCCGTCGTCGCGATCCCGGTCGCCGCCGTCGCCGTCTCCGGCGTGCCGGCGCTGCCGCGGCTCCTCGATCGCGAGGTGCTCGATGCCGCGGTGACGAGTGCCGTCATCGCGCTGCCGGCAGCCTTGCTCGCCTCGGTGCTGGCGCTGTCGCTCGCCGCGTTCTCCCGCCACCTGAAGCTCGACCGCCTGGCGCCGCGGTGGGCGCTGCTGCCGCGGCTCGCCGCCTTCGCCATCCTGCTGGTGCCGCCGATCGCCCTTGCCGCCGGGCTGTTCGTCGCTGCCCGCTCTGTGACCAACCCGTTCGCGCTCGGCGCGCCTCTGATCGTGCTCGTCAACGGCCTGATCGCGCTGCCCTTCGTTCTGCGCCGGGTGGAGCCGCCGCTGATGCTCGCCGGCGAGCGCTGGGGGCGGCTCGCCGACGGCCTCGGCATCGGCGGCCTTGCCCGGCTGCGCCTCGTCGACGCGCCGCTGCTGCGGGCGCCGCTCGCGGCGGGCTTCGCCACCGCGCTGGCGCTCTCCTTCGGCGACCTCGGCGTCGCCGCCTTCTTCGGCTCCGGACGCCTCGTGACGCTGCCGGTGCTGCTCTACCAGCGCCTCGGCAGCTACCGCATGGACGAGGCCGCCGCCGTCGCGCTGCTCATCGGCGTCGTCACCTACGCCGCCTTCCTGCTCGCCCGCCGGCTCGGCGGAGGTCCCGATGCTGATCGTCTCTGAACTCGCCGTCGAGATGGCGGGCTTCTCCGCCCACTACGACCTCGCCGTGCCGCGCGGTGCGCTCTGCGCCGTCGTCGGCCCCTCCGGCGGCGGCAAGACGACGCTCTTGCACGCCATCGCCGGCTTCGTCCGCCCAGTCGCCGGCACTCTCGCCTTCGACGGCCGCGACCTGCTGCCCCTCGGCCCGGCGGAACGGCCGCTGACGCTCGTCTTCCAGGAGCACAACCTCTTCCCCCACCTCACCGCCGCCGACAATGTCGGCCTCGGCATCCACCCCGGCCTGCGCCTGACGGCCGCCGATCGGGCGCGCGTCGACGCCGGCCTCGCCCGCGTCGGCCTCGAAGGCCTCGGCCCGCGCCGGCCGAACCAGCTCTCCGGCGGCCAGCGGCAGCGCGTCGCGCTCGCCCGGGCGCTGGTGCGCGACCGGCCGCTGCTGCTCCTCGACGAACCGTTCTCCGCCCTCGACCAGGACCTCCGCCGCGAGATGATCGCGCTGGTCGACGACGTCCGCCGCGAGCGCGGCCTCACCGTGGTGATGTCGATCCACACCCCGGAGGATGCCGCCGCGGTGGCGGATATCGTCGCCGAGGTGCGCGACGGGCGCGTCAACAGCCTCGCGCCGCCGCGTCCTTGAGCGAACACGCTCCGGCGATCCGGACGCGGGAGGTCGTGCCGCTGCCCGTCTTGTCGACACCCACGACGAGGCGTAGACAGAGTCCCGCTGCCGTGTACGACCGCGCCCCGGCGTCGCCGGTGGCCCCGCCCTCCGCGGCCGGCCGGCGAAGCGCCGCCCCCGCCGCCCCCGCACCGGACCCGCCCGCCTTGCTCGAAACGACCACGCTCGCCATCGTCACCGTCGGCCTCGGCCTCGGCGGCATCGTCAAGGGCGTCACCGGCATGGGGCTGCCGCTGATCGGTGTGACGCTGCTCGCCACCTTCATCGGCGTGCCGCACGCCATCGCCATTCTCGTCGTGCCGACCCTCGTCACCAACGCCTGGCAGCTGTGGTCCTATCGCCACGCCTGCGAGCGCGGGCAGATGCGCTTCCTCGTGCCGATGCTCGGCCTCGGCGCCATCGGCATCGGCTTCGGCACCTGGCTCCTGGTCGAGATCGACGAGACGATGCTGTCGCTCGGTCTCGCCGGCATGCTGCTCGCCTACGTGGCGCTGCGGCTGTCGAGCCCGAACTTCCGCATCGCGCCGGGGCTCGGTCTCATCTTGTCGGCCCCCGTCGGCTTCGCCGCCGGCGTGCTGCAGGGGGCGACCGGCATCTCGGCGCCGATCGGCGTCACCTTCATCCACGCCATGCGCTTTGCGCGGGCGGCGCACGTCTTCGCCGTCTCGGCGATGTTCATGGTCTTCGCCGTGGCGCAGGTGCCGGCGCTGACGGTCGCCGGCGTGCTGACGCCGCAGCGCTGGCTGGAGAGCGCCTTCGCACTGCTGCCCGTGGCGTTGTTCATGCCCGTCGGCACCTGGATCGGCCGCCGTGTCGACCACGCCACCTTCGACAAGGCGATCCTGCTGCTCCTCACCGTCACCGCACTGAAGATGATCATCGACGCGATCTGGTAGCGGCGGCGCACCGCGCTCCGGCGCCGTCCCCGCCGATCCTGTCATCGCGGAAAAGTCCAAGTCATCGCCGCCTCCGTGCATGGCGACGCGCCGCTGCTTCCGACACAGTCGCCGCAATGACGGCATCCCGTTCTCCCGATCGCGGGCAGGTCGGGCGTGCCGCGCGCGTCTGTCGGGAGGAAAAAATCCATGCGCAAGCTGCGCACCCAGGTCGGCATCGTCGGCGCCGGTCCCGCCGGCCTGGTGCTCGGCGAACTGCTCGCCCGCGCCGGCATCGAGGCGGTGATCGTCGAGCGCCACGACCGCCCGTACATCGAGGAGCGCATCCGCGCCGGCGTCATCGAGCACTGGGCGGCGGCCCTCCTCGACGAGCTCGGCCTCGGCGCCCGCCTGCGCCGCGAGGGCCTCGCCCACCACGGCATCGAGCTGCGCTTTTCCGGCCGCGGCCACCGCATCGACTTCCCCTCCCTCACCGGCGGCAAGGAGGTCGTCGTCTACGGCCAGCACGAGGTGGTGAAGGACGTCGTCGCCGCCCGCCTCGCCGCCGGCCGGCCGCTGCTGTTCGAGGTGTCGGAGACCCGCATCGAAGGCATCGAGACCGACCGACCGGTGATCCGCTTCGTCCACGCGGGCGAGGAGACGGAGCTCTCCTGCGACTTCATCGCCGGCTGCGACGGCTTCCACGGCGTCTGCCGGCCGGCGATCCCGGCGGGCGTGCTGACGGCTTATGACCGCGTCTACCCGTTCGGCTGGCTCGGCATCCTCGCCGAGGCGCCGCCCTCGAGCGAGGAGCTGATCTACGCCTGGAGCGAGCGCGGCTTCGCGCTGGCCTCGATGCGCTCGCCGACGATCACCCGCCTCTACGTGCAGTGCCCGCCCGACGACGACGTCTCCGCGTGGTCCGACGACCGCATCTGGGACGAGTTGCACCAGCGGCTCGCGGCGCCGGGCTTCTCGCTGACCGAGGGGCCGGTGCTGCAGAAGTCGATCACCGCGATGCGCTCCTTCGTCGTCGAACCGATGCGGCACGGGCGGCTGCTGCTCGCCGGCGACGCCGCCCACATCGTGCCGCCGACCGGCGCCAAGGGCATGAACCTCGCCCTCGCCGACGTCCTGGTGCTGTCGCGGGCGCTCGAGGCCTTCTACAGCAACGGCGCCACCGACCGTCTCGACGCCTATTCCGACACCTGCCTGCGGCGCATCTGGAAGGCGCAGCGCTTCTCGTGGTGGATGACGTCGATGTTGCACCTGTTCGAGGACGACGGCGCCTTCGACCGCCGCCGCCAGCTCGCCGAGCTCGACTACGTGACGTCGTCAACGGCCGCCGCCACCGCGCTGGCGGAAAACTATGTCGGCCTGCCCTTCGACTGACGGGGCTGGCCGGCGGACTATCCGGCCGAAGCAGTTCGGGCGCGCGGGCGTCGCACGGCTTGCAGGTCTACTCGGCCCGCGAGCGCGCGCGGACCGTCAAGAAGTTGTAATCGAACGGTTCTAGGTTTGCCGCGTCCCCCGAGGCGCCCGCCGATTCGGCGGCGGTCCGAGACCCCCGGCCCGTCGCGACACGAGACCCACCGTCCGCATCGACCCGTGCCCGCCGATCTGCCGCGATCGACGGGCGAGGGGCGTTTGCCCCGCGGCGGGGCGGCCGCCTCCGCCAACCGCGGAGCCCCCCTGCATGTCCCGCCTCATCCTCGACCGTCCGCTCGACCGCCGCCGCCTGCTCGACATCTCCTGGAAGGCGTCCGCCGGCGCCATCGCGCTGTCGCTGATCCCCGGCGACGACCTCTTCGCCGCGCCCGCCCTCGGCACCAACCCGTTCACCCTCGGCGTCGCCTCGGGCGATCCGACGCCCGACGGCATCGTGCTGTGGACGCGGCTTGCCCCCGATCCCCTCGTCGGCGGCGGCATGCCCGCCCGCGGCGTCGGCGTGCGCTGGAAGATCGCCACCGACGAGGCGATGACCAAGGTCGTGCAGGAGGGCAAGGCCTCGGCGCTGCCCGAGCTCGCCCATTCCGTCCACGTCGAGGTCACCGGCCTGCAGCCGCGCCGGCACTACTGGTACCAGTTCTCCTACGGGGCGGAGGAAGAGAGCGCGATCGGCCATTTCCGCACCGCGCCGGCCGCGACCGACCTCGTCGACGAGCTGCGCTTCGCGGCGATCACCTGCCAGAAGTGGAACGAGGGCTACTACACGGTGCTGCGCGACGTCGCGGCCCAGAAGCTCGACGCCGTCTTCCACCTCGGCGACTATCTCTACGAGTACAGCCCGCTCGAGAACGTCCGCGGCGTCGTCCTCGACCCCGCCCGCTTCACCGGCGAGACGGTGACGCTCGCCCGCTACCGCGACCAGTACGCCCTCTACAAGCTGGACGCCGACCTGCAGGCGGCCCACCACGCCCACCCGTTCGTCGTCATCTGGGACGACCACGAGGTGCAGAACGACTATTCGGGCCGCAACCCGGAATATGACCAGGCGCCGCCGAAGGAGTTCGTCGTCCGCCGCGCCGCCGCCTACCAGGCCTTCTACGAGCACATGCCGATCCGGGCGAAGCCGCAGGTCGACAAGAACAACCACCTGCGCATTTACCGCAGCCTGCGCTATGGCCGCTCGGCCGAGTTCATCATGCTCGACGACCGCCAGTACCGCTCCGAGAACCCCTGCGGCGACGGCGAATCCGCCCGCTGCGAGGGTGCCTTCGACCCGAAGGTGACGATGCTCGGGGCTGGCCAGGAGGCGTGGCTGCAGAAGACGCTGGCGAAGTCCGACGCCGAGTGGACCTTCCTCGCCCAGCAACTGCTCGTCGCCGAGCTCGAGCACGACTCGAGCCCGACCGTCGACCGCTTCTGGAACGACGCCTGGGACGGCTATCCCGGCGCCCGCGACCGCCTGCTCGGCACCATCGTCGAGACCAAGGTGCGCAACCCGGTGATCCTCACCGGCGACTGGCATTCGACCTTCGTCAACGACATCAAGCGCGACTTCTCGAAGGACTACTCGAAGCTCGTCGCCACCGAGTTCGTCACCCCGGCGATCACCAGCGGCGGCGACGGCACGCCCTATGGGCCGTACTACGCGCCGATGATCCCGAACAACCAGCACATCCGCTACTATGACGGCGATCGCCGCGGCTACTTCCTGATGAAGCTCGTGCGCGACCGCCTCGATGCCGAGCTGCGCATGGTGACGAAGGTCGAGATTCCGGACGGCACGCCCTACAAGGCGGCCCGTTTCGTCGTCGAGAGCGGCCGCCCGGGCGCCTACGTCGAGCGCATCTGATCGGGCCTTCCGGACACCGGAACGGCGATCGGGGGCGGCCCACGCTGCCCCCGATCATCCAAGCAAAGGCCGATGCGCGCCTGTGCGGCGCCGTCGCTCAGGCGAGCCCGTGCAGCTTCGCGAGGCTCTTCAGAAACGGCACGCCGCGCTCCAGCACGGCGTGCCGGTCCGGCGCGACGTCGCGCCAGACGCACAGCGCGGAGGCGATCTCCGGCGGCAGCGTCACGAAGCTCTCCATGACCAGGTCGCCGGCAAAGCCCGCCCCGGCGAGCGCCCGGAACGTCTCGTCCCAGTCGATCGTGCCGGTGCCGGGCACGCCGCGGTCGCTCTCCGACAGGTGGATGTAAGCGCATCCCGCGCCGGCCGCGCGGATGGCGTCGCCGAGGCCCTTCTCCTCGATGTTCATGTGATAGGTGTCGAGGTGCACCGTCAGGTTCGGCTCGTCGATGCGCTCGATCAGCGCGAGCGTCTGCGCCCCGGTGTTGAGGAGGTGCGTTTCGTAGCGGTTGCACGGCTCGAGCCCGATCACCATCCCGTAGCCGCGGGCGCGCTTCGCCACCGGCTTTAGCGCTTTGACGATGTTGTCATATTCCGCCTCCGTCGGCCGCACGCCGGACTTCCAGCCGAGCGTCGAATAGGTGACGCCGCACAGGATCGAGCAGCCGAGCGCGTGCGCCACATCGAGCGCCGCCGTCAGGAACGCCTCCGCCTTCTCCGGATGCAGCGGCGCCGTCACCTCGAACGGCAGGCAGAGCGAGGCGGCCGGCTCGACGCCGTGCGTCTCGAACAGCCGCCGCGAGTGGTCGACATCGACGATGGCCGGATCGAGCAGCGCGATCTCCAGCACCTCGAGCCCATGCTCGGCCGCCTCGGGAATGGCGACCTCGGCGGCCCCCCGCGTCCACGACGACGCCCACAGGCTGGTGTGCATGCCGATCCGGCAGCGCGGCTTCTCGGTCACGGCGATTCCTCCTCGGCGAAGCGGGAGATGCTAGCGCGGGGAACGGGGCGAGGGCAGGGGGGTGGCGGCGCCGGCGTGCGTCGCTGCATTCGAGCGACATCCCGGGCCGCCCCTGCCGTGCTACGCTGACGCCTCGCTCAAATCCTCGGGAGTCCGCCTTTGCGTCTGTTCGGCTACGTCCGGCTCGCATGCCTTGCCACCGCCATCGCCATGGCAACGTGCACCCTGCACGCGGAGGGGTGGCTCGCGGACCGGGGTGGACGCCTCGAGATCGTGCCGGCAGCGAACGGCGACCGCATCCCGGACTTCTCGGCCGCAGGCTACGGTGCCCCCGGGGCGCCGCTGCCCGTGGTCGCGGAGGCCGTCCGCCTCGGGCCGCAGCCGGACGCCGGTGACCGCGCGGCGATCCAGGCCGCCATCGACGCGGTATCGGGGCGCCCACTGCCGCCGTCGGGCATGCGCGGCGCCATCGTGCTGGCTCCCGGCACCTACCGGCTCGACGGGCCGCTGCAGATGTCCGCCTCCGGGGTGGTGCTGCGCGGCTCCGGCTCCGGCGAGGGCGGCACCGTGCTCTCGTTCGAGCAGCCACCGGGCCCAGTGGTCGTCATCGAAGGCGTAGGTCGCTGGCAGGCCGCCGAGGAGCCGCGCGTCATCGTCGATGCCTACGTCCCGGTCGGCGCTGAGACGGTGACGCTCGACTCGGCTGACGGCCTCTCCGTCGGGGACCGCGTCGTCGTCCAACGCCCGTTCACGGCCGCCTTTGTGGCGGAGATCGGCATGGATCAGATCCCGCCGCGGCCGGGCCGGAAGACCGTGCAGTGGAAGCCGGGCCGCGGCCTCCTGATGGCCCGCACCGTCGTCTCGGTGACCGGCGACACCGTCGGCCTCGACGCGCCCGTCGTCGACGCCATCGCGGCGGCAGACGGCGGTACAGTGTGGAAATACGAGTTCCCGGGAGAGATCACCGATGTCGGGCTCGAGAGCCTTTCGATCGACGGCACTCCGGTGGCCCCCATCGCCCCGTTGGCGCTCGATCAGGGGCGGGCTCTGCGGCTGACCGGTGTCCGCATCGACAGGGTGTCGAACGGCTGGGTCCGGGACGTGCGGTTTCGCAACCTCTCCAGCTACATCGTGGTCGAGGCGCTGGCCCGCGAGATCACTGTCGAGGACGTGCACGGCCGCAACGATCTGCCGCCGTGGTGGCCTGTGCCCGCCTTCGCCTTCAGCATCGACGGTCAGCGCACCCTCGTGCGCCGATGCTCCGTGCAGGGCGAAAACATGATGCTTGCGACGACCCAGTCGCGCGCCGCCGGCCCGATCGTCTTCCAGGACTGCGAAGGCGAAGGGCCGCGTGTCGGCGCCGGCCCGCACCAGCGCTGGGCCGCTGGCATCTTGTTCGACAACATCGACGTGTCCGGGGCCATTTCGGTCGTAGACCGTGGCAACATGGGCAGCGGCCAAGGCTGGGCGGGCGCCAATGTCGTCGTCTGGAACAGCGCCGCCGACCGGGGCTTCTACGTCGCCAGCCCGCCGACCGCATATACCTGGGTCGTCGGTGCCACCGGAGAGATCCGCGCTGACCCGGATCACCCGCCGATCGTAATGCCGTTCCCGCCCGGTGCGCCGCGCAGCTTGTTCGACGCCCAGGTGAGCGGCGCGGTCCCGTAGCCCCATGGGCCGATCACCCGGCAGGACAAGTCTCGGTGGGCGCGCAAGTGCAAGGGGCGTGAGGAGCGGCACCGCAGTTGCAGCTCCCCCGACCCTCACCGCTCTCGCATGCGCATCCCCTACCCGAGCTTCGCCATCACGTGCCGCACCACCGTGTAGTCCTCGAGCGCGTAGAGCGAGAGGTCCTTGCCGTAGCCGGACTGCTTCAGGCCGCCGTGCGGCATCTCATTGACCAGCGCGAAGTGGCAGTTGATCCAGGTGCAGCCGTACTGCAGGCGCGCCGCCGTGCCCATGGCGCGGCCGACGTCCTTCGTCCACACCGAGGAGGCGAGGCCGTAGTCGGAATCGTTCGCCCAGGCGACCGCGTCGTCGACCTCGGAGAACCGCGTCACCGAGACGACCGGGCCGAACACCTCGCGGCGGACGATCTCGTCGGACTGCAGTGCGCCGGCGACCACCGTCGGCTGGAAGAAGAAGCCGTTGCCGTCGCCCGGCTTGCCGCCGGTCGTCACCTCGATGTGCTTCTGCTCGCCAGCGCGCGCCACGAAGGAGGCGACGCGGTCGCGCTGGCGCGGCGAGATCAGCGGGCCCATCTCGTTGTCGGCGTCATCCGCCTGGCCGAAGCGGATCGACGAGACGGCCGAGGTGAGGTCTGCGACGAGGCGGTCGTAGATGCGGTCGGCCGCATAGATGCGGCAGGCGGCGGTGCAGTCCTGGCCGGCATTGTAGAAGCCGAAGATCTTCACGCCCTCGACGACGGCCTCGAGGTCGGCGTCGTCGAACACCACCACCGGTGCCTTGCCGCCGAGCTCGAGGTGGGTGCGCTTCACCGTCTTGGCGGCTTCCGTCAGCACCTTCTTGCCGGTGGCGATGTCGCCGGTGAGCGAGATCATCGACACCTTCGGGTGCGAGATCAGCGTCTGGCCGACGCTGCCGCCGCGGCCGCAGACGACGTTGACGACGCCCTTGGGGAGGATCTCGGCCATCAGCTCGGCGAGCTTCAGGGTCGTCAGCGGCGTCTGCTCGGACGGCTTCAGCACCACGGTGTTGCCGCCGGCGAGCGCCGGCGCGAGCTTCCAGGCGCCCATCATCAGGGGGTAGTTCCACGGCGCGATCGAGGCGACGACGCCGATCGGGTCGCGGCGGATCATCGAGGTGTAGCCGGCCATGTACTCGCCGGCGGCGCTGCCGGGCAGCACGCGGCAGGCACCGGCGAAGAAGCGGAAGCAGTCGGCCACCGCCGGGATCTCGTCACCCAGCACCGCATGGCGCGGCTTGCCGCAGTTGAGCGCCTCGAGCGTCGCAAACGTCTCGGCCTCCGCCTCGATGCGGTCGGCGAGCTTAAGGAGCAGGCCGGCGCGCACCGCCGGCGTGGTGCGCGACCAGGTGGCGAAGGCCTCGCTGGCGGCGGCGACGGCGGCGTCGATCTGCTCCGCCGAGGCTTCCGGCAGCATCAGGATGGTGCCGCCGGTCTTCGGCGCGAAGATCGTCTCCGCGGTCTCGGTGCCGGCGACGAACTCGCCGCCGATCAGCATGTTGGAGGGAAGGGCGAGGGCCGGCGTGGCGGACGCGGATGCGGACATGGGGGTTGCCTCCTCGGGATCGTCGGTTCGGTGTCTCTCAGTGTCCCGCGCCGCGGCCGGGCTCTTCGTCCCGGGTGAGGTAGTAGGCGGCGAGGATCGGCAGGAAGGTGACGAGGATGATGAACACGGCGACGACGTTGGTCACCGGCCGCTGGCGCGGCCGGATCAGCTCGTTCAGCATCCAGATCGGCAGCGTCGCCTGCTGGCCGGCGGTGAAGGTGGTGACGATCACCTCGTCGAAGGAGAGCGCGAAGGCGAGCATGCCGCCGGCCATCAGCGCGGTCGCGAGATTGGGCAGGATGACGTAGCGGAAGGTCTGGAAGCCGTCGGCGCCGAGGTCCATCGACGCCTCGACCAGCGAGCCGGACAGCCGCCGGAAGCGCGCGACGGCGTTGTTGTAGACGACGACGATGCAGAAGGTGGCGTGGCCGAGCACGATCGTCCACGTCGAGAACGGCACGTCCATGATGTTGAAGGCCGAGCGCAGCGCGATGCCGGTGACGATGCCGGGCAGCGCGATCGGCAGGATGACGAGCAGCGACAGCGTCTCGCGGCCGAAGAAGCGGTGGTTCGCCAGCGCCGCCGCGATCAGCGTGCCGAGGATGAGGGCGAGCACCGTCGACATCGCCGCCACCTGCAGCGACAGCTGGATCGCCGCCCAGATGTCGGTCCGCTCGAAGGCGACCGCGAACCACTTCAGCGTCAGCCCCGGCGGCGGGAACTGGTACGTCTTCTCCTCCGTCGTGAAGGCGTAGAGGACGACGAAGCCGAGCGGCACGTGCAGGAACAAGAGCCCCGCGAAGGCGCCGAGCGACAGCAGCAACGGCGGGCGGCGGTCAGAGCGCATCGAAGGCTCCGAGCTTCTTGGCGCCCCAGAGGTAGAGCCCCATCACGACGATCGGCACCACCGTGAAGGCGGCGGCAAGCGGGATGTTGCCGGCGGTGCCCTGGTGGATCAGCACGGCCTGGCCGATGAAGATCGTCGAGCCGCCGATGATCTGCGGGATGATGAAGTCACCCAGCGTCAGCGAGAAGGTGAAGATCGAGCCGGCGGCGAGGCCGGGCAAGGCGAGCGGCAGGATCACCGAGCGGAAGGTCTTGCCCGGGCTGGCGCCGAGGTCGGCGGCGGCCTCGACGAGGCTCTTCGGCACCCGCTCCAGCGCCGCCTGCACCGGCAGGATCATGTAGGGCAGCCAGACATAGGTGAAGACAAGGAAGGTGCCGAGATAGCTCGTCGACAGAGACGGGCCGCCGATCACCGGGATGGCCAGGATAGCCTCCAGCACGAAGCCGAGGCCGAGGGCGTCGAACACCCAGCCGACGACGCCTTCCTTCGAGAGCAAGAGCTTCCAGGCGTAGACCTTGACGAGATAGGCCGACCACAGCGGCATCATCACCAGGAAGTAGAACGCCGCCTTGGTGCGGCCGCGGGCGTAGACGGCGGCGTAGTAGGCGACGGGCAGCGCGATCAGCGCGCAGGCGATGGTGACGCTTGCCGCCATCAGCACCGTGCGGGCGATGATGTCGAGGTTCGCGAGCTGTAGCAGCTGCGCATAGGTCGACAGCGTCAGCGTGCGGTCGATCTGGCCGGTGAACTCGTCGATCGAGAAGAAGCTCTGGGCGAGCATCGCGAACAGGCTGCCCAGATAGACGACGCCGAGCCACAAGAGCGGCGGGATCAACAAGAGCAGCAGGTGGACGCGCGGATGCCGCCACAGCCCGTCGGCGAGCCGGCCGGTGAGGCCGCCGCGCGGGGCGATCGTGGCGGCCGCCGTGCTCATGTGCCCTCCATCGGCCACAGCCGCTCGGCCGGCACGAGGATCGCAGCCTCTGCGCCGGGCGCAAGCGCGGCTCCGGCGCCCGACGGCGCGACCACGGCGAGCCGCCGGCCGGAGGCGAGCGCCACGACGGTGCGGCGGCTGGCGCCGTGGTACTGCACGTCGACGACCGTCACCGGCACCGCGCCGGCGGTGTCGCCGGCGACGAGGGCGATCGCCTCCGGCCGCAGCGAGCAGAGCCGCTCCGGTCCGCCGAAGGCGACGGCTTCGGCGGCCGCGAGCACGTTGGAGCCGCCGACGAACTCGGCGACGAAGCGGTTCGCCGGCCGCTCGTAGACGTCTTCGGGCGCGCCGACCTGGACGATCTTGCCATCGTTGAAGACGGCGACGCGGTCGGCCATCGACAGCGCCTCGCCCTGGTCGTGGGTGACGAAGACGAACGTCAGTCCGAGGCTGCGCTGCAGCGCCTTCAGTTCGACCTGCATCTCCTCGCGGAGCTTCAGGTCCAGCGCGCCGAGCGGCTCGTCGAGCAGCAGCACCTTCGGCCGGTTGACGAGGGCGCGGGCGAGCGCGACGCGCTGGCGCTGGCCGCCGGAAAGCTGCGACGGGCGGCGGCCGCCGAGGTTCGCGAGCTTGACGAGGGCGAGCGCCTCGGCCGCCTGGGCGTGGCGCTCGGCCTTGCCGACGCCCTTCACCATCAGCCCGTAGGCGACGTTGTCGAGCACCGAGAGGTGCGGGAAAAGGGCGTAGTCCTGGAATACCGTGTTGACGGCGCGCCGGTAGGGCGGCACGCCCTCGACCGTCTCGCCGAAGATCTCGATATGCCCCGAACTCGGCTGCTCGAAGCCGGCGACGAGCCTGAGGCACGTCGTCTTGCCCGAGCCCGAGGGGCCGAGCATGGCGAAGAACTCGCCGGCGGCGATCTCGAGGTCGACGCCGTCGACGGCCCTGACGGAGCCGAAGTGGCGGACGACGCGCTCGAACCGGACGGCGATGGTCATGGGGTGTGGCTTTCCGGATTGGTTGCCGGATGCAGTCCCTCCCCTGCCAGGGGGAGGGACAGACCGCCGAAGGCGGTCAGGGTGGGGCCAGTCAATCCGGCGTGGAGTCCTCACTTTACAGGCCCCCACCTGCCGCGCCTTCGGCGCGGCTGTCCTCCCCCCTTGCAGGGGGAGGACGCGTGGCACTACCGCCCGCCGAGGATGGCGATGTAGTCCGTCACCCAGCGGTAGTAGGGCACGCAGCCGGCGGACTGGCTCTCGCACTTGGCCACCGGCGTGCGCCAGAAGTGGATCTTGTCGAAGTTCTCGAAGCCGTTGGTCGTGCAGCCTTCGTCGCCGAGGAGCGCATTGCCCTTGCAGGCGGCCGGCACGGCCGGGACGGAGCCGAACCAGGCGGCGAGGTCGCCCTGCACCTTCGGGCTGAGCGAGTGCTCCATCCACATGTAGGCGCAATTCGGATGCGGCGCGTCGGCGGCCATCATGGTGGTGTCGGCCCAGCCGGTGGCGCCGCTCGCCGGCACCGTCGAGGCGATCGGCTTGCCCTGGCTCTTGAGCAGGTTGACCTGGAACGGCCAGGACGAGGAGGCGACGACGCCCTCGTTGGTGAAGTCGTCGACCTGGATCATCACGTCGTGCCAGTAGCGGCTGACGAGGCCGCGCTGGGTGCGCAGGAGCTCCAGCGCCGCCTTGTACTGGTCCTCGTTGAGCTCATAGGGGTCCTTGATGCCGAGCTCGGGCTTCGTCTGCATCAGGTAGAGCGCCGCGTCGGCGATGTAGATCGGCCCATCGAAGGCCTGGACGCGGCCCTTGTTGGACTTGCCGTCTGGCAGCGTCTGCTCCTCGAAGACGACAGACCACGAGTCCGGCGCCGTCTTGAAGACGTCGGTGTTGTACATCAGCACGTTGGCACCCCACTGGTAGGGGACGCCGTAGTGCACGCCGCCGACAGTGTGCCAGGGTGACTTCTGCAGGCGCTCGTCGACGGTGCCCCAGCTCGGGATCAGCGAGACGTTGACGGGCTGCACGCGCTTGCCGGCGATGAGGCGGAGCGACGCGTCGCCGGAGGCGGTGACGAGGTCGAAGCCGCCCTCGTTCATCAGCGCGACCATCTCGTCGGAGGTGCCGGCGGTCTTCACCCGCACCTTGCAGCCGGTCTTGCCCTCGAAGTCGGTGACCCAGTCGTAGCCCTTGTCGGTCTCGCCGCGCTCGATGTAGCCCGGCCAGGCGACGATATCGACGGCCCCTTCGCCGGGGCCGATGGCGGTGATTTCGGCTCGGGCCGGCACCTGCGCGAACAGCAGGGCCGCCACCGCCGTCGAGGCGATCAGCGCTTTCGTCATGGAGCACTCCCTCGGCGGGAGGCGCTGCGGCGCCTGCCGCTCATCCGTTCCCCACCGCCGGCGGGCGCCCGTTCGGGTCGTCCGAATACGCTGGCGGCACTGGGGAACAGTATGCGGGCGACCGGCCGTCCGCCGCCATCGCGAAAATCTGGAAAGTGCCTTCGGAAAAACCGAAGTCGGCCGTCGTCAGATGCCGCGGACGATCGCGTCGCGGGCTGCACTCGCCAGGAACGCCGATCGCGTCAGGCCTCGACGCTTCGCCTCCGCATCGATGGCATCGAGCATTCCGGCGTCGAGAGACAGATTGACCCTCGTCGCCCGACCGGACTCGCGCAGTAGCGGTACGAACGCGAGCACGGCCCCACCGGCGATGTCCTCGGCTATGGACGGATCGTGGCGCAGCGCCTCGACCGGCCTCGGTTCGGGAATGGACTCCCCATCCGCTTCCGCATCCTCGACCCATAGCCGCACCGCCTCGACGGCGTTCGTGAGAGCGGCCTCGATGGTGTCCCCGGCGGACGTGCAGCCGGGCAGGTCCGGGACGACCACGCCGAAAGCACCCGGCTCCCCGTCGACGATGGCGACATAGCGGCTCATGGGGTGGCTCCACACCTCAACTCAACCAGCCGGCGGCCTTCGCCACCGAACGGGCGACACCCGGCGACAGCGTCCGATGCCGTGGCAGCACGATGCGGCCGGGGCGTTCAGGATGCTTGTAGACGTCATGGTCCCCGCCGTGACGGACGACCCAGCCCTCGCGGGCCAGACGTGTCGCCACCTTCGACCGGTCTGTCTCGGGGATCGACATCTTCCGATCCTGCCGCTGTGTATATATTTGCGCAAGATCGATAGGCAAGCCCGCTCTGGCCTGCCTGCTATCCTGTGCACTATCCCCGTGCCCGCGCAGCCCGCATCGCGCGGGCCACCGCCACGAAATCCCGCGCCGTGCGCGGCAGCGGGGCGCCGCGGCGCCAGGCGAGGCCGACCTCGACGGTGGGCAGCGCCTCGGCGATCGGGCGGGCCTCGATGCGGTCGCCTTCCAGCGACCACGGGCGGTAGACGAGGTCGGGCAGGATGGCGACGCCGGCGCCGGTGGCGACGAGCGAGCGCACGGCCTCCACCGACCGCGTGCGGAAGGCGACCGGCGGGCGCTGGCCGTGGGCGCGCCAGTGGGCGTCGGCGGTGGCCTCGATCTCGTCGACGGTGAGCACAATCTGGCGTTCGCGGGCGATCGCCGACAGCGACACCTCCGCCTCCGCGGCAAGCCGGTGGCCGAGCGGCAGCCACAGCCGGTAGGGCGACACCTCCAGCACCTCGGTCTCGAGCGCCTGCGTCTCGCGCGCCGGCCGCGCCCGTGGCTGCACGACGACGGCGACGTCGAGCTCGCCGTTGACGAGGAGGTGCTCGAGATAGTCGCGCCCGTCCTCGACCGCCGAAACGGCGACGGCCGGATGGGCGCGGCGGAAGCGGGCGAGCAGGTCGGAAAAGACGTAGCCGGCGACCAGCGCCGTGACGCCGATCTGCAGCGTGCCGGAGAGCGTCGTACCCTCTTCTGCCACCGTGCGGCGCGCGTCGGCGACGTCGGCGAGGATCTTGGTGGCGTGGCGGAGGAACTGCTGGCCCTTCAGTGTCAGCTGCACGCCGCGCGGATGGCGCTCGACGAGCTTCAGCCCGAGGTCCTGCTCCAGCGCGTGCACGGCCTCGGTCAGGGTCGACAGCGACATCGACAGCTGGTGCGCCGCCCGCGTCAGCGAGCCGTTCTCGGCGACGGCGACGAAATACTGGAGCTGGCGGAGGGAGAACATCGGGCCGTCCGGCGCGGGATCGCGCGGGCGAGCCTAGCCGGTTGCGGCCGTGAGGGAAGGGCGCTCTCTCTTCCCCTTGCCGTCATGGCCCGGCTTGACCGGGCCATCCATCCCCGGCACCTCGCCGGCGTTTGCGCGGGGGATGGATCGCCCGGTCAAGCCGGGCGATGACGGAGAGGGGTGGCCGGGCGTCGATCAGCGATGCCAGACCTCACACCCTCGGAAAATACGCCGCGAACGTCTCCGCGATCGCCACCACGGCGGCATTCACCGGGCCGGCGGGGAGCTTCGGGATCACCGAGGCGTCGACGACGAAGAGATTGTCGAGGCCGCGCACGCGAAGATCGCCATCGACGACGGCAGCGTCGTCGCGGCCCATGCTGCAGGTGCCGACCGGGTGGTGGTGGGTGATCACCGCGCGGGCGATGAAGGCGTCGAGGGAGGCGTCGTCGTCGACATCGGGGCCGGGCAGCAGCTCCGCCTCGCGCCAGGCGGCGAGCGGCTCCGCGTGGCCGACGGCGCGGGCGGTGCGCAGTGCCGCGCGGAAGCCGGCGCGGTCGGCCTCGGTCATGAGATAGGCCGGGTCGATGATCGGTGCGTCGCCGGGGTTCGGGCCGGACAGGCGGATCGAGCCGCGGCTGGTCGGGTGGCAGGCGCCGGCGAGCAGCGTGTAGGCGGTGCCGGCGGCGGGGCGCTCGAAGCACTCGGAGACGGCCGGCACGACGACACAGCCGAGCACGACGTCGGGGCTGCCGTCGGCGCGCGAGAGGTCATCGCTGTGCAGGTACATCAGCGATTCCGAGTGCTGCAGCTTCGTCGCCGGGATCGGCCGGTGGGCGCGGTAGACGTTGCCCGCGATCAGCAGGTGGTCGTGCAGGTTCTGGCCGACGGACGGCAGCGGCACCGTGCAGGCGATGCCGACCCGGGCGAGCTCGCCCGGATCGCCGATGCCGGAGCGCATCAGCAGAAGCGGCGAGGCGACGGCGCCAGTCGAGAGCACGACGGTCTCCGCGCGGATCGTGGCGGTGGCGCCGTCGGCGAGCCGCACGGTCACTGGACCGATGCGGCCGCCGGCGACGGCCAGGCAATCGACGCGGGCGCCGGTGACGATGGTGAGGTTCGTTCGCTCTTCGAGACCGGCGAGATAGGCCTCGGCGAGGGTGATGCGCCGGCCGCGGCGGATGTTGAGGGAGTTCGGGGCGGTGCCGCAGAGCGGTCCGAGATTGTGGTCGTCGAGCCGGGGGGCGCCCAAAGCCTCGCCCGCCGCCATATAGGCGCGCGCCAGCTTGCTCACCTCGTCGGTCGGCAGCCAGACGTCGAACGGCCCGTCGCCGCCGTGCGCGTCCGATGCGCCCCCCGAAAAGCTCTCGGAGCGCAGGAAGCCCGGCAGCAGGCCCTGATAGGACCAGCGCGGGCCGGCGACCTCGGCCCAGGCGGCGAAATCGTCGGGATGGCCGCGGACGTGCGCCATGGCGTTGAGGCCGCTCGAGCCGCCCATCATGCGGCCGCGCGGCCAGGCGTGAATGCGACCGGCGGTGCCGGCCTGCGGCACCGTCTCGTAGGCCCAGTCATAGGGCCGGCCCTGCAGCATCGGCCACATCGCCGGGTTGGCGACGTCGGGATCGGTCGGCCAGTCGCCGGCCTCGACGAGGCAGACGCGCCGCGACGGGTCTTCGGAGAGGCGGGCGGCGACGACGGAACCGGCGGTCCCGGCACCGATGACGAGAACGTCGACCTCGGCGGGTGGCAGCATCGCGGATGTCCCCAAGCAGGCGGTATCGAAGCAGGCGGTATCGAAGCAAGCGATGGCCGGGGCCGACCGCGGACGGACACCGCCGCGCCGAGGCGGCCCGGAGGTCGCAACGGTTGGGAAGATGCTGTGGACGTCGGCGAAAGCGGCCCGGTGGTGCGTGGGTCGTCAGGCGGCCGTCAGGCCCGGCGTCAGCCGCTCCATGATCTGCCGCTGCACGGCGCCGAGGTGCGCCCGCATGGCGATCTCGGCCGCCTCGGGATCGCGCGTCGAGATGGCGTCGGCGATCGCCCGGTGCTCGGAATCGCGCCGTGCCAGTCGCTTCGGGCAGGCGGGGCTGGTCTCGCCGACGCGCACGCGGGCGTCGGTGCCGACCTGGCGCAAGAGCCGGTAGAGCTCGACGGCGAGGCCATTGCGGGCGCCGACCGCGACGGCGCGGTGGAAGGCGAAATCGGCGGTGCCGTAGCCTGTGCCGGGCGGCGTCGAGGCCGACAGCACGATGCGCTGGATCTCGAACGGCGAGGCGCGCAACGCCGCGAGCCGGGCGAGCGCCGGCTCCAGCATGAAGCGCAGCTCGATCACCTCGATCGGGTTGGTGACGCGGATCAGCGCCTCGTCGTGCGACTGCGGCGCGGCGGCGCGGCGGCCGGCCTTCGCCGGGCCGAGCTCACCGGCCCCGCGCAGCGTCTCCAGCGCGAGGCGGACGCGGTGGCGCTTGACGCCGAGCTGCTCGGCGAGCGCCCGCTCGGAGGGAACCGCGCCGTCGGCGGCCAGCACGGTGCGCACGGTGTCGAGGATGGTCTCCATCGAGACCTCAGGCAGCGTCACCGCATCCGGTTCGTCCGGCAGCGTCGCCGCAGCGTGCGGCTCGTGCGTCTGGTGCGTCGCCCCCGTCATGCGATGTTCCCGTCCGTCGCCGGTTCGGCCGGCCCGCGCGGCGGCTGCCGCGTGTTCCGACCAATCTCCAACCTTTTATACGATTCGGAGATGGTGGTTGACAAGTTTGGTTGCTCAATGGTCGAGTCCGGCGACTCGGGACCGGCGCCATGCGGCGTCGGACGGTGCGATCGGGTGGGTGCGGATGCGGGACGCGACGGGCTACGACTACGTGGTGGTGGGCGCAGGCTCCGCCGGCTGCACGCTGGCGAACCGGCTGTCCGAGGACGGCACGGCGACGGTGCTGCTGCTCGAGGCCGGCGGCTGGGACCGCGACCCGTGGATCCACATCCCGCTCGGCTGGGGCCGCATCCTGCAGCACCGCCTGCATGACTGGAACTATTTCTGCGAGCCGGAAGCGAACGTCGACGGCCGCGCCGTCGAGTGCGCCCGCGGCAAGGTGATCGGCGGCTCGTCCTCCACCAATGCGATGGCGTGGGTGCGCGGCAACCGCGGCGACTACGCCCGCTGGGAGAGCGACTACGGCCTGAAGGACTGGGGCTACGAGCGCGCGCTGCCCTATTTCCGCAAGCAGGAGCGCTGGGAGGGCGGCGCCAACGCCTATCGCGGCGGCGACGGGCCGATCGGCGTGCAGACCTGCAAGTACGCCGACCCGCTGGTCGACGCCTTCGCCACCGCCGGGCGCGGCCTCGGCTACGGCTGGACCGACGACTACAACGGCGCCCACCAGGAAGGCTTCGGCCGGCTGCAGATGTCGATCCGCGACGGTCGCCGGTCGAGCACCGCCACGGCCTATCTGAAGCCGGCGCTGAAGCGGGCGAACCTCACCGTCACGGTGGAGGCGACGGTCACCGGCCTCGTCTTCGAGGGCGACCGCTGCGTCGGCCTCGACTACGTGCGCGCCGGCGAGACGCACCGGGTGCGGGCGAACCGCGAGGTCATCCTCGCCGGCGGCGTCATCAACTCGCCGCAGCTCCTGATGCTCGCCGGCATCGGCGATCCGGCCGAACTCGCCACCCACGGCATCGACACGCGCGTGGCGCTGCCGGGCGTCGGCAAGAACCTGCAGGACCACGTCTCGGTGATCCTGATGTACCGGCGCAAGGAGCCCGGGCCGTTCCTGCGGGCGATGCGCTTCGACCGCATCGTGCCGGCGCTGGCGAACGCCTATCTGTTCGGCAAGGGCTTCGCGGCCGACGTGCCGGGCGGCATCACCGCCTTCATCAAGAGTGCCCCCGACAAGCCGCTGCCGGACCTGCAGTACCTGTTCACGGCCGCCCCGCTCGGCGCCTGGCCCTACATGAAGCCGTTCAAGCAGCCGTTCCCCGACGGCTTCGCGACGCGCCTCGTGCTGCTGCACCCGGAGAGCCGCGGGGCGGTGCGTCTCGCCTCCGCCGACCCGACGGCGGCGCCGCGCATCCACCAGAACTTCCTCGCCGCCACCGCCGACTGGACGGCGCTGCGCACCGGCATCAAGATCGCCCGCGACATCGCCGCCCACGCGGCGCTCGAGCCGTTCGTCGCCACCGAGTTCGCGCCCGGATCGGCCAAGACCAGCGACGCCGACATCGACGGCCACATCCGCAAGACCTCGATCACCGTCCACCACCCGCTCGGCACCTGCCGGATGGGGACCGACGACGATCCGGCCGCGGTCGTCGACCAGGAACTGCGCGTCCGTGGCGTCCGCGGCCTGCGCGTCGTCGACGCCTCGGTGATGCCCGACCTCGTCACCGGCAACATCAATGCGCCGGTGGTGATGATCGCCGAGCGCGCCGCCGACCTCATCCGCGGCCGCGCCACGCTGGCGCCGGTCGAGCCGGCGGGCGCCGAACGGGTGGCCGCCTGAGAAGCGGTCTGGAATTGGTCGAGAGTTTGGTCGGCAGCGGTTGAAGGGTCGGCGAGCGCGCCGGCCGCCTTGCCGCGGCGCTCCGGATGAGGCCTCGGGCCTCGCCAGGCCTGAATTTCGGGGCATTCTGCGGGATCGCTCGACGGGACGCCCGTCGGGCCTGCGGCAGCACCGGGTCGCGATAATTCCGGCCATTTTTACGCTTGATGGTCGAAACCAGTCGACTTATGGTCGGCGCTATGGTCAGGGCTTCGTCGAAGCCGCCAGCCGGGAGGTCCCTCATGTCCGTGGTCCAGCCGCTCCGCGACCGCAGCAACCGCGAGGCTGCGCTCAAGTCGCTCTATGACGATCTGTCCGCCAAGAACCTGTTTCCGTTCTGGGCGACGTCCAGCGACGTCGAGAACGACGAAATCAAGCAGTTGATGGCGACCCAGAAGGCGGTTCCCTTCGTCTGGGAGTATGCCAAGGACATCGAGCCGATCCTGCGGCGCGCCGCCGACCTCATCAAGATGGACGACAGCGAGCGCCGCTCGGTGGTCTGCATCAATCCGGGCCTGGCGCCGAAGCGCGCCTCGGTCTCGACGATGTACACCGCCTACCGGCTGAATGATCCGAACGAGATCATGCCGCCGCACAAGCACTCGCCGAGCGCCATTCGCTTCGGCCTCACCGGCAAGGGCAACTTCACCGGCGTGCAGGGCGAGGACATCGTCTTCGGCCCCGGCGACATGGTGCTGACGCCGAACGACACCTGGCACAACCACGGCACCGTCGGCGACGAGGAGGCGATCAACCTCTCCGTTCTCGACCTGCCGCTGATCGAGACGCTGAACGCCATCCACTTCGACCATCACTATACCGAGCTCGTCGACGGCGAAGTGGTGGCGAAGAAGGTGCAGACGGCGCGCTATCCGGCCGACTATTCGCAGCGCGTCTACGGCCACGGTGGCATGACGCCCCGCTTCGTCGACAACAAGCGCGGCTCCGGCCTGTCCTCGCCGATGTACGTCTATCGCTGGGATGCGATGCGCGACGTGCTCGAGCGCCACAAGGACTGGGACGGCGACCCCTACGAGGCGCTGATGGTCGAGTACACCGACCCGACGACGGGCGGCCCGGTGTTCAAGACCATCACCTTCTTCGCCCAGATGCTGCGCCCCGGCGAAAAGACGCTGCCGATGCGCCAGACGGCGAGCCTGCTCGTCGCCCCGTTCGAGGGCAGCGGCTACTCGATCGTCGACGGCAAGCGCTACGACTGGAAGCAGTTCGACACCCTGGCGGTGCCCGGCCAGAGCTGGTGCGAGCACGTCAACGGCTCCGCCACCGAGCCGGCGATCCTGTTCGTCGCCAGCGACGAGCCGGCCCAGAAGGCGTTCTCGCTCTACAAGAAGTGGGGCCGCGACGCCCAGGGCGACGTCGTCCGCATCCTCTGAGCGGGAGCCACGGAGCGGCATCGTCCGCTCCGTCGCTCCGCTGCGCTCGACGCTTCGACAGGGCGGCCAAGTCCGCCCTGTCCGCCCCGCGACCGGACCCGCGCCGGCCGCGTGCGGCACCGCCCCGCCTCCCGTCTTCTCGTGTACCCGGGTGCCGTCCGTGCAGAAGTGCAAAAACACGCAGTTCGTCTCGCACATCGACTGCCCCGGCGGCGGCCAGGTGTGGGTCGACGGCACGACCCTCTACATCGGCCACATGAGCTCGCCGAGCGGCACGACGATCGTCGACGTGTCCGACCCGCGTAATCCGCGCAAGCTCACCACCGTCGAGCTCCCGCAGGGGTGGCACTCGCACAAGGTGCGGGTGAAGGACGGCATCATGGTCGTCAACCACGAGAAGCTCGGCCAGAGCGGCGACCCGGCCTTCGGCGGCGGACTGGCGATCTATGACGTCACGAAGCCCGCGACGCCGAAGCTGATCTCGAAGTGGGTGACCGGCGGGCGCGGCGTCCACCGCTACGACTTCGACGGCCGCTATGCCTACATCTCGCCGACCGCCGAAGGCTATGTCGGCAACATCGCCATGATCCTCGACCTCGCCGACCCGGCGAAGCCGGAGGAGGTCGGCCGCTGGTGGATCCCCGGCCAGTGGAAGGCCGGCGGCGAGCCCTATCCTTGGGACGACTGGGTGACGCCGCGCTGCCACCACCCGATGCGGATGGGCAACAGGCTCTACGTCAGCTACTGGCACCACGGCTTCTTCATCCTCGACATCGAGGACATGGCACGGCCGAAGCTCATTTCGAGCCTCAACACCAGCCCGGCGTTCCCGCACCCGACCCACACCTGCCTGCCGATGCCGCAGCCGCTGATGGGCCGCAACGTCATGGTGGTGGCCGACGAGGACGTGGCGAAGCTGTGGCCGGCGGCGCCGTCGTTCGCGTGGATCTACGACATCACCGAGGAGCGCCTGCCGATCCCGATCTCGACGATCCGCGTCGACGGCATCGACCTCGACGGCTCGCCGCAGCCGCCGATGACCGGCTGCCACCAGCCGTCCGAGCGCTTCCGCGGCACGATCATCCCGTTCGCCTGGTTCGCCAACGGCCTGCGCCTGTTCGACATCGCCGATCCGTTCGCGCCGAAGGAGGTCGGGCACTTCATCCCCGACACGCCGCCGGGTGCCGACCGGCCGTCCTCGAACGACGTCACCATCGACGATCGCGGCCTGATCTATCTCGTCGACCGCATCAACGGCGTCGACATCATCGAGACCAACGTTTTCTGATCCGGGCCTTCGCCCGCAGCCGAACGACGGAGCCGCATCCCGTGTCCGACAAGAAAGACCACTACGCCATCGGCAAGAAGAACCCGAACCTGCCGTTCCACCCGGCGGTGCGCGCCGGCGACTTCATCTTCGTCTCCGGTCAGGTGCCGAAGGATGCCGACGGCAACATGATCGACGGCACCATCGAGGAGGAGACGCGGGCGACCATCCTCGCCATCGAGCGCATCCTCGCGGAAGAAGGCGCGAGCCTCGACGACGTCGTCCGCGCCTGCACCTACCTCCAGGACACCCGCGACTTCGGCCGCTACAACAAGGTGTTCGCCGAGCACTTCAAGAACGCCGTGCTCGCCCGCACGACGGTCGAGGCGCGCGCCGTCATCAGCACCAAGATCGAGATCGACGCCATCGCCTACAAGCCGCTGCCGAAGTAACGGCGGCTCGCGGGCCGCCTTCGCACGACCGGGACGCCGGAGGACGCCGAATGGCGCCCCGGCGATGAGGGAAGGGGAACACCGATGACGAACCTGCGCACACTCGCCACCGCCACCGCCATCCTCGGCTCCGCCACCCTTGGGCGCGCCACCCTCGGCCGCGCCGCCCGCACGGACGCCTGAGCCGACGGGACGGCCGGGGCCGGGCGCCATGACCGACGCGACCGCCACCGGGCAGGGCTCGCCGGCCGCAGACGGCATCCGCCTGTCGGCGAGGGCGC
>Ga0209902_100816_pt1 | contig 23630 bp, 23 predicted proteins | sample FECB27metaG_FD_188304 | JGI IMG/M metagenome (GOLD analysis project Ga0209902, IMG submission 188304) | Cyanobacterial communities from the Joint Genome Institute, California, USA - FECB-27 (SPAdes) (version 2) | ecosystem: Environmental > Aquatic > Thermal springs > Hot (42-90C) > Microbial mats...
TCTACATGGCCACAATCTCAGCCATCCGCGCCAACCCACCCATCAAAGCCTTCTATCAAAGGCTCCGCAGCCAAGGCAAACCGGCAAAGCTCGCCATCGTCGCCGCCATGCGAAAGCTGCTCACGACCGCAAACGCCATCCTCGCAAACGATGCACCCTGGACCCCCAGCCCAGCTTGACTTCAAACACGGTTGCTCAAGGGACTGTTTACATAGAACTCGTTTTGGATTCTTGTGGTGGGTGATTTGCATCGGAGGTGTTGATGCGTTGCCCTGACTGTGGTGGGACGAGCTTGATCAAGCGTGGTCGCAAGGGCGGCCACCAGCGTTATCAGTGCCGCGCCTGCAATCGCTACAGCACCGATAGCCAGCCTAAGTTCAGTGCTCAAACCAAGGCGATGGCGATCGAGATGTACATGAACAGCATGGGCATCCGGGCGATTGGCCGGGTCCTGGGCGCGTCACCGGCCGCGGTGCTGAAGTGGATCCGCAAGGAGCACATTAGCTTGCAGCAGAAGCTGGCCCAGGCCACACCGACCGACACCGGCGTAGCGGATGTGATCGAGATGGACGAGATCTACACCTACGTTCAAAAAAAGCCCGGCGTGCAGTGATCTGGACTGCCTATAGCCGCCAGCACCAGCGGGTGGTTGCTTACCATATCGGCGACAAAGGTGTGCGCAGCGCCATCGCCATCTACTGGCTGGCCAAATCGGCCGTTGGCCAAATCGGGGCCATCTTCACCGACGCCAACTCCTGCTACCATCTCGCCTTCGAACAGATCGGGGCGAGCGAACCCCATCAGCAGACAAAAGCTCAGACCCACCTGATCGAGTCTTCAAACGCCTCTTTCCGAGACAACCTCGCTCGCTTCAATCGACGAACAAAGCGCGCATCAAAAACCCAGAAAATGCTCGAGATCACCATCGACATCTTCCTCGCAAGAAAGCGACTACAGAGTCCAACGTGAACACTCCCTCCCCTCAAGGGGGAGGGGAGGCTTGGCCTAGCAGGTTACTCCGCCGCGATCGCTTCCGGCACGGCAAGCCCTGCCAGCGCCTTGGCCCGTGCCAGGCTTTCCGGCTGCTCACGACGATAGCGGCGGCCGATTTCCATCATCGCCACGGTGTCGGGCAGAAAGCTCAGCTCAGTGAAGATCTCGTCCCAGGCGATATCGCCCCAACCGAGCGGCATGTGCAGGTCGCCGATGCCCATGGCGGTGTTCTCCGCCGGGTGGAACGGCTTGTAGAAGCCCTGCGGCCGGCCGAAGGAATCGTGCAGATGCAGGTGCCCCGCCACCGGCGCCATGGCCCGGATCTCGGCCCGGAAGTCGAGGCCCTTGAACGTCGATTCGATGTAGGCGTGGCTGAAGTCGATCAGCGCCACGACATTGGGGTGATTCACCGCCTTCACCGTCTCGGCCACTTCGGTCGGGGTCTGGCGATACTGGCCGAGTTCGGTGGTGAAGATGTTCTCGAGCGCGATGCGCACGCCATGCGGGCGGGCGAAATCGGCGAGCTCGGTCAGCGCGTCGCGCTCCCGCGTGTCGGCGCCGGCCCAATCGGCAATCGCCTCGGCCCGCAGGTTCCCGCTGTGGTGGACCAGAATCCCGGCGCCGATCGAGTTGGAGACCTCGACCAGCGCCTTGGCGGCATCGAGCTGGTAGCGCTGCGTCACCGGGTCCATGAAGTTGGACGAGACCAGCCCATGCACGGTGTAGCGGAAGTCGAACTGCCGGGTGAGCGCCAAGAGCGCCTCGTGCCGCTCCTTGATGATGCGGCCGCCGGCAACCAGGTCGAGGCTGGTGATGCCGATCTCGACGGTGTCGACGCCCATTTCGGCAAGCGCACGCATATCGGCTTCGAGGGTCAGGAACTCGCCGTTGTCCGAGCCGACATTGAAGCCGGTGGCAATGATGTTGCTCATGAAATCTCTCCGTTGTTCAGGAAGGTTCAGTGCGAGATGCGCCGCCCGTCCTCGAGCGAGAACAGGTGCAGCGCACTGTCGGCGAGGCTGAGATGCACCGGCGTGCCGGATTTGATCTCGCTGGTGTCGGTGTCGAGCGCCACGATCCGGCTGCCATTGGCATCGGCATGGATCAGCCGCGAGGCACCCAGCTCTTCGATATAGTCGACCACGGCCGGGATCGCTCCCTGCGCATCGGCGCCGGTGCGGCGCACCCCTTCCGGGCGAACCCCCAGCACCACCTTGCGGCCAGGCACGCGCACGCCGTTGAGCTGGCTGACATTCATCCTGCCGCCGGCGCCATGGACGAACTGCCCCTCGGCGTCGAACTCGCCCTCGAACAGGTTCATCGCCGGCGAACCGATAAAGTCGGCGACGAAGCGGCTCGCCGGATTGTTGTAGACCTCGGTCGGCTTGCCGATCTGCTCGACCTTGCCGGCATTCATGATGATCAGCTTGTCGGCCAGCGTCATCGCCTCCGTCTGGTCGTGCGTGACGAATACCGAGGTGACGCCGAGGTCGCGATGCAGCCGCCGCACTTCGGCGCGCATCGCGACACGGAGCTTGGCATCGAGGTTGGAGAATGGCTCGTCGAACAGGAACACCTTGGGCTCGCGCACCATGGCGCGCGCCATGGCGACGCGCTGGCGCTGGCCACCCGACAACTCTCCCGGGCGGCGGTCGAGGAACGGCTCCAGCGACACCGACTTGGCCACCGCCATGACGCGGGCATCGCGCTCGGGCTTGGCGATCTTGGCCACCTTCAGCGCGTAGCCGATATTCTGGCGTACCGTCATATGCGGGTAGAGCGCGTAGTTCTGGAACACCATGGCGCAGCCGCGCTCGCGCGGCTCGAGCTGGTTCACCACCTTGCCGCCGATCGAAATCTCGCCGGCGGAAATCTCTTCCAGCCCGGCGATCATTCGCAGCAGCGTGGACTTGCCGCAGCCCGAGGGCCCGAGGATGACGACGAACTCGCCCGCCTCGATCTGGACGTCGACGCCGTGGATCACTTCGGTCTTCTGGTAGAGCTTCTTCACGCCCTTGATGGAAATCTGGGACATCGAACTAATCTCCGGTCACTTGTCGCGGGAAATGAGGCCACGCACGAACCAGCGCTGCATGAACGCAACGATGAGCAGTGGCGGAAGCATGATGATGAGCGCGCCGGCCATGGTGACGTTCCAGTCTGGCGTGCCGTTCTGTGCGGGGATCAGGGCCTTGAGCTGCATCACCACGGTGCCGAAATTGGCCCGGTCGGTGGTAATCAGCAGCGGCCACAGATACTGGTTCCAGCTGCCCACGAACATGATGGTGGCAAGCGCCAGCATGTTGGTGCGGCTCAAGGGCAGCAGCACATCGAAGAAGAACTCGATCGGGTGCGCGCCATCCATCTTGCTGGCTTCCACCAGCTCGTCGGGGATGGTCATGAAGAACTGCCGGTAAAGGAACGTGCCGGTCGCCGTGGCGACCAGCGGCAGGATCAGGCCGGTATAGGAGTTGAGCAGGTTCCAGTTCAGCGACACCTGGATGCCGCTTGCCGCCTGCACCAGCCAGCTGATGCCGAACGTATCGAGGATGACCTGGAACGGCAGCAGCGCGTTGGCGGCAATCGCGTAGGTCGGCACGATACGCACTTCGAGCGGCAGCATCAGCGTGATGAAGATCAGCCAAAAGCAGATCATCCGGCCGCGGAAGTTGAAGAATACGATGGCGAAGGCCGAAAGCGAAGCCAGCGTGATCTTGCCGACGGTGACGCCAACCGCGACGATCAGGCTGTTGAGCATCTTGGGGCCGAGGTCGCCGCGCGCCCAGGCAGCCTGCAGGTTCTCCCACAGGTGCCCCGAGGGCAACAGGCTGATCGGCACCTGGCTCACTTCCTGCAGCGACTGGCTGCCGGCGACGAAGGTGATCCAGAACGGAATGATGACGAGGAAAGCTCCGATGGCCATCGCCACGTAGGTGACGAAATCGAAGAACGGTGAGCGTTCGATCATGGCAGGCCTCAGTGGTAGTGGACGCGACGTTCCACCCATTTGAACTGGATGAACGTGAGGCCGATGACGAGCAGCATCAGGACGATCGACTGGGCGGCGGCGCCCGAATAATCGAGGCCTTTGAAGCCATCGAAGTAGATCTTGTAGACCATCACCTCGGTCTGCCCGATCGGGCCGCCCTCGGTCATGGTGTCGATCAGCCCGAAGCTGTCGGTGAAGCTCGAGATGATGTTCATGATGAACAGGAAGAACGCGGTCGGCGCGATCAGCGGCAGCTGCAGGTCGAGCATGCGGCGGAACGGCCGCGCCCCATCCATCGCACCGGCTTCCGAGATCGAGCGCGGGATCATCTGCAGCGCGGCGAGGAAGAAGATGAAGTTGTAGCCGATGCCGAGCCAGGCATGGCAGATCATCACCATCGCCAGCGCCTGGATGCCATTGGTCGAGGGATCCCAGATCCCCGGCCAGATGTCGTTGATCGAGCCGACGAGGCCGGATTCCGGTGCGAAGATGAAGCGGAAGGCGACGCCGGCAGCCGGTGCGGCGATCGCATAGGGCCACACGAAGATCGACTGGAACAGCTTGGTGCCCTTGAGCGAGCGATCGACGAAGGCCGCCAGTGTCAGCGCCACGCTCATCGACAGGCCGGTGGTAACCAGCGCGTAGACCCCGGAGCGCAGCACCGTGCTCCAGTAGTCGCGGTCACGGAAGATGGCGAGGAAGTTGTCGAACCACACCCAGCTGTTGCCGCCACCCCAGGGCTGCTCGAGCGTGAAGGCCCAGTAGAGGGCCTGCGAGGTCGGCCAGTAAAAGAAGATTGCCACCAGCAGGAGCTGTGGCGACATCAGCAGCCACGGCAATAGCGGGTTCTTGTAGTAAACGCGTCGTTCCATCTCGGTCCGCCCCAGAAATTCGGCAGCTAAAAGCGTGAGCACGGGCGGCCTTCGCCGTCCGTGCCACGATCAGTTCAGAAGCTCAGAGCAGGCTCTTGCCGGCGTAGGTCGCTTCGAAGCGGCGGAGGATTTCGTTGCCCTTGGCATCGAAATCGGCCAGCGCCTGCGGCACCGGAACGTTGTTGAACAGCACCGACTGGATGGTCTTGACCATCTCGGCGCGGATCGAGGCGTAGCCGCCCAGGCGGATGCCGCGGGTGTTCTCACCAGCCGGCATGGTCAGCGACTTGATGGCCAGTTCGCGGCCCTTGTAGGGAGCGGCATCGTAGAAGCCGGCAGCCTTCATCGCCTCGAAGCCGGAATTGGTGACCGGGATGTAGCCGGTGACCGTCGACCACCACTGGGTCTGCTCGGGGGTGGCGAGGAAGTTGTAGAACGCCGCGGCGCCCTTGTACTCTTCAGCCGACTTGCCCTTCAGCGTCCACAGCGATGCGCCGCCCACGAACGAGTTGTGACGCTCGAAACCGTCGAGCATCGGCAGCATGGCGTTGGTCCAGTGCACGCCTTCCTTGGCCTGCTTGCTGAAGGTGCCGTGGTCGGCCACCGACGACGAGGTGATCTGGCACTTGCCGTTGACGAAAGCGTCGTTGGCGGTCTCGCCGGCATCCTTGGACTTATGAACGAAGAGACCTTCGTCATACATCTTCTTGATCCAGGTCAGCTGGTCGACGAACTTGCCCTTCGACACCACCATCTCGGCGTTGAGGCCGCCGAAACCGTTGCCAAGCGTAGCGATCGGCTGGTTGTGGATGGCTTCGAACTGCTCGAACCACTGCCAGGCGCCGGCCGGATCGAACGCCACCGGGCAATCATAGCCGGCGGCCTTCATCTTGCGGGCGACGTCCTCGACCTGGCTCCAGGTCTCAGGGATGCCTTCGAAGCCGACCTTGGCCAGTGCGTCGGTGTTGTAATAGATCTGCGCGGTCGAGGAGTTGAACGGCATCGACAGCAGCTCGCCGGTCGAGGTCGAGTAGTACGAGCCGACGCCGGCGAAATAGTTCGACCAGTCGATCTTGTAGCCGTTCTCTTCCATCAGCTGACGCACCGGAATGAAGGCATCCGACAGCATCAGGTCGAGCGTGCCGGCGTCGAAGATCTGGGTGACGGTCGGCTGCTTGTTGGCGCGGAACGCGGCGATCGTGTTCTGCAGGTTGTTGTCGTAATTGTCCTGGCTGACGCAGACGATCTCGTAGTCGCTCTGCGACGCGTTGAAGGTCTTGCACATATCCTGGATGCGTTCGGAAAGGTCGCCCGACAGGCCGTACCAGAATTCGAACTTGGTCGCCGCGGCGGCGGGGGAGGCCACGAAGGTCAGGGCAGTCGCGGCAAGAGCCGCGCTGAGCAGCCAGTTGGATTTCATCTCAAAGGTCTCCGAGTGAGGAAAAGCCGGTCGATTTCTCGAGCGGCGCACTCCTAGTCGGAGACCTTGACGGTTGGATTTCAGCCCGATGAACGAGCCGTGACACCTCGATGACGATCTGATGTCACGACGGCTAAGCTATTGATAGCGCACGCATCGCCAGCGCCGATCGGGTGGATAATGATGGCCGCACTACGGCAGGCAGCTGTGCATAACCGTTGCGGGTGGCAGCACAACAGCCCACCTTAACCACCGGCCTCATTCCCGCGTCGGCGAGAACCCAGTGCGATCTCACCACGCCCAGTGGCGCCTGAGGCATCCCACGAGGTTCCCGCCTTCGCGGGAATGACGAGGTTTGGTGGTACTAGATCCGACGGTAGTTTCTTACAGCGGACACCTGCGCGGCAGGCCACCTGAAATGATCGTGTCGCTGACCGGATCGTAGCTCGAGAATGCCGCCTGGCAGGCCTCGATATGCTGCGTCCACGAACCGGACCGATAGCCCAGCGAAGTCGCCAGCCACAGGTTGTTGGGACGGAGCTTGGAGCGCGGATGGATCGCCAGTTCGGCATTGATCGCGGCAGCGGCCGGATCGAAGTTCGGGAAGTTCGCATTGCCGGGGTTGCCGTAGATGTAATCGTCGCCATCCGGCAGCGGCGTCGGCAGGTAAGTCGGCGTGCCGCCGCGCACGGTGATCTGCAGCGGCTGCGCCAGCACCGGACCGGCGACGAGTATTGTCAAAGTTGCGGCCACTACGGGGAGCAGGCGTTTCATTCCAACCTCCATGTCGTCCGGCTTGAGCACTTCCGGGAACGTCTTCCGGTTCGAAAGCGCGACCAATCAGAGAGTTAGAGCATTACATCAAATGCTCTGGCAACGTCGATGCAGCCGATAAGTACCGGGCACCAGTTAACAATCTCGCGACCGGCACGAGTCGGCAATAGCTCAATTACAATGGGGTTCTGTACACTACCGTATCAAGACCTTCCATGCGTGCCTTGATCTGCAGGGCGACGAACTTGGAGAAGAAGCGGCTGAGCGCCAGGTTGCCGCCCTGGAACCACAGGTTCTCCTGGGCCACCGGCTTGTACATGTTGCGCAGCTCGCCATGCCATGGGCCCGGATCGTTGCGCGTGCCGGAGCCCAGGCCCCAGCAGGTGCCGATCTCGTCGGCCACGTCGCGCGACACGACTTTCGCCACCACCTCGTGCATCGACTGGAAGCCGGTCGACTGAATGATGACGTCAGCTTCGATGTCGGTGCCGTCGGCAAACCGGATGCCGCTGGGAGTAAGCGTTTCGATCTCCACCCCGGCCTTGATCCCGATCTCGCCGTCGATGATCAACTGTGAGGCGCCGACATCGACATAATAGCCCGAGCCGGTGCGGTAGGCCTTCATCATCAACCCGGTCTCATCCGGGCCGAAATCGAGCAGGAAGCCGGTAGAGCGGAGCTGGTCGTAGAACGCTGCGTCGCGGGCCCGGATCTTGTCGTAGAGCGCCCGCTGTTTTGCCGGCTGCAGCGCGAACGGCGTCGCCGCGCCGAGCAGGTCGGCGGTATCGACATCGATGCCGGCCGCCACCGCTGCTTCCGAATAGGTGTCGAAGGCGAGTTCCATCAGCGTCTCGGAGCGCACCACCGTCGTGGGCGAGCGCTGCACCATGGTGACCTCGGCGCCGGCTTCCCACAGGTCAACCGAGACGTCATGCCCGGAGCTCGCGGCGCCGATCACCACCACCTTTTTGCCCCGGTATTTCGCGCCATCGGAATACTGGCTGGAATGGAGGATTTCCCCCGCGAAACTCTCCGCTCCCGGCAGCTTGATGAACTTCGGCGGACCATAGGCGCCGGTGGCGAACACCAGTTGGGTGGGCCGGAGGGTGATCGGTTTGCCGTCACGCTCGAGCTCGACCGTCCAGCGCTTTTCGGTTTCATCGAAGCTCGCGGAAATGCACTCGGTGCCGCCCCAGTAGCTGAGCTCCATCACCTTGACGTACATCTCGAGCCAGTCGCCCATCTTGTCTTTCGGGGTGAAGACGGGCCAGTGCGCCGGGAACGGGATATAGGGCAGGTGATCGTACCAGACCGGGTCGTGCAGGACGAGCGAGCGGTAGCGGTTGCGCCAGGAATCGCCGGCTTTGGCGTTCCTTTCGACGATCACCGTCGGCACGCCCAGCTGCTTCAGCCGCGCCCCCAGCATGATGCCGCCCTGCCCGCCGCCGATGACGAGACAATAGGGCTCGGCACCAGTCCCGAACGACGCCTCTTCGCGGGCGCGCGCTTCCGCCCAGGTCTCGCGCTGGCGGTCGGCGCCGTGCCGCACCCCCTTGGCACGGCTGAAGCCGATGGCTTCCTCGTGCCCGTCAAGCGATTGCAGCGTGGTGAGGATGGTGCGGCACTTGCCGCCTTCGAGGGTGAAAATGCCCTGCCCCTGCCCGACCCCGGTCCTGAAGCTGAACCACGCCTCGAGCGGTTCCGCACGGCCGCCTGAAGCACTGCTGACCTGCCACGCCGAAGGCTGGGTGCGGGCGAGCGTCGCCTCCAGCATGGCGGCGATGGCGGGCTTGCCCTCCATGGTCTTGACGTTCCAGGTGAACGCCACGATGTCGCGCCAGTAGCAATCCTCGGCGAACAGCTCGAGCGTCGCGGCGCTATCGCCCTTTTCCAGCGTGTCGCTGAACATGGCGAGCCAGGCGGCTGCCGCTGCCGCGGGTGCAGTATCGTGCATCAAATAGACCCCAACTATAGGCGGCGAGAGGACCGCCCAAGAAAACGCAACAAGAAAACTCAGTCGCCCAGCGGCTCCAGCACCCGGCCCTTGCGGTGGTTCAGCACGGTGTACTTGATCCGGCGCAGCGTCTCGCGCGCATCGGGGTCGAGCCGGGTGCCGACCGCGCTTGAAACGAGGTCGATGATGGCAAGGAAGGCGTAGCGCGAAGCCGTCGGCTTCAGCGGATCGGGGAATTCCGGGATGTCGACGGTGAGCGCCACATCGGCAGTGGCGGCAAGGTCGGTATCGGGCGCGGTGATGCAGACCGCCTTGGCCCGGTAGTGCTTGGCGAGCTGCACCGCTTCCACCACCTCGCGGGTCCGTCCGGTGCCCGAGATGGCGATCACCAGGTCGTTCGGCTTCAGCGTCGAGGCCGTCATCTTCATCACATAGGGGTCGGAATAGGCAGTGACCACCACGCCATAGCGGAACAGCCGGTTCTGCGTTTCGATCGCCAGCGAGGTCGAACTGCCGCCGAGCCCGAACACCAGCACCTGGTGTGCGCTCGCCACCAGCTCGGCCGCGGCGACAATATCCTTGGGGTTGATCTGGCGCTCGACCAGGTTGAGCGCGTTGCGTGCCTCGCCGAACACCTCGGTCCACAGTGGGGATACGTCTGAGCTCATCTCGCCGGCCGGCGGCGCCGGTGCGAAATAGAGCCGCCCCACCACGACGCTCTGTGCCAGTTTCAGCTTGAAGTCGCGCACCCCGTCGCAGCCGATGGCACGGCAGAACCGGGTGACGGTCGGCTCACTGACTTCGGCGCGCCTCGCGATCTCGGCATTGGAGGCATCGACCGAAAAGGTCACATCGGCCAGCACCACGTCGGCGACCCGCCGTTCGGCCGGCCGCAGCTCGCTGTAGGAATCCTTGATCTGCGACAGGATGTCGGGGATCGGCTTGGCGTAGCCTTCGCTGCTCGCATCGTCGCGCCTGGGCTTGCGCATATCCGGCTTTCCGGCTGTTTGGTCTGACGCGACTTCTATCATTTCTGACCAGCCAATGCCCTACCCTGGAAAACGCCTCGCCCGCGGTGTCCCGCTGCCCTGCCTTACACGCAACATGTAGGAAACTTACACACGGCGCAAGCCTCAAGATGGCCGGAAAACCTGCATTTGCGTTCGGATGATGAAACTAATCTGACAGCCGCTTGACTTGGAAAGTAGGATAGTTACAGACTGCGTAACGGACGGGGATGAGGGCGCTGCAGGGAGCGCCCGGAAGCCGTTCCATAGTCTGGTACGGGGCAGCGCGAGGGGCGATGACAGCTGGAGATTTGAAGCAACCGAAACTGCGGGTGCCAAAACTTCGAGTGAACGGGGCAACCAAGGTCTACAACACCCGCTCGGGCGACTTGTTGGCGATCGATCGCTGCTCGCTCGATGTGATGGATGGCGAGATCGTCTCGATCGTCGGCCCGTCCGGTTGCGGCAAGACTACCCTGTTATGGTCGATGTCGGGGTTGCATGGCCTCAGCTCGGGCGAAGTGCTGCTCGACGGCAAGCCGGTCACCGGCCCTAATCCCGAGATCGGCATGGTATTCCAGGAGGCGAACCTCCTGCCGTGGCGCAATCTCGACGCCAACATCAACTTCCCCTTCGAGATCAAGGGCACCAAACCCGATCGCGTCTGGATCGACGAACTGCTGAACCGCGTCGGCCTCGAAGGCTTCGGCGGGCGCTTCCCGCGCGAGCTCTCGGGGGGCATGCAGCAGCGCGCCGCGCTGGTGCGGGCGCTTTCCTACAAGCCCTCGGTGCTGCTGATGGACGAGCCGTTCGGCGCACTCGATGCCTTCACCCGCGAGGAAATGAACCGGCTGGTCGAGGAGATCTGGCTCGATACCAGAACCACCATCGTCCTCATTACCCACTCGATCGAGGAAGCCATCTTCCTCTCCGACCGCGTGGTGGTGATGAGCCCGCGCCCGGGCCGGGTCGCCAACATCCACGAGGTGCCGTTCCCACGGCCGCGCTCGCTCGAGATCATGTCGACCAAGGAGGTGTTCGACCTCACCAACGCCATCAAGGCGGAAATCGTCGGGACGCAGCAGAGCCGTTTCCCGCAAGCGTCGGCCCAGCCGGCTGCCGTGGCGTGAGGAAGATCCGATGAGCGAAACCGACGCCATTCCCGAATTCAAGAAATCTGCCGGCGGCGACAGCGAGGTCGGCATCACCAACATGTCCGCCCTCACTTCCGGCCCCGGCATCAAGTCGATGGGCGAAGTGCTGGCCATCGTCCTCGTTGCTGTGTTCATCATCGGCGGCACCGAGGTACTGCTGAGCATCTTCGCCGTGCCGCAATACGTGCTGCCAAAGCCGAGCGAGATCGCGGTCGCGCTGTTCACCGACTTCCCGTTCATCCTGCCGCATCTGGGCCACACGCTGGTGGAGCTGTTCGCGGGCTTCGGCATCGGCGCGGTCGTGGGCCTGATCCTTGCCGCGGTGATCACCCAGTTTCCGTTCGCCGAAAAGATCATCACGCCGTACATCCTCTTGCTGGTGACGACACCGATGCTGGCGCTGGTGCCGCTGCTGATCCTCCGCTTCGGCTTCGGCTACGAGCCGCGCATCATCGCGGTGGCGCTCGCCTCGGGCCCGATGGTGATGATCAACGCCGCCACCGGCTTCCGCCGGGTCGACCGCGGCAAGATCGCGCTGGCCCGCTCCTACGGCGCCTCGACGCTGCAGATCTTCTGGAAGGTGCGCGCCCCGATGGCGCTGCCGATGATCTTCGTCGGCCTGATGGTCGGCTCGATCTTCGGGCTCCTGACCGCGGTCGGCGCCGAGATGGTCGGTGGCGGCTTCGGGCTCGGCAACCGGCTCACCTCCTACTCATCCATGATCCAGATGCCGCAGTTCTTCGCGGTGGTCTTGATCCTCTCGATCCTGGGCATCCTGATCTACGTGCTCTTCTTCCTGCTCGGGAAGAAGTACGCGAGTTGGGAGGCCTGACGAACGACCCGCTGTCGGAGGTAGTGGCAGCGGAGCATGGTGGGACGATCGGGGCCGAGGGAGGCCCGGAGCGCCACATCGAATTCGGAGTGAGGACGGCGCACTGAACAGCCGCCCCGCTCCAAGGGACTAAGGGACGATCCATCAACAGGGGTATGATTGAATGACCAAGTTCTCCTCTAGCGGCATGAGCCGCCGCACCTTCCTGCAGGTGTCCGCCGCCGGCGTGGTGACGGCTTCGGCGCTCGGCGGTATCGGCCGCGCCAGCGCCGCGCCCTATCCGAAATTCACCTGGATTTCGCCGCGCGGCACCCTCGAAGTGCTCGATGACTATCCGTACTGGATCGGCAAGAAGCTGGGCTATTTCGATGGCCTTGAAGTCGCCACCGACATGCAGCCCGGCCCGTCCGATGGCACCGCCACGGTGAAGTTCGTCGATGTCGGCCAGGCCGACATGGGCTTCCCTTCGCCGGGCGTGTTCTCGTTCGCGCTCGAAAACGGCATGAAGCTGAAGTCGGCCTTCCACATGGGCGCGCTCGACACCTTCAGCCTCGCCTTCCGCAAGGGCACCGGCACCAATGACCTGAAGACCCTCGAGGGCAAGACCATCCTCCTCGGCTCGGCCGCCTGGCAGTCGATCGTCGATCCGATGCTGGCGGTGCAGGGCGTCGACATCACCAAGGTGAAGTATGTCGAGGCCGGCTGGCCGACCTGGGGCACGGCGCTCGCCGCCGGCCAGGGCGATGCCGCCCTCAGCTGGGAAGGCCTGCGCGCCGAATGGATCGGCAACGGGCTCGAGTTCGAGTACTGGCTGGGCGTGCAGAAGTCGCCACTCTTCGCCAACACCTTCGTGGTCCGCGCCGCTGACCTCGACGATCCGGACAAGAAGGCCTTCCTCGACAAGTATCTGCGCGGCTGGGCCATGGGCCTCGAGTTCGCCTACCACAATCCGCGCGCTGCGGTTGAGGCGGTGTTCGAGCAGTTCCCGACGCTGGCGTCCAACATCGGGCCGGAGCTGGGCACCACCTCGATCCTGCAGCAGATCAACGTCTTCCGCGGCGACATGTCGAAGCGCGCCGGCTGGGGCGATCACGACATGGCCGCCTGGCAGACCTTCTTCGACAAGATCCACGAGCTGAAGCAGATCACCAACGCCGTGAAGGCCGAGGACGTCTGCACCAACGCGTGCATCGCCGCCGCCAACGACTTCGACCACGACAAGGTCAAGGCCGATGCCGACGCCTACGCCCTGAGCGACGCGTTCAAGGCGATCGACGTCGACAACGTCAAGGCGCACCTGTTCGACCAGGCCGTGCCGGCCTGATCTGGCATGATCGGCGTGGGCGGTCGCACACCGCCCACGCACCACCCACCGGCGTCATTCGCGCGCAGGCGGGAAGCTGGTGGGATACCGCGGCGCCAGCTGAGGCTGAGGGATCGCATTGGGTCCCCGCCTTCGCGGGGATGACGCCGGTGGTTATAGCAATTTCACGGCCTCGGGCCGAACACGCATAAGCGCATGGGGAGGGCCGGATGGCCAATGTCGTAAAGGTTCTGGTCGTCGGGCTCGGCAATATGGGCGCCTCGCATGCGAGTGCCTATCACCGCAACCCGGGCTTCGAGATCGTCGGGCTGATGAGCCGCTCGATCAAATCGAAGCCCGTTCCGGACGAGCTCAAGGGCTACCCGCTGTTCGAGGATTACGACGAGGCGCTGCGGGTGGCCAAGCCCGACGCGGTGTCGATCAATTCCTGGCCCAACACCCACGCCGAATACGCCATCAAGGCGATCAATGCCGGCGCCCATGTGTTCATGGAAAAGCCGCTCGCCACCAACATCGCCGATGCCGAGGCAGTGGTGAAGCTGGCCAAGGCCAAGAACAGAAAACTGGTGCTCGGCTATATCCTCCGCGTCCACCCCAGCTGGGTGAAGTTCACCGAGCTGGCGCAGACGCTGGGCAAGCCGCTCGTCATGCGGCTCAACCTCAACCAGCAGTCGGGTGGCCCGACCTATGACTGGCACAAGAACCTGATCGACTCCCTGATCCCGATCGTCGATTGCGGCGTCCACTATGTCGACGTGATGTGCCAGATGACCAAGGCGAAACCGGTGCGCGTGCACGGCATTGGCGCCAAGCTCTGGGCCGAGGCCGACAAGCAGAACTATGGGCACCTGCATGTCGAGTTCGATGACGGCTCGGTCGGCTGGTATGAAGCCGGCTGGGGCCCGATGATGAGCGAGGTCGCCTATTTCGTGAAGGACGTGGTCGGCCCCAAGGGCGCCGTCTCGATCGTCCCCAACCCCAAGGCGCATAAGGAAGGCGTGTCGGACTCCTCCAATATCGATCAGCACACCAAGACCGACGCCATCCAGTACCACCACGCCGAGGTGCTGCAAGGGGACAAGAGCTTCGCCAAGAAGGACGAGATCTTCGTCATGACCGACGAGCCCAACCACCAGGAGCTCTGCGACCGCGAGCAGGCTTTCTTCCTCAAAGCCATCCAGGAAGACCTCGACCTCACCGAGTCGATGGATGCGGCGGTGAACAGCCTCCGCATCGTGCTTGCCGCCGAGCAGTCGATCAACGAGAAGCGCGTCGTCGAACTGGCCTGAGCCAACGCAACCAGAGTGACGGAACCCGGCGGGCCGCCTGCCCGCCGCCGGCCGCGCCAACCCCAAATCGGAGACCATCGATGACTTCACCGGCAGCCGGACAGGGCTTCGATATCGTGCTCAGGGGCGGTCGCGTCCTCGATGAGCGCAACGGCGTCGACGGGGTGCTCGATGTCGCGATCAAAGCCGGCAAGATCGCCGCGGTCGGCAAGGACCTCGCCACATCCGGTGCGAAGGTCGAGGATGTCAGCGGCAGTATCGTCGCGCCGGGACTGATCGACATCCATACTCATGTCTACCACAAGGCGACCTCACTCAGCGTCGATCCCGGCTTCATCGCGCGCCGCTCGGCCTGCACCACGCTGGTCGATGCCGGCAGCGCCGGCGCCGGCAACTATGACGGCTTCCGCGATTACGTGATGATCCATTCGCCCTACCGGATCTTCGCCTTCCTCAACATCTCGTTCCCCGGCATTTTCGGCTTCGACAAGGATGTCTCGATCGGCGAGGCCACGGCGCGCAGCATGCTGCCGGTCCACCGCTGCGTCGAAAAGATTGAGGCCAATCGTGATCGCATCATCGGCGTGAAGGTGCGCATCGGCGGCATTGTCACCGGCGACCTTGGGCTGGGCGCGCTGGAGTTGGCGCTCGAGGCGGCCAATGCGGTAAACCTGCCGCTGATGACCCATATCGGCACCGCGCCGCCGAGCTATGCCGACGTAGTCGACATGCTGCGCCCCGGCGACATCCTCACCCATTGTTACCGGCCGGACCCGAACTCGGCCATCGGCCCCGATGGCAAGGTGATCGACGCGGTGCTCAAGGCGCGCGAGCGCGGCGTGCTGTTCGACATCGCCCACGGCATGGGCGCCTTCGGCTATGACAGCGCCGAGGCGGCGCTGAAGGATGGATTCAAGCCCGACGTGATCTCCTCGGATGTGCACGTCATCGCCGTCGAGGGCCCGGGCTACGACCTGCTTCACACCATGAGCAAGCTGCTCAACTGCGGCCTGTCGCTGCCCGAAGTGATCGGCATGTCCGCCAACCGCCCGGCTTTGGCCATCCAGCGGCCCGAACTCGGCCACCTCGGCGTCGGCGCCGTCGCCGACATCACCGTGCTGAAGCAATACGACAGCAACTACGTGTTCCAGGACGTCGTCGGCAAACGCCGCCAGGGTTCATCCTTGCTGCAGCCGGTGTCGGTGTACCTCGGCGGTAAATCCATGGAAGTCAGCCGCCGGCCATTTGAGGAGAGCTTCCTCATCGGCGGACACCATGGGCATGCGCATTAGCGGGAACTGAGCGCGGCAGGCGCCACAGCGCCCCCTCTCCCCTCAGGGGAGAGGGCAAGCGCAGCTTACGAGCGCCAGCGAGTTAGCGAAGCTAGGGTGAGGGGTGAGCTGCCTCCAAGTGTACTTGGCCGACGCTTTACCCCTCATCCGGCGCTTGCGCCCCACCTTCTCCCCTGAGGGGAGAAGGGAAGGAGATGGTGCACAGCAGGTGCAAAGTGCGCCCCCTCTCCCTTGGGGGAGCGGGTTAGGGTGAGGGGGCCTTACCCCAAACTCTGAGTCTGCGGCAAGGCCCCCTCACCCGGCGCTACGCGCCGACCTCTCCCCCAAGGGAGAGGTGAGTGAGATCCGAGCGTTTGGCAGGTGCCATCAGCAAGCGAACACGGCACCCTCGACCTGCTTGGCCTGATCACCCTCGGTCGACCAGCGGACGAACAGGATGTTGCTGCACGCGGACAGCTCGCGGCGCTGCCGACTAGCGGACAGTTGGCTATCGTCCACGGTGAGCTTCGCCGCCTGCAATTGGCTCACCAGCGTTGCCACGGGCGTACCATCAGGGAAAGCGACACGAACCCGGTCGTTCCACTCCGCCGCCATCTGGTCAGGATCGTTGGGTAAGCCAGCTACGATGGCGCTTTCACCGGGTGTCATGAGGAACCCGGTCAGCAGGCCTAAGCCTACCACCACCGCCCCAATCAGGATGCCGTAGCGCAGTCTTGTGTTCGCCACGGCTCACCCGATCCGCACCACATTCCCCGTACGCGCCGACTCCTCGGCCGCCAGCGTCGCCTGCAATGCTGCCGCCGCGTCCTCGGGCACGCCGATCTTCGGTGTCGTGCCGCTCAGCGCGCAGCCGGTGAAATAGTTGAACTCGTCGCGCAAAGCTCCGCCGCGCACCCCGTCGAACATCGGCCAGTAGGTGATGTCAGGCGAGTGCAGCTTGTTGGCATCGACGATGCCGAGCGGCGGAAAAGTATCCTGCACGTGGATGATGCCTTCGGTGCCGATGATCGACATGCGCTCGTCGATATCGAATGGCGTCTGCGTCGGCATGCACCACACCGTTTCGAGCGTCGCCGTGGCGCCACCGGCGAAGCGGAACATGGTCTGGCCGATATCCGGGTGCTTCAACCCCCGCACATCGACGGTCTGCGCATAGGCCGAGACGATCTTGTCGCCGGTCAGCCACAGCATGATGTCGGTGTCGTGGATGGCGTCGCCGACGATCGGGCCGATCTTGTTGAGGATGGTCGGGGTCCAGGCGGCCGGGATGTTGCGGCGCGACGACAGCGCCACCACCTTGCCGATCCGCCCCTCGGCAATCGCCTGCTTGGCCATGCGATAGCGCGGGTTGAAGCGCACGATGTGGCCGATGAACAGGATGCCCTTGGCGCCCTTTGAGGCGGCAATGATCTTGTTGGCGTCTTCGACGGTCGAGGCGATCGGCTTTTCAAGAAACACGTGCTTGCCGGCCTTCAGTGCGGCGATCGCCGGCTCGGTGTGCTGGTCCCACATGGTGCAGATGGAGACCGCGTCGATCTCCGGGTCGGCCAGCATATCGTGGTAGTCGCGATAGAGCTTTTTGACGCCGAATTTGTCACCGAGCGCCTGCAGCCGATCCTCGGTGCGGGTGCAGAGCGCCTTGAGTTCGAGGTTGGGCACCCCGGCAATGGTCTCGGCGTGAATTTCGCCGAACCAGCCGAGCCCGATAATGCCGATACGCAGCTTGTCCAAAACTACCCCCTCAAATGAAACCCAGGCCAAATGCCTGTCAGAAATCTTCGAGCGTCAGCTCGCGCGCCATCACGATATTGCCCGAGGTCAGCCCGCAATCGACCGGGATCGCCGCCCCGGTGACGGCGCTGGCGGCATCCGACGCGAGGAAGGCAATGACCCGCGCTACCTCGTACGGTTCGACGATGCGGCCGAGCGGGTACCATTTCTCCAGCGTCTTCAAGACGTTTGGATCCTTGGCCTTGCGCTCGTCCCATACCGGGGTGCGCACCGTGCCCGGCAGCACGATATTGGTGCGAATGCCGTAGCGGCCATATTCCTGCGCCAGGGAGCGGGTGAGCGAAATCATCGCCGCCTTCGAGGCGCTGTAGGCTGGATCGCCCAACGCCGCGAGACCGTTCACCGAGCCGACATTGACGATATTGCCAGAGCGCCGCTCGACCATTTGCGGCAGCACCGCGTGGGCGCAGGCATAAGCGCCGCCGACATTGGCCGCCATGTCTTCGTCCCAGCCGGCCGGGTCGGTTTTTTCGAAGGTGGCGTGGCGCGTGCCGCCGGCATTGTTGACGAGGATATGCACCTCGCCGAAACCCTTGAAAGCCGCGGCCACCGCAGCCGCATCGGCGATATCGGCCACTGCCGGTTTCACCGTGATGCCATCCTTGCCGAGCGTCTCGGCCAGTGCATGCACCTTGTCGTTGCGGTCGAGCGCCGCAATCGTCGCGCCCTCCTCGCCGAAGAAGCGGCACAGCCACTGCCCGATGCCGCCCGCGGCGCCGGTTATGGCGATAGTCTTGCCGGTAAATGCGCCGGTCATGTGTGCTCCTGCTGACTGATAGAGACGGCCCCCTCCCAGCCTCCCCCACACGGGGGGAGGTGCAGAAAGGCGGCTGTGGCTTGATCGTGCCCAATGCACCGGCGGCGCACCTCCCCCTTCATAGGGGAGGCTGGGAGGGGGCCGTCTGCTGGTGGGAGCCCCTTCAATTCCCGAACCATCCGTCCTTGAGGTAGCGCATGTACTCGAACACCATGCCGTGCTTTTTGACGAACACCACTTCGAGGAAATCGCCGACGATGAAGGGCGGGATCAGAATCTCGACGCCGGGTGCGGCAAGGTGCGGCGCGAGGTCGTCGACGCGGTAGGCAACATGCGGATTATCGCGCACTTCGGCTGGCACCGTGCTGTCCGGCTCGTAGCGCAGAAACTCGATATGCTCGGGGTGATGGCGCGGGTTGGTGACCCAGATGCGGCTCGCCTCGACCCAGTCTTCCTTGGGCTGGGGCACCGTCGTGGTGATCCCCACATGGTCGAACTCGAACACCGCCATCGACACCGCTCCCCTGCCCCTGACTCCCCAATTCTGAAATCATGTTACAGAACCGGTATCGTCGCAACCGGATTCTGTGGCTCTCGCCGAAAGTCTGAAACAAAACGGTCGTCTGCACGCGATCGAGTCCTCCCCTGCGGCGCGACGTCGTTCCATATTGTGGATCAATCGGCGAGCTATCTGGTCAGGCGCAGCGCAATGCTGTAATTGAATTTCAGCATTGGAGGCCGACATGGCCAGGCGCCGAGCCCAAGGGCCCGCAACGGACGAGCCCGCCATCGACATCGTCTCGCGTATCCAGCGAGCGGAGCCCGAGCTGTCGCCGGCGGAGCGACGGGTGGCGGCGGCGGTGCAGCTCGATTTCGAAGCCGCGACCCGGCTGACCATCGCCGACCTCGCGGCCAAGGCCGGTGTCAGCCAGCCGACGGTCACCCGCTTCTGCCGTTCGGTCGGCTGCGCCTCATTCAACGATTTCAAGATCAGCCTTGCCAGCACCATGACGGTGGCGGCGGTGTATCTGCGCTCCGACCGGGTATTCTCCGATGATATCGGCCAGCTCGCCCAATCGGTGATGCTGCGTGCCGCCAATGCGGTGCAGGCCTGCCTCGAGCAACTCGACACCGCCGCCGTCGGCCGCGCCATCGACGCCATCGCCGCAGGACACCGGCTCGACCTCTACGGCCAGGGCGGCGGCTCGGCCGCGATGGTCGAGGATGCCAAGCTCCGGCTGTTCCGGCTCGGCATTCCGGTCGCCGCCTATACCGATGGACACCAGCAGCGCATGTCCGCCTCGACCCTGCAGCCAGGTGACGTCGCCTTCGCCATCTCCAACAGCGGGCAATCGAAGCCCGTGGTCGAGGCGCTTCAGATCGCCGCCTCGTTCGGCGCCACCACCATCGCGCTGACCCGCCCCGACACGCCGCTGGCCAGGGCCGCCGGCATCGTCATTCCAATCGTCATCCCCGAGGACGACAACGTCCTGATGCCCACCACCTCGCGCTATGCTCATATGGGGGTGATCGACACCATCGCTTCGGGAGTGGCCCAGCAGCTCGGAGCGCGGGGCCGCGAAGCGCTGCGACGGGTGCGCTATACGCTCACCGCCATCGGCGTTGCCATCCCGACGCCATCGACCGACCCGACCCTCCTGATGCAGACGCTGAAGCCGCACGAGTAGCGGCTCGGCAAGGTTGCCGCTATGGTGCGCCCGCACCATATGTGAGGCCTGATGTTCCTCTCGGTTTTCGACGTCTTCAAGATCGGCATCGGGCCATCGAGCTCGCACACCATGGGGCCGATGACGGCCGCCAACCGGTTCCTCGACGAACTCCGCACCGGCGATTGGCCGCGCCCGCGCCACTCCGAAGTGAGCGCCCTGAAGGCGAGCCTGCATGGCTCGCTCGCCTTCACCGGCATCGGCCATGGCACCGGCCGCGCCGTGGTGCTGGGCCTCTCAGGCTTCGCGCCCGATACCGTCGACCCCGACAAGATCGATGCGATCGTCGCCGACGTCGAAGCCGAGGGCATGGTGCATCCCGAGGGCCACCCCGCCTATCGCTTCCGTCCGGCGCTCGACCTGATCTACGACAAGAAGGAGCGGCTGCCCGGTCACACCAACGGCCTGCAATTCTACGCCTATGACGCCGACGGCACGCTGCTGCTGCGCCGGGTCTACTATTCGATCGGTGGCGGCTTCGTGGTCAGTGAGGCGGAACTGGCGCGTGGCGAGCTGAAGGCCGCTGCCGCCGACGTGCCCTACCCGTTCGGCGATGCCGCCCAGATGCTGACCATGGCCCGCGACTCCGGCCTCTCCATCGCCCAGATGAAGCGCGCCAACGAGGAAGCACGCATCGGCCGCCGTGCCCTCGAGCAGGGGCTCGACCGGCTGTGGGCCGCCATGGATGGCTGCATCGAGCGTGGCCTCCGCACCGACGGCATCATGCCCGGCGGGCTCAACGTCAACCGCCGCGCCAAGGCGATCCACCAGCAGTTGCAGGTGGCCTGGCAGCGCAACGAGCTGGGGCCGCTCGCCGGCAATGACTGGCTCAGCGTCTTCGCCATGGCGGTGAACGAGGAGAATGCCGGCGGCAGCCGCGTGGTGACCGCGCCGACCAATGGCGCGGCCGGCGTCATTCCCGCGGTGCTGAAATACCACCAGCAGTTCGAGGCCGGCGCCTCGCGCGCCAGCATCCATGACATGCTGCTGACCGCCGCCGCCATCGGCGGCATCATCAAGCACAATGCCTCGATCTCGGGCGCCGAAGTCGGGTGCCAGGGCGAGGTCGGCTCGGCCTCGGCCATGGCGGCAGCGGCGCTCTGCGCTGCCATGGGCGGCACCCCGGCACAGGTCGAGAACGCCGCCGAGATCGCGCTCGAGCATCACCTGGGGATGACCTGCGATCCGGTCGCCGGCCTGGTGCAGATCCCCTGCATCGAGCGCAACGCCTTTGGCGCCGTCAAAGCCGTGACCGCCGCCTCGCTGGCGATGAAGGGCGATGGCACCCACAAGGTATCGCTCGATGTCTGCGTCGAGACCATGCGGCAGACCGGCGAAGACATGAGCGAGCGCTACAAGGAAACCAGCCAGGGCGGCCTCGCCGTCAACGTTCCGGCCTGCTGATGCCGAGCCAGACCTACGAGCTGTTCCGCATGGCGATGGCGGAGAAGAAGCAGATCGCCTGCACCTACAATGGCCTGCGCCGCGAGGTCTGCCCGGTGATCCTCGGACATAGCCGGGCCGGCGAAGAAAAGGCCCTGACCTACCAGTTCGGTGGCGCGACCAGCAGCACGCTGCCAGCGGGCGGCGAGTGGCGCTGCCTCTCCCTCAGCAAGGTCGGCGACGTCGAGCTGCGCGACGGCCCGTGGCACACCGGCGGCAGCCATTCGGCCTCCCAGTCCTGCGTCGACCTCGTCGATTTCGACGTCAATCCCGACAGCCCCTACTCCCCGAAGCATCGACTTTAGGGCATCAATGGCGCGCTAATCTGGAGCCCGCCGTGACCGACCGCCCCAACATCCTGCTGATCTGCGCCGACCAATGGCGCGGCGACTGCATTTCCGCGCTCGGGCACCCCAATGCGAAAACCCCCAACCTCGACGCGCTGATGGCTGACGCGGTGACCTTCACCCGGCATTTCGGCCAATGCACCCCGTGCGGGCCATCGCGCACCAGCCTGCTCACCGGGCAATACCTGATGAACCACCGCTCCGGGCGCAACGGCACACCGCTCGACCGGCGCCACACCAACATTGCGCTCGAGGCGCGCAAGGCCGGCTATGATCCGGCGCTGTTCGGCTACACCGACACCACGCCCGACCCGCGCGGCCTCCACCCCAACGATCCGGCGCTGACCGCCTATGACGAGGGCGTGATGCCGGGGTTCTCGACGCCACTGCATCTGCCGGAAGATATGGACCAGTGGGTATCGGACCTGATCGCCCGGGGCTACGACCTGCCCGGCGGCCGCGCCGATGTGTTCCGGCCGCGAAGGGGTTTCGACAAGCCCGCCGATCGCGGCTTCCGCTACATCCCTACTGTGTTCAAGGCCGAGGAAAGCGAGACCGCCTTCCTCACCGACGAGTTCGTGAAGTGGTTGCTGGTGCGGCGCGACAAGCCGTGGTTCGCGCATTTCGTCTTCTATCGTCCGCACCCGCCGCTGATCGCCCCCGAGCCGTACAACGGCATGGTGCACCCGGCCGACGTGGAGTCCCCCGTCCGCGCCGCCTCGCCCGCCGAGGAAGGACAACAGCACCCGCTGCTCGATTACGCCATCGGCACGCTGCGCCAGCCCGGCACCTATGACGAGCACAACCCTCAGGACCTGGTCGCGGCCGACGAACTCGAGATCCGCCAGATGCGGGCGACCTATTACGGGCTGATCGCCGAGGTGGATGCGCAGCTCGGCCGCATCGTCCAGCACCTGAAGGATACCGGCCAGTACGACCGCACCCTGATCGTCGTCACCTCCGACCATGGCGAGGTGCTGGGCGAGCATTATCTTTGGGGCAAGGAAATCTACTTCGACGCCGCCTTCCACCTGCCGCTGGTGATCCGCGATCCCCGGCCGGCAGCCGACGCCGCCCGCGGCCGACGGGTCGAAGAGTTTACCCAGGCGATCGACGTGATGCCGACCGTGCTCGACTGGCTCGGCCTCGATATCCCGCGCAGTTGTGACGGCGCTTCGCTAACCCCGTTCCTGCACGGCGCTACCCCGCCCGATTGGCGTGACGCGGTGTATTTCGAGCACGACTTCCGCGACGTGCGCACCCAGAAGCCGGAAACCGCGCTCGGCATCAGCTCCGACCAATGCACCTACGCGGCGATCCGCGACGACAGGTTCAAATACGTGCACTTCGCGGCGCTGCCGCCGCTCCTGTTCGACATCGCCAACGATCCGCACGAGCATCTGAACCTGGCGAATGACCCGGCTTACACCGAGGTGGCGCTCGACTACGCCCGCAAAATGCTGGATTGGCGGCTGAGCTCGGGCGAGCGCGAGCTGACCAATATGTCGGTGGGGGCGGGTGGGTTGTTCGTGCGGAAGTAGCAGTTCCGCGGACGAACTGAATGCCAGAGGTGATCGCCTCCCTCCCCCTTGAGGGGAGGGATTGAGGGAGGGGGTGGTGCAGTCAGCACCGAGCGTCTCACCACCCCCACCCCCCCCCCCCCCC
>Ga0209902_100817_pt1 | contig 23507 bp, 24 predicted proteins | sample FECB27metaG_FD_188304 | JGI IMG/M metagenome (GOLD analysis project Ga0209902, IMG submission 188304) | Cyanobacterial communities from the Joint Genome Institute, California, USA - FECB-27 (SPAdes) (version 2) | ecosystem: Environmental > Aquatic > Thermal springs > Hot (42-90C) > Microbial mats...
AAGGTGAGCATGCAGCACCGGCCGACGCCCATGGCGCGACCGACACGCATGCTTCGACCGAGGCGCATTCGGAGGTGTTTCCGCCCTTCGATCCGGCGAGCTTCGGTGGCCAGCTGCTCTGGCTCGCTATCACCTTCGCAGCGCTGTATTTCCTGATGAGCCGCGTGGCCCTGCCCCGCATCGGCTCGATCCTCGAAACGCGCCGGACCCGTATCGAAGGCGACCTGAAGGAAGCCGAGCGGCTCCGCCAGGAGACCGAGAAGGCTGCCGCCGCCTATGAGGCAGCGCTGGCTGAGGCCCGCAAGAACGCCCACGGCATCGCCGAGGAAACCCGCGCCGGGATCAAGGCCGACATCGACGGCCGCCGTGCCGACGTCGAGGCCACGCTGGCAAAGCGCGTCTCGGAAGCCGAGGCCCGCATCCAGGCCGACAAGGACGCGGCGCTCGCCAATGTTGGCGGCATCGCAGCCGAGACGGCCCAGGCGCTGGTCGCCAAGATCTCGGGCACTGTCACTGCGGCTGAAGCCCGCGCCGCGGTCGCCGCGGTTTCGAAGGAGTAAGGCAGCATGTGGGCCTTCGGGTTTGACGCCACCACCGGCGCCACCATCTGGGCAACCATCGCGCTGGTGATCTTCATCGGTATCGTCGTCTATTTCGGCGTGCCCAAGATGATCACCAAGATGCTCGATGAGCGCATCAAGAAGATCGAGACCGACCTTGCCGAAGCCGAGGCGCTGCGCGCCGAAGCCAAGGCCCTGCTCGAGGACTACGCGCGCCGTCGCGAGGAAGCCGAGAAGGAAGCCGAGGACATCGTCACCGCGGCGCGCGAAGAAGCGTTCCGGCTGACCGCCGAGGCCAAGTCGTCGCTGGAGGCCATGGTGGCCCGTCGCGAGAAGGCCGTGGCCGACAAGATCGCCCAGGCGGAAGCCCAGGCCGTCGCCGAAGTCCGCGCCCGCTCGGCCGACCTCGCCGTCGAAGCCGCCCGCGTGCTGCTGGAAAAGCAGGTTGCTGCCAAGGGTGACGTGCTGGTCGACCAGGCCATCAAGGACGTCGCAGCCCGCCTGAACTAAGGTTCGGTTGCAGAGCTGAAGATTGAAATGCCCGCGCCAGCGGGCATTTTCTTTTGGAGCGATGCACTTCCTTCTTCCTTGCGGAGGAGAAGGGAACTCTGGGGCTAGCTCCTTAGCCAAACCTGGGGCGTGGCAAGGGTCTTGCCGGGGCACTCCGGCTGTCATCCCAGCGAAAGCTGGGACCCATTTGTCAGCTGGCGCGGGCGGCGAGTTGGGTCCCAGCTTTCGCTGGGATGACATCGAGTTTTTGGAGCACACCGCACTCCTCGCCACCCACCCGCCCGGGAAACAGGGTACGGAGCGTGCCTTTGCACCACCATTGTGCTTAGCCTTCGTAGCTCGCAGCCAGCCACGTGAGTCCTTTCGGGGGGAGCATGCGGATCCTGAGGCGCATCGCGCTGGTGTTGTTGCTGCTTGTCGGGGTGCCGGTCCTGGCGGTGCTGCTGGGCGCGGTGATCCCACATCCTGCAGTGTTCGAGCAGCCGGACGGCACGCCGCTTTCACGACGCATCCTGGTCGTCTCGAACCCTATCCACACCGACATTGCCATCCCGCTGGACGCCCAGAGCCGGGCGGCGTTGCCGTTCCTCGCCGAAACCGGGCTGCCGGTCGATCTGCCGGACGCCCGGTGGCTGCTGATCGGCTGGGGTGGCCGGGCCTTCTATCTGGAGACGCCGAGCTTTGCCGACATGAAGCCGGGACCGACGTTCAAGGCGCTGACACTCGATCGCTCGGTGATGCATATCGATGTGCTTGGCGAGGTCGACCAGGCGAACCCGATCGTGACCCCGCTGGACCTGTCGGAGGCCGGCTATGCCCGGATGCTGTCGGAGATTGCCGGCAGCTTCTCGCGCATCGATGGCCAGGTGCAGCCGATCGACGGCTACGCGCTGACCGGCAGCGACCGGTTCTACGAGGCGGAAGGGAGCTTCAACGCCATCTTCGTCGGGTGCAATGCCTGGACGGCGCGGATACTGCGCAGCGCCGGCGCGCGGACTGGCTTGTGGGTGCCGCTGCCGACGACGCTTGCCGGGTCACTGCGGCTGTTCAACCGCCTGCCCGAAACGGCAGCGCCCCAGGGCTCTTAGCTTGTCACGCTTTCGAACCGGAAAAGTCTGCAACTTTTCCTGAAAGCGCTCCGCTTAGCCCTTTGCGACGCCCGGCAGGCGTGGCCAGAAGAAGCCGGTCTTCTGGCGATAGCTGGCATAATCGGCAGCCATCGGGGTGCGGGAGAACTTCTTTTCCTCGCCGAGCGCGGCCAGCACGTAGATCACCGTAATGACCGCCAGCGGAATGACCGACCAGGGCGACCAGGTGGCGATGGCCCAGCCGACCCAGAAGATCAGATAGGAGGTGTAGAACGGGTGCCGCAGGAACCGGTAGGGACCGGTCATGACGAGCCCGTGCGGATTCTGCACGTCGAAGGCCATCTTCAGGCGCGCGGCGCGGGATGCCTTGATCGCCGCCCAGAACAGCCATAGCGCCAGGCACTCGATCACCAGGCCGATGGACAATGCCAGCACGGGCTGGGTCTCGATCCAAAGCAGGGTCAGGTAGATCGCCGCAGTGGCGAGGACGACCACAGAGATCACCACCGTGCCCGTTGGCATTTTCGGCGAGTTGAAATGGGCCTTCAGTGACCAGCTGTACTGGGCGATCACCGCAATGCTGACCGCACTGACGAGCAGATCGAGAACAAGGTCCATACGTAATTCCCCTGCGACGCTACTTGGGCTGCCTGATCACGCTACGTAGGGATCGCCGACGAAACAAGCTGCAGTTGCGCAACGACGGCCTGCGTTTCGATAAAATGCAAGGTTTTCGCTTCGTCGTTGCTTCACCGTGCTGGTTGACCGGGGCGTAGTGAGTGTCTGGCAGAGTCCGGGGCACTCAGCATGACGGCCTCGCAATGACCATCTACCACAGCACGGTGCAGACCCGCTCCGCCTCCATCCGCCTCAGCGAAAGCGACGGGCGCGGCGAACCGCTATTGCTGCTGCACGGCTCGGGCGCCTCGCGCAAGGTGTTCGGCAAGCAGTTCGACAGCGAACTGGCCGACCGGCACCGGCTGATCGCGCTCGACCTGCCGGGGCACGGCGCCTCGGGCGACGCAGAGTCGGGCGCCGACTATGGCGTCGACGGGCTGGCGCGCACGGTGGCCGAGGTGCTGGAGCACAAGGGCATCGAGCACCTGGTGGTGATGGGCTGGTCGCTGGGCGGGCATGTCGGCATCGAGCTGATGGCGCGGCATCCGGGGGTGCGCGGGCTGATGATCGTCGGCGCGCCGCCGATCGGCCGCGGCCCGGTCGCCATGCTGCGCGGCTTCCAGACCAACCTCGACCTGCTGCTGGCAGCCAAGGAGCAATTCAGCGAACGCGACGCGCAGCGCTTCTACGAGATGTGCTACCACGGCGCAGGCGACCCGACCTTCCTGCAGTCGATCCGCCGGGCAGATGGGCGCGTTCGCGTGGCGGTATCGAAGAGCCTGCTGCGCGGCGATGTCGCCGACCAGAAGCTGGCGGTCGAGCAATCGAGCGTGCCGGTGGCCGTGGTCAATGGCGCCGCCGAGCCGGTAGCGCGGCTGAGCTATGTGGCGGGGCTGCACTACCGGAACCTCTGGGGCAATGTCTGCCACATCATTCCCGATGCGGGGCATGCACCGTTCTGGGATCAGCCGGCGCAATTCAACGAGCTGCTCGGCGCTTTCGCGGCCGATGTGGTGGCAAAGCCTCTCGCCACCACACCTACGGTCTCCGAGGTTACTCCGCCGCCTGCGGCAGCAGCTCCTGCCGCTCCCACTTCAGCACCGGCGAGCGCGCGGCGCGGGTCTCATCCAGGCGCCGGCGCGGTGCGTTCAGCGGCGCGCTGGTAAAGCGGGCCGCATTGCCGGCCCTGGCGTCATTGGCCAGTTCCAGCATCACATCGCAGAAGCGGTCCAGCGTCTGCTTGCTCTCGGACTCGGTGGGCTCGACCAGCATGGCGCCATGCACGACCAGCGGAAAGTACATGGTCATGGGGTGGAAGCCCTCATCGATCAGCGCCTTGGCGAAATCGAGCGTCGACACGCCCGTGCCCTCGAGGAAGCTGTCATCGAACAGCGCCTCGTGCATGCAAGGCTGCCCTGGGAACGGCACCGAGAAGACCCGCTCGAGCCGTGCCTTGATGTAGTTGGCGTTGAGCACGGCATCCTTGGCCGCCTGGGCCAGACCGTCGCCACCATGGCTCAGCATGTAGGTGAGCGCGCGGACATACATGCCCATCTGGCCGTTGAAGGCGGTGATGCGCCCCAGGTGCTGGCCTTCAGCATGCTCAACCAGGGCCAGCGGGCCCTCACCCTTTTTCACAAACGGTACCGGTGCGAATGGCGCCAGCGCGGCCGAGAGGACCACTGGGCCAGCACCCGGACCACCACCGCCATGCGGAGTGGAGAAGGTCTTGTGCAGGTTGATGTGCATGGCGTCGATGCCGAGATCGCCCGGCCGGACCACGCCCATGATGGCGTTGAAATTGGCGCCATCGCAGTAGAAGTAGGCCCCTGCCTCGTGCACCGCCGCGGCGATCTCGATCACTTCGGGCTCGAACAGCCCGCAGGTATTAGGGTTGGTGAGCATGATCGCAGCGACATCGGGCGACAAGGCTGCCTTCACCGCCTCGACATCGACCGTCCCATCATCGCGAGCCGGCACGGCCCTCACTGAATAGCCGAGGAAGGCGGCGGTGGCGGGGTTGGTGCCGTGGGCGCTCTCGGGGACCAGCACAACCTTGCGGTGCCCCTGCCCCGCGGCTTCCTGTGCCGCCTTGATCGCCATCATGCCGGCCATCTCGCCATGCGCGCCGGCCTTGGGGGTGAGGCAGACGGCCGCGGTATTGGTCAGCGTCATCAGCCAGTGCGCAAGCTCCTCCATCAGGGCGAGGGCGCCCTGCACGGTCGAGACCGGCTGCAGCGGGTGGATGTCGGCGAAGCCGGGCAGCCGCGCCATCTTCTCGTTCAAGCGCGGGTTGTGCTTCATGGTGCACGAGCCGAGCGGGTACATCCCACTGTCGATCGAATAGTTGAGGCGGCTGAGGCGCACATAGTGGCGCAGCGTCTCGGGCTCGGTAAGGCCGGCGAGGTCGATCTCCGACTTCCGCTCGAAGCCACCGAGGAAGCTGCCATCGATCGTCACATCAGGCAGATCGACGCCGGAATGCTCGCGGTCACCGATCTCGAACAGCAGCGGCTCGTTGGGGAGCAGCGAGGACCCCGAGACGGAAGTGAAGTCGGACGTGCCGACGGGCACGGAAGTGCCGATGCCAGTCGGGCGGCCCTGGTTGTTCATGCTCATTGGGCGTCCTCCGAAAGGGCGGCGTGGAGGCACTCGGCCAGCATCGCGATATCGTCGTCGGTGGTGAGCTCGGTGGCGGCCAGAACGATGAGGTTCTCGCAGGCCGGGTTATCGGGCTCGAGGCGGCTTGCGGGCAAGCCGGCGAGAACGTCGGCCCTGGCCAGCATCTCGACCACTGGCGCAGCCGGTACGGCCAGGCGGATGGTCATCTCGTTGAAGAAGCTCTTGTTGAGTAATTCGACACCGGGGACGGTGCCGAGCATCTTCGCGAGCTTCACCGCATTGTGGTGGTTGAGGCGGGCCAGCTTCTTCAAGCCAGCCTCGCCGAGCAGCGACATGTGGATGGAGAAGGCGAGCGCACAGAGGCCCGAATTGGTGCAGATGTTGCTCGTCGCCTTCTCGCGGCGGATGTGCTGCTCGCGGGTGGAGAGGGTCAGCACGAAGCCGCGATTGCCGTCGGCGTCGACGGTTTCACCGCAGAGCCGACCCGGCATCTGGCGGATGAACTCCTTCCTGGTGGCCATCAGGCCGACATAGGGGCCGCCGAAATTGAGGCTGTTGCCGATCGACTGGCCCTCGGCGACGACGATATCGGCGCCAAGCGCGCCCGGAGCTTCGATCAGGCCGAGCGACACGACCTCCGTTACCACGACGATCAGCAAGGCGCCGGCAGCGTGGGCGGCATCGGCCGCGGCGCGCAGGTCGCGCAGGTGGCCGTAGAAATCGGGGGTCTGCACGACGATCGCGGCGGTGTCGCCGTCGATGCGGTTGAGAATGTCGCCCTGCCCTTCCGGCGAGGCCGGCAGGCAGACCAGATCGGGGCCGTCACCGAGATAGGTGCGCACCACGTCGCGATAGTGCGGGTGAAGACCGCCCGAGAGGATGATGCGGTTACGGCGGGTGAGGCGACGCGCCATCAGCACGGCTTCGGCAGTGGCGGTCGAGCCGTCATACATCGAGGCGTTGGCGACTTCCATGCCGGTCAGGTGCGCCACCTGGGTCTGGAACTCGAACAGCATCTGGAGCGTCCCCTGCGAGACCTCCGGCTGGTACGGGGTATAGGCGGTGAGCCACTCCGAGCGCTGGATCAGGTGATCAACGCTTGCCGGTACGTGGTGGCGATAGGCGCCGGCGCCGATAAAGAACGGGCCGTCACCGGCAGCATGGTTGCGGCCGGCCAGCGCCTTCATCTTGGCTTCGACGAGGAACTCGGGCGAATGGCGCGGCAGGTTCACCGGTTCGCGCAGCAGGGCATGGCGGGGGACGCGAGCGAACAGATCCTCGGCGGTCCGGGCGCCGATCACGGCGAGCATATCGGCCCGCTCGTGCTCGGAATGGGGGAGATAGCGCATCAGTTGATTCCGTAGGAGGAAGAGTGGGTAACTGCAGCAGACGGCCCCCTCCCGGCCTCCCCCATGAAGGGGGAGGTGAAGAGCCGAGGCTGTGGCTCGATCATGCCCGCACACCAGCGGGGCACCTCCCCCTTCATGGGGGAGGATGGGAGGGGGCCGTCTGCCAGTGATGGGCTCACTTGGTCAGGTCCGCATAGGCCGCCGCATCCATCAGCCCATCCAGTTCACTGGCGTCATCGAGCGCTAGCTTGAAGATCCAGCCGTCGGTTTCGGGCGACGAGTTGATGAGCCCCGGTTCCCCCGAGAGCGCGTCATTGACGGCGGTGACGGTGCCGGAGACCGGCGAGTAGATCTCGGATGCCGCCTTCACCGACTCGACCACCGCAGCCTCGTCGCCGGCCTTCAGCTTCTGGCCGACCTTGGGCAGCTCGACATAGACGATGTCGCCCAGTTGCTCCTGCGCATAGGGGGTGATGCCCACGGTGCCGTCGGCAGTGATGTACTCGTGGTCCTTGGTGAACTTGGTCATTTGCTGGCCTTCCGGACATAGCGATGGGGGACGAATGGTGTGGCGACGGCTTCCGCCGCCTGGGTCTTGCCGCGCACCAGCACCTGCAACCTGGTGCCCGGCGCGGCGTGATCGGGCGGCACGAAGCCGATGGCGATGGCGCGGCTGAGAGTGGGGGCAAAGCCGCCCGAAGTGACGACGCCGATCTCGGCGCCGTACTGATCGAGAATCGCTGCGCCCTCGCGGGCTGGCGCACCTTCGACGGTCAGGCCGATGCGGACGCGCTCGAGCACCCCACCGAGTTCGGCGAGAATGCGCTGCGCGCCGGGGAAATCGGCGGCCTCGCGGCGGCGCTTGGAGATGGCGAAGTTGAGCCCGGCCTCGACCGGCGAGATGGTCTCGTCGAGGTCGTGACCATAGAGCGGCAACCCGGCCTCGAGGCGCAGGCTGTCGCGGGCGCCGAGGCCAATCGGCTTCACCCGATTGTCGGCGAGCAGCGTGTCCCAGAAGGCGGCGGCGTGTTCGGGATCGACGAGGATCTCGAAGCCGTCCTCGCCGGTATAGCCGGAGCGCGAGATCACCAGCTTGGTGTCGCGCCAGTCGAACGAGGCGTAGTGCATGAAGCCGAGTTCGGCGGCGGCGGGCACAATGGCATCGATCACCGCGGCGGCTTCCGGCCCCTGCAGAGCGAGCAGCGCGCAGTGGTCGGAGCGGTTGAGCGTCGCCTGCCCCAGTGCGGCGGTGGCGATGCGCTGGAAATCTTCTTCCTTGGTGCCGGCGTTGACGACGATGTAGAGCGCCCCGCCCCAGCCCGCAGCGGCCGGGCGGGCAATCATCAGGTCGTCATAGGTGCCGCCCTCTTCATTGAGCAGCAGCGTGTAGCGGATCTGTCCGGGTTTCAGCCCTTTGATGTCACCGCAGATCAGCGGCTCCACCACCTCGGCGACTGCCGCGTGATCCGCCTCGCTATCGCCCGACTTGTTGTCGAGGACGAGGAAGCTCGGGCCCATATGCGAGACATCGAACAGGCCGGCATGTTCGCGGGTCCATTTGTGCTCGGCGATGATGCCGGCGGGATACTGCACGGGCAGTGAGTAGCCGGAGAACGGCACCATGCGGCCGCCAAGCGCCACATGCTTGTCGTTGAGGACTACGGTCTTGAGGTCGTCTGCCGGTTGATCGGCCATTGGGACACCAGGGGCTTGTTGCACAACAACGCGCGAGCGAACGCCCTCGCGTCGGTGCCCCCTCTGTCCGCTAACCTGAGAGATTTCCTGACCGCCTATGGGCCAGTTGCTCCTTCGGTGAGGCGAGATCGCCTGCTTTCCAGAGTTCAGTACGACAGCGGTCCGGGTGCCTGAGAGTTTCCGGGGCGGTTGCTCCTTCGGCGCCGGCTCGAAACCGGACTCTCCCGCTGTTGGGGTTATGCTAAGCCGGGTTTGCACGACGAAGTCAATCGCGGAGTGCCACGGGCCACAGGGCCGACGACCATCGTTGCGGCGCGTGCCTCACCGGCAGAAACGAAGATCCCCGCTTTCGCGGGGATGACATCGAGTTTGGGCTCGTCGGAAGCGGGTGGCTACTTGCCGTCGAAGCCGACCCAGATGACGATCTGCTCGCCGCCGGTATAGGGGATGGCGACGTTCTCGACCACCTTCACGAACTCTTCCGACTGGTTCGGCGGGGTGATGGTGACCGGAATCTCGTAGCGCTCGGAGAACAGGGGCACCTCGTCGCGTTCGACCGCGAAGCGCACCGGCACGTTGACGTTGGTCTGGTTGCCGGCGGGGCCGAGCAGCAGGCGACCGACAATGCCCATCTTCACGGTGATCAGGCCATTGGACACCACGCAGTTGCGCGACTGCTTCTCGATGACGGCCTGGTAGTTCAGCGAACGCGCGTCGCCGACCTTGCCCTTGCCGTAGTAGAACAGCGCCTCACCACCATTGCGCACCTTGATCGGCGGACATTCGGTGGCAATGGCGGGCAGCGCGTTGGTGCTGGCGGTCGCCAGTTCCTGCTGCGTCGGGTTGGCGGTGGCCATCGGCGAGGGGCCGCTCGCGGCGGGCGCGAACATGTTGCCCATCGAGCAGGCCGAAAGAGCGAGCGCCAGGGCGCCCATCGAAACCAGTTTTGCGCCGCGCGTCGCCGCCAACTCAACAAACCCCATGCGACTGCTCCTTACGCACTAACTCGCGACGCTTCGAGCGCCAGCAGAACCGCCGGCGCGCCGCTGACGGTCACTCCTGCCACATCCTGCACAAAGAGGTCCTTAACGATGCCGTCTTCGATGATCATGGCGAAACGCGCGAAGCGCTTGCCCATGCCGGCGATCTGCTTGGACAGCCCCAGCGCATCGGCGAGGTTGCCGTCGCCGTCGGCGATGAACTCGACTTTGCCGATCGCTTCGGAGCGCTCGGCCCAGGCCTTGGTGACGTGGTGATCATTGACGGCGCCGCAGACGACCCGGTCGACGCCGAACGCCCTGAACTTGCCGACATTGGCGACGAAGCCCGGCAGATGCGAGGTGTCGCAGGTCGGGGTGAAAGCACCCGGAACGGCGAAGAACACCACCCGGCCGGTGCCCAGAACCGCATCGGACGTGGTGTCGACGGTGTCGCCATTACCCACGAGTTTGACCGGGACGGACGGAATCCTGTCCCCGCGCTGGATGGTCATCTGCGTGAAAGCTCCCATGATCGAACGTACACCCTCTGCCCGGGCGCGACGGACCTTAGATCAGTCGCCCGCCGCAGTCGACCCGGCGGACGAAATCCGCCGTTCCACCGAGAACGGACCCATTTCGGTCATGAATGTGAGCCGGACGGGCATGCCCTCCACGCCGCGGCTACTTTCTCCCCCGAGCAGTGGCAGGAGCACTAGTTTTCCATCCGGGCTTTTTTGCGGCGCACCAAAGAGTTGCCCGGCTTCGCCGGTGTCGGCGATCAGCGATTGTGGATCGACCTTGCCGTCGTCGAGCCGCACCGCCAATGCGTCAGCGGCCTGATCAAAACCGACCCAGGAGATGGGGTCGCGCGGGTCGTCCCAGGGCATCGGCGTCAAAGCCAGCGCCTGGGCGATGCGAAGGCTCTGCGCCCGGTCCGGGGCGGCGAAGGCCAGTGGCAGCTGGAAGCTGGCGGTCACCGGGACGCAGATATCGGAGCAGACGCCCATGATCACCCCAAGCTTGATGTCGGCGGCGTTGCCGTCGAGCCTCAGCTCGACCGGCAGCACGGTGGGGCCGCGATAGACGAAATCGACATAGCCGGTCTTGGTTTCGATCAACGGGAACGGCCACAGCACCTCGTGGCCGGTGACACCCGTCGAGGCAGCAAAATCGAACTCGGTGGGAATGCCGGTCTCGCCGGGAACGCGCCAATAGGTGTTGGTGGCCTCAGGCATGTCGATCTCGAGCGCCAGCATGGTGGTGCCGTCAGGCTTCAGCACGTCGGACGAGATCAGCCGGACTTTGGCGCCGGGCGCCACTTCCTGCCACGGCGTTTCGGCCGCGACGGCAGGGGTGAAAAGCATGGGGATAAGCAGAAGTGCCGGGATGCGCATGGGTTTCCGGATAGCCGAGCGCACCCCAAATAGAAAGGCGGATCAGGTCTTCGTGAAGCTAGGCAGAGCGCCCGGGGTGAGTCTAAACTAGCCCGATCCGGCTCCGCCGGTACCAGGAGTGTGGGATATGGAGTCGCTCAGGGGCCAGTTTCTCGTCGCCATGCCGGACATGGGCGACGACCGCTTCCGCGAGACCGTGATCTATCTGGTCGGCCACGGCGACGAAGGCGCCATGGGGCTGGTGATCAACCAGAGCCTCGAGGACATGAAGTTTGCCGATATCCTCGAAGAGCTGCAACTGGGCGAGAAGGACGAGCTGATCCAGCTGCCGGACGCAGTGCGCAACCGCAAGGTGCTGCGCGGCGGCCCGGTGCAGAAGAGCCGCGGCTTCGTGCTGCACTCGTCGGACTATTTCCGCGTCGGCAACTCCTACGAGGTCACCGAAGACATCTGCCTCACCGCGACGCTCGACATCCTCAAGGCGATGGCGTTCAAGAATTCACCGAGCGACGCGCTGTTCGCGCTGGGTTATTGCGGCTGGAGCCCGGGGCAACTCGAGACCGAGATCCAGGGCAATGGCTGGCTGACCGTGCCGTTCTCGCGCGAGCTGCTGTTCGGGCTGCCGATCGAGAACCGCTACGATGCGGCGCTCGCCAGCCTCGGGATCACGCGCGCGTCGCTGAGTGCGACGGCGGGGCATGGGTGAGGCCCTCGTCGATATCGCCATCGAGCCGCGCCATTCGAGCGACCGTGATCGGCTGACCAGGGCGCTTGCCCGAGTAGCGGACGATGATCCGGACTGCCGCGTGAGGATCGATGTTGAGAGTGGCCAGGTCGTAGTTTCGGGCCAGGATGAGCACCACCTCGTAGGACTGATCGAACGCCTGAAGGCGGCTGGCGTCGAAATGAACTTGGGCACTCCGCAAGTGGCGTATCGCGAAACGATCACGCGCAGGGTTGAGCGCGACTATTTCCACAGGAAGCAGTCGCACGGCGGCAGCGAGTTCGCCCGCATCCTGTTCCGCATCGAACCAGGCAACGGCCCGCAGTTCATCGCAGCGGTCGCCGAAGGCAACCTGCCGGCGGCATATATCCTCGGCGTGCAGACGGGCGTGGCATCGGTCATGGGGTCTGGCCCGGTGATCGGGTTTCCGCTTGTCGGCGTCAGGTTCACGTTGCTGGATGGCGGCTATCACGACGTCGACTCCTCGGTCCTCGCGTTCGAGATCGCCGGTCGCGCCGGGTTCCGCGAGGCCATCGAGCGGGCTGGCCCGAGAGTTCTCGAGCCGATCATGTGGCTCGAGGCGTTGGTGCCACAAGCCGTCGTTGGTGACGTGATCGGCGACCTCAACTCGCGACGGGGAGGGATAGAGCGGACCGAGGCCCAAGGTAGCGACTGCCTGGTCGTGGCTGTCGTTCCGCTTGCTACGATGTTCGGATACACCAGCTCGCTGCGCGCCATCAGCAGTGGCGCCGGCCGGCACACCATGCGGTTCAGCCACTATGCCGAAGTGCCAACTGGCGTCGACCCTGACGACCGCTTCCGGCCCGCCATGGCGATGCGGGCCTGACTCGCGACAGTTGCGCTCTCGTGCGACGGGGGCATGGTGCCTGTGGCCCCACCCCCTCCCGGCCTCCCCCATCAAGGGGGAGGTGTCGGGCCGGTGGAATTGGCTGGATCGTGCCTCACGCACTGAACGGCACCTCCCCCCTTGTGGGGGAGGTTGGGAGGGGGGTGGCCACGAGCACCGCCCCTGACTTACTTGCCGCTGAACTGGCTCTGCAGACGCTTGCCGAGTTCCTGGCCGCTCATCGCGGCGCCGAAGGCGTAGCCCTGGGCGTATTGGCAGTTGAGCTGCTGCAGGCGCTCGATTTCCTCGATGGTCTCGACGCCCTCGGCGATGACGCTGAGATCGAGCTCGGTGGCGAGCGTGATGATGGCGCGGATGATTGGCACCTGGGTGTGGCTCATGCCGGTGTCATCCCCCAGCTGCACGAAGGCGGCCGGGATCTTGATGGTGTCGAACGGGAAGCGGTGCAGATAGCTCAGTGAGCTATGCCCGGTGCCGAAATCGTCGAGCGCCAGGCGAAGGCCGAGGGCCCGCAGCGCGTTCAGCACATAGGCCGAGTGCTCGGGGTTGCTCATCACCTGGCTCTCGGTGATCTCGAGCTTCAGGTGCCGAGCGATCTGCCGGTGGTCGGAGACCAGCGCGCGCATGTCGTTGAGCAATGACTCGGTGGCGAGCTGCGCCGGCGAGAGGTTGACCGAAACGAAGAAATCCTCGGGTAGCGGCAGCGAGGCGGCCCATTCACGGGCCTGGCCGGCGGCCTGTTCGAAGGCGACGCGGCCGAGGCGCTCGATCAGCCCGGTGCGCTCGGCCAGCGGCACGAACTCCTCGGGCGCCACCACGCCGCGCTGCGGGTGGTTCCAGCGCATCAGCGCCTCGCAACCGGCGATGGTGCCCGAATGGATGTCCATGATCGGCTGGAACTGCACCGCCAGCTCGCCGTGGCGGAGGCCGCGATCGAGATCTTCTTCGCCGGCCTTCGAATAGGCGGCGATGGAGCGGGCCGAGGCGCGGAAGGCTTCGATGCGGTCGCCGCCCAGGCGCTTGGCGTAATACATGGCAAGCTCGGCATCGCGCAGCACGTCGGGCGCGGCGACCGGGTTGCCGTCATAGATGGTGACGCCGATCGAGGCAGTGAGACTCAGGTCGCGCTCGCCGAAGTTGAACGGCGATTTCAGCGCCTTGCGGATCTGCTCGGCGGTTTCGGCGATCTTGCCGGCGGCCTGCTCGGACGCAAGGATGACGCCGAACTGGTCCCCGCCGAGGCGGGCGACGGTATCGAGCGGCCGCATGACGCGGGCGACGCGACGGGAAATCGCCAAGAGCACGGAATCGGCGGCGGAGTGCCCTACCCGCTCTTCGAGCTCGGTGAAGCGGTCGATGTCGATGAGGAACACGGCCGGCTTGGTGCCGTTGGGTAGGCGGGCGCGCACCAAAGCGCGCTCCAGCCGGTCGAGGAACAGCTGCTTGTTGGGCAAGCCCGTGAGGCTGTCATGCACGGCGTCGTGCAGCAGGCGCTCGCGGCTGGCGCGGTCCTCGTTGACGTCCTGCAGGGTGCCGACGATGCGGTTGACCTGGCCGTCGCCGCCCAGCACCGGCTTCACCCGCATGCGGAAGGTGCGGAAGCTGCCGTCATGGGCAGTGAGGCGGACATCGGCCGAAACCTTGCCGCGGCGCAGTTCGACCAGGGTGTCGAAGGCGGTGCGGAAGCGATCCCGATCTTCGGGGTGGACGCGGTCGAGCCAGCGCTTGATCGAGCCGCGCAGCGCACCGCGGCGCTCGCCGAGACGGGTGCCGAGCTCATCGGAGACGGCGACGCGGTCGCGCTCGATGTTCCAGTCATAGACGAAATCGCCCGAGCCGGTGAGCGCCAGGGCGCGGCGCTCGACTTCGGAGAGGGTGCCGATCGACACCTGCCCTTCCGAGAAGGCGTGCTGCACCGAGGTGAAGCCCAACAGCATGACGATGAGCACGAGGCCGCCGGCGACGGCGGGCTGCGCCACGTCGTTCGAGACCTGGCCGGTGACCACCAGCCAGGCGTAGAACAGCCAGGCGATATAGATGATCCAGGTCGGCACCAGCAGCACGGCGCGGTCGTAACCGCGCAACGCCAGGAGCAGGATCAGGAAGAAGCCGGTAATGCCGAGCAGCGCCAGCACCAGCCGCGCCACGGTCGCGGCAATCGAGGGCTGGAAGAAGGCGAAGCCGAACAAGGCGAGGAACACCACGACCAGCGCCAGCGCCAGATGGATGAAGCGCAGGTGCCAGCGATGGAGGTTCAGGTAGATGAACAGGAAGCCGAACAAGGTCGTGGCGATGCCGGCCTCGGCGGCGGCGCGGAACGGCTGCATCGCGCCATTGGAAATCCCGAGCAATGGCCCGAGCACGCCGAAATCGACCAGCAGGTAGGTCAGCACGGCCCAGGAGAAGGCTGCGGTGGCCGGGAAGATGCCGCGCCCCTTCACCACGAACATGATGGTGAGGAACACCGCGGCAAGCGCCGCAACGCCGAGCACCACGCCGCGGAACAGGGTGAACGAGTTCACGTAGTCGCGGTAGGCGTCGGGCTTCCAGAGGTAAAGTTCGGGCAGCGCGCCGCTCGAGAGTTCCGCGACGAAGGTGACGGTGGCGCCGGGATCGATCACCACTTCGAACACGTCGGCTTCGCGGTCGGTGAGGCGTGTGGGGCGCAGACCGGCGCTCGGGGTCAGCACCTTGATGCGCTCGGCGCCGAGATCGGGCCGGAACACCCCAGAGCCCGGCAGGCGGAAATAAGGCGCAACCAGCAGGCGTTCGAGCTGCACGTCGGAATCGTTGCGCAGCGCAAACAGCGCCCAGTTGGGGTTGGAGCCGCCGACCGAGGCCAGCACCTCGATGCGGCGGATGATGCCATCTTCACCGGCGGCGGTGGACAGCTGCACCTTGCCGGCGTCGCCGGGAACGATATCGACCACGCCGGTGAGGTTCACCGCGTTGACGTTCTCGGGGGCGGTGATGACGTCAAAGGCGGCAGCGGGAAGGGTCCCGACCAGCGCAAACGCAATACACATCGCGAGGTAGAGGATGTGACGCATTAGCTGAAAAATGGCCCTGCCGCAGTCATGGTTGGGGAACCTAGGTAACGGGGTTTCCCCCTTGGGACAAGCATTCACCGGCGGCCGTGCCTAACGGCTGCGTCGTAGCGCTCTCGGGTAAGGCCGAACAGCACGTGGTCTGCCCACCTGCCGTCGATCTGGAGGTAGTGTTCGGCGTAGCCCTCTTCGGTGAATCCGTTTTTTTCAAGGACGCGACGGCTGGCCTGGTTGTCGGGCAGGAAAGCCGCGTGAATCCTGTGCAAACCCAGGGTTTCGAAGCAGTAGGGGATCACGAGGCTCACCGCCTCGGTCATGTAGCCCTTGCCGGCGAAGCTGTGCCCCATCCAGTAGCCGAGGTTGACGAACTGCGCGGCACGGCGCCGCACGTTGGAGAGGGTGATGCCGCCCACCAGCTCCTCGTCGCTGCGCGTGAAGATGAAGAAGGCGTAGTCGGTGCCCGCCTTGGCCTCCTCACGGCCGCGCCTCAGGCGCGCGGCATAGACCCGTTGGCCGAGGTCCGAGTCGGTCCAGCGCGGCTCGTAGGGCCGAAGGAAATCGCGGCTGGCGCGGCGCAGGTCGCGCCAGGCGGTGTAGTCGGTCGGGCGCGGCGCGCGCAGGATCACACGCTGGCCCGTCAGCACCGGGGTATCGTCGCGCGCAAACCAGGTGAGCATCATGATGACGCCGCCAAGCCCTCAGTTCTTCAGCTGTGCCGCGATGTCGCGATAGTCGGGGAGCTTGGCGACCGGGCCGATACCCGCCAGCGACACCTTGCCAGCTTCGAAGATCTGCCGGGCGATCTGCTTCACCCGATCGGCAGTGATGCGGTTGATGCGATCGACCGTCTCCTGCAGCGGAATGGTGCGGCCCCACAGGATCTGCTGGCGCGCCAGCTGCCCGGCGCGTGACGACGGGCTCTCGAGCGACATCAAGAGACCAGCGCGGATCTGGTTGCGGACCCGGATCACCTCTTCGTCGGAGATGGTCTCGGTGGCCTTGCGCAGCTCGTCGAGGACGACCGGCAGCAACTCGGCCACCTCATCCTCGCCGGTGGAAGCGGCAACGCCGAAGATGCCGCTATCGGCAAAGGCCCAGTGGAAAGCATAGACCGAGTAGCAGAGACCGCGCTTCTCGCGCACTTCCTGGAACAGCCGCGAGCTCATGCCGCCGCCGAGGATCGAAGCGAGGATCTGCACGGCATAAAAGCCGTCCGAATTGTAGGCGCGCCCTTCCATGCCGAGCACGATATGGGCCTGCTCGTGGTCAGAAACCAGCCGCTGCTCGCCGCCGACATAGGCCGCCTTGTCCGGCGGCGGGGCGCCGGTGGGCTTCAGGTCGTGGAAACGGTTATTGGCGATATCGACCAACGCGTCGTGATCGACATTGCCGGCGGCGCACAGCACCATGTGGTCGCCCACATAGTTGCGCTCCATATAGGCGCGGATGGAATCGGGACCGAAGCTGTTCACCGACTCGACGGTACCGAGGATGGTGCGGCCGATCGCCTGATCGGGAAAGGCGGCCTGCTGGAACAGGTCGAACACATGATCGTCGGGATTGTCGCGCGCCGCGCCGATCTCCTGGACGATCACCTGCTGCTCACGATCGAGTTCATGCTGCTCGAACTGCGAGTTCTGCAGGATGTCGGAGAGAATGTCGGCGGAGAGCGCGACATCTTCCTTCAGCACGCGGGCAAAGTAGCCGGTGTGCTCGACCGAGGTCGCGGCATTGAGATCGCCGCCGACATTCTCGATGGTGGAGGCGATCTCCAGCGCATCGCGGGTCTTGGTGCCCTTGAACGCCATGTGCTCGAGCATGTGCGAGATGCCATGCTCGGCTTCGGTTTCGCTGCGTGACCCGGCCTTGACCCAGATGCCAAGGGACGCGCTTTCGAGGTGCGGCATGTCGTCGGTGAGAACGGTCATGCCGTTGTGAAGCGTCGTACTCCGAACCGTCACTTATGCTCCTCCGGCACGGGTGCGTGCCGCAATGAACTGCTCAACCTCGGACTGATCGTTGTTCAGTACCGTGTAGCGTTCTTCTCGTTCATAAAGATCAGACAACCACGCCGGCAAAGCGGGTTCAATGCCCGCCGCAGCCTTGACCGCGGCCGGGAACTTCGCCGGGTGCGCGGTGGCAAGGGTGACCACCGGGGCGGTGCCGCCCACGAGGGTGCGGGCAACGGCGACGCCGACAGCGGTGTGGGGGTCGAGCAGGTAGCCCGAGCCGGTCTCAACCGCCTTGATGGTGGCCGCTGTGGCGGCCTCATCGGTGCGCCCGGCGACGAACTGCCGGCGGATGGCCGCCATGCCCGTGTCGGGAATGGAGAAGCCGCCAGATTGCTTCAGGCCGCTCATCATCGACTTGACCGCATCAGCGTCGCGATCGACGGCCTCGAACAGCAGCCGCTCGAAGTTCGAGCTGACCTGGATGTCCATCGACGGGCTGATGGTAGGGGTGACGCCGGTGACCTCGTAGCGCCCGGTCTCGATGGCGCGGGCGAGAATGTCGTTGGAGTTGGTCGCGATGGCCAGCGTCCTGATCGGCAGCCCCATGCGCGCCGCGCAGTAGCCGGCGAAGATGTCGCCGAAATTGCCGGTGGGGACGGTGAAGATCACTTCCCGCTCAGGTGCGCCGAGCGAGGCGGCGGCGGTGAAGTAGTAGACGATCTGCGCGACGATGCGGCCCCAGTTGATCGAGTTGACGCCGCTCAGGTGCGTCGTCTCGCGGAAGCTGCGATTGTTGAACAGACCCTTCACGATGTCCTGGCAGTCATCGAACGTGCCGCGCAGTGCGATGTTGTAGACGTTGGCGTCGAGCACCGTGGTCATCTGCCGGCGCTGTACCTCGGACGTGCGCCCCTCCGGATGGAGGATGAAGATGTCGGTGGCCTCGCGGCCACGGAAGGCTTCGATGGCGGCCGAACCGGTATCGCCCGAGGTCGCGCCGACAATGGTGGCGCGACTGCCGCGACGGGCGAGGATGTGATCCATCACCCGCCCCAGGAACTGCATGGCGACATCCTTGAACGCCAGCGTCGGGCCGTGGAACAGCTCGAGCACGAAGTGGCCGGGCTCGAGCTCAACCAATGGGGCGACCGAGGGGTGCCGGAAGGTGGCGTAGGCCCCGTCGATGATCTGCTTCAGCTCGGCATCAGGGATTTCGCCATCGACGAAGCGGCGGATGATGTCGAAGGCGACCTCGGCATAGGGCCGATTGGCGTAGGCCGCGATCTCGCTGGGGGTGATCTGCGGCCAGTGCTCTGGGACATAAAGGCCGCCGTCACTTGCGAGACCCGCGAGGACTGCATCGGAGAAGCCGGGCACGACCGCCCCGCCGCGCGTAGAAACGAACTGCATGTAGGGAAAGCGCCCCGCCTTGTTCTCACACGTGCCTGCTGCGCACGCGGTTTGGGATTGCGGGGCACCCTAGTGAAACTGCGGCTGCGCCGCAAGTTTCATGGCTTGGGTGGCAGCTTGGCTGGCTTGGGCGCCCGCTGGCGCCGGGCCCAGAAGAACAGCAGGAACGGCACCAGCGTCGCGAAACCGAACCAGGTGATGGCGTAGCCGAGGTGGTTGTTGGGGAAGCTGACGACGGTCTCGCCGCCTTGCGGCAGGGTGCCATCGCCCAGCGCCGGCAGATCAATGTAGATCGGCGCAACCGGCTGCGAAACCGGGCCGGCGAGCGATGCCAGCCGCTCGGTGTTGCGGACCCATTCGATGCGCTTGGCGGTATCGGGCGCCGGGGTGAAGCTGTTGATCTCCTCGCTGGCGCGGGCGACACCCTCGAGGCTGACCAGACCCGGCGCGACGGCCCCCCCGGCGGCGAAGGCCTCGGCGGACTCCTCAGGGACGAAGCCACGGTTGATGAACACGGTGCCGCCGGCTGCGAGCTCAAGCGGCGTCATCACCCAGTAGCCGGGACCAGAGTACTTGCCGCGCTGGTCGGCGAGGCTGGTGAAGACCAGCACGGTCTGCTCGGGCCGGAAGGCGCCGGCGGCGGTAACAGGGCGGTAGTTCCAGGCGTCAGCATCGAAGGCGCCCCATTCGCCGACCGGCGGCAACGGCTCGGGCGCAAGGGTCATGCGCGAGGCGACATTGGCGATCAGGTGCTCCTTTTCGCCGAGCCGTTCGACCTGCCAGATACCGAGCGTCACGAAGAGCCCCATCAGCACCAGCATGAAGCCGATAAAGGCCCAGAACGACCAGCGCGCAGGCCGGCCGGGACGAATGTCGTCAGCCATCGAGGCGGCCTTCCCCGGCGCGGTTATGGTACTGCAGCGCCACCATCGTCGCCTTCAGCGGGCGGAGCAGCAGCAGCGACAGGATGACGGTGCTGGGCAGCCAGAGCAGCAGGTGGACGAACGGCGGCGGATGGAACAACCCCTCGACCGTCGCAGCGGCGCCGACGATGACGAAGCCGACGATCAGGATGATGAACACCGCCGGCCCTTCGGTGGCGGCGGCAAAGCTCAGGTCCTCGCCACAGCTTTCGCAGCGCGACACCGGCTTCAGGAAGCCGGAGAACAAAGGCCCTTCCCCACAGCGCGGACAACGACAGGCGAGGCCGGTGGCGAAGGGAGACGGCAGGCGTTCGGGGGTCGGCTCGGTCATGGTCAGTACAGTGTAACCTTGAGGCGCTCGGGCAGCGCGCGATCATAGGCCTCGCCGTCGATGCGGGCCTCGCTGGTCGCGGCAAGCATCTGGCCGGGGCTCGGCAGGGCGGATCGCTCGATCTGGCGCGCGGGATTCCACAGCTCGGACCGCACCAGGGCGCGCGAGCACTGGAAGAACACCGTGTCGATGTGGATGACGAGGACGCTGCGCGGCTCCTTGCCGGCGACGGCCAGGCGCTGCATCAGTTCGGGGGCGACGGAGATCTCGGCGGTGCCGTTGACCCGCAGCGTCTCGCCGACGCCGGGGACGAGGAACAGCAGCGCGACACGTGGATCGGCGATGACGTTGCGGAGGCTATCGACGCGGTTATTGCCGCGCCGGTCGGCGAGCAGCAGCGTCTTGTCATCGAGAATCTCGACGAAGCCGGGCGGGTCGCCGCGCGGCGAGGCGTCGAGGCCGCCTGGGCCTGAGGTCGCGAGGATGGCAAAGGGCGACGCCTTGATCAGCGCGGCATAATGCGGGTGGAGATACGGCATCTCCTTGAGTGAGGCGCCGAGGCTGACTTCGCCATAGAGCGCCTCGAGGCGCGCGACATCGCGGATGATGTGATCAGTCATCTCTATCCCCGGAACAACAAAGGGCGCAGCTGTGCCGCGCCCCTCGGGAAGTTTGTTGGTCGCCCTCGCCCTTGGAGCCGAATTGCGTTTCGTTGAACCGCACTCCAGCTCCAACTCTTTGCCTGGCGCGAGATCGAACCGGAAAAGTCTGCAACTTTTCCTGATCTCGCTAATGGCTCAGGGTGACGCCCCAGCTGCCCCAGACGTAGATCGAGGCAAAGAGGAACAGCCAGACCACGTCAACGAAGTGCCAGTACCAGGCGGCGAACTCGAAGCCGAGGTGATGCTCGGGCGTGAACGAGTCGCGCATGGCGCGGATCAGGCAGACGATCAGGAAGATCGTGCCGATCAGCACGTGGAAGCCGTGGAAACCGGTCGCCATGAAGAAGGTGGCGCCATACAGGTTGCCGCTGAACTGGAAGCCGGCCTCGGAGTATTCGAGGGCCTGCACGCAGGTGAACAGCACGCCGAGCGCAATGGTGATGGCGAGGCCCCAGACGAGGCCGCGCTTGTCGCGGTGCAGCAGCGCATGGTGCGCCCAGGTGACGGCGGTGCCCGAGGTCAACAGGATCAGCGTGTTGAACAGCGGCAGGTGCCAGGGGCTGAACAGCTCGACGCCGGTGGGCGGCCAGGTCGGGCCCATGGCGGCGATACGGGCATACTGCTCGTGCGCTTCCTGGTTGAAGAAGCCGTCGAAATAGGCCCAGAACCAGGCGACGAAGAACATCACTTCCGAAGCGATGAACAGGATCATGCCATAGCGGTGATGCATCATCACCACCGGGGTATGGTCACCGGCCTTGCCTTCCTTGATGACGTCGCTCCACCACGCGTACATCGTGTAGAGCACGCCGACGAAGCCGGCGAGGAGGATCCAAGGCGGCGCGATTTCGTGGAACCACAGCACGGCGCCGACGGCCATGACAAAGGCAGAGACCGAGCCGACGAAGGGCCAGGGGCTGGGGTTTACCAGGTGATAGTCGTGGTTGGGCTTGGCGTGCGCAGCCATGGTCAGGTTCCCTCGCTCTTAACGGCGTAGAATGTATAGGACAGGGTGATGTCCCGGATGGTGTCGAGATCGCGGTTCTCGGCGATATCGGGGTCAACGAAGAAGACGATCGGCATCTCGACGGTCTCGCCGGGCTGCAGCGTCTGCTCGGTAAAGCAGAAGCACTCGATCTTGTTGAAGTACATGCCGGTCTGCTCGGGCGTGACGTTGAAGATCGCCTGGCCGGTGACGGGCTTGTCGGAGAGATTGTGAGCGGTGAAAACCACCGTCTCGACGTTGCCGATCTTGTCGGTAACCGGCTTGGCCGCAGTCACGGTCCAGGGCAGCGCGCCCTCGACGTTGGAATCGAAGCGCACGGTCATCTCGCGGGCGATGGCGCCCTTGAGGTTGCCGGCAGAGACCTGTGTGGTACCGCCGAAGCCGGTGACCTGGCAGAACAGGGCGTAAAGCGGGACGGCCGCGTAAGCAGCGCCGACCATGGCAGCGACCAGCACCAGCAGCGTGATCGCGACGCGACGGTTGCGAGGCGAATTGGGCGGCGATTGCGGCAGGGACGCGTCGGTCATCAGAGCGGCCGATCGAGCACGGCTGGCCCCATCTTCACGATGGTCAGGACGTAGACAATGATGACGAAGGCAGCGAGCGCCAGGCCCAGGGCCACGGAACGACGGCGGCGACGGGCGGCGGCCTCGGCCTCTTCGTCGCGCTTTACGGGTTCGACCATCAGAGCCATCCCAGCATGTTGGCTACGTGGTCGGTGATCAGCGCCAGGAAGATCACGGCTAGATAGCTCAGTGAATAGGTGAACAGCGTCCGGCCGGCCTTCTTCATCGCCACCGTTTCGGTGGTACGAAAGAGCGCCCAGGCGAACCACAGGAAGCCGGCGCCGGTGGCGACCGCGGCGACGGTATAGATCGGGCCCATAAAGCCGATCCAGCTCGGGACCAGCGTCGAGGCGACCAGCAGCACCGAATAGACGAGGATCTGGACCTTGGTGGCCTTCTCGCCGGCAACGTTGGGAAGCATGGGAATACCGGCAGCGCCATAGTCGGACTGCTTGTAGAGCGCCAGCGCCCAGAAATGCGGCGGGGTCCAGAGGAAGATGATGAGGAACAGCACGACGGACTCGATGCTGATCGTGCCGGTGACGGCGGCCCAGCCGACCATGGGCGGGAAGGCGCCGGCAGCGCCGCCGATGACGATGTTCTGCGGCGTCGAGCGCTTCAGCCACATCGTGTAGATCACGGCGTAAAAGAAGATGGTGAAGGCGAGGAAGCCCGCAGCCAGCCAGTTGGTGGCGAGGCCGAGCAGCGCCACCGAAAACACCGAGAGCACCAGGCCAAAGGCCAGCGCGTGATCGCGCTCCATGCGGCCGGCCGGGATCGGCCGGTTGGCGGTGCGGCTCATTACGGCGTCGATATCGGCGTCGTACCACATGTTCAGGGCGCCCGAGCCCCCTGCCCCGATGGCGATGCAGAGGATGGCGACGGCGCCGATGAAGGGATTGATGCCACCGGGAGCCAGCAGCAGGCCCACCAGCGCCGTGAACACCACGAGCGACATGACCCGCGGCTTCAGCAGCGCGAGATAATCCTCGACCCGCGCCTCATGGGTGCGGGCCGATATCTCATTGCTGTGGTGCACGTAGGCCAATGTCTCTCGCCTTGGTTGCCGCGGGACCCGAAGGCCCCGCGCACAGTCTCTAGTCAGTGCTTCGTGTCGGCGCCGATACGCGGCAGCGTCTCGAACTGGTGGAACGGCGGCGGGCTGGGCAGCGTCCACTCGAGCGTGGTCGCACCATCACCCC
>Ga0209902_100818_pt1 | contig 23489 bp, 18 predicted proteins | sample FECB27metaG_FD_188304 | JGI IMG/M metagenome (GOLD analysis project Ga0209902, IMG submission 188304) | Cyanobacterial communities from the Joint Genome Institute, California, USA - FECB-27 (SPAdes) (version 2) | ecosystem: Environmental > Aquatic > Thermal springs > Hot (42-90C) > Microbial mats...
CGCCACGGACACCGGGCCGCTGCCGAGCGCGCCCGTGACCAGTGCCTCGACCGCGCCCGCGGCCACGTCGGTGCCGCCCGCGTATGCATTGGCTGCACCGAGCTGCAAGGTGCCCGTGCCGATCTTGCGCAGGCTGCCCGCGCCGCTGACCGTGCCGTCCAGCGCGACGGTCTGGTCGATGTCGAAGCTGTTGACCCCCGTGCCCAGGCTCACGGCGCGCTTGCTGGCCGTGTCGCCCGTCACGTGCAAGGTGGCGCCTTCGAGCGCGAGGCCGCCCCCGACCGCGCCGAGGTTGGCATCCGAAGCGATCTGCAGGATGCCGCCCTTGACGGTGGTGCCGCCGCTGTAGCTGTTGCTGCCGTCCAGCACCAGCGTGCCCAGGTCGTCCTTGACCAGGCCGCCCGCGCCGGCGATCTCGGAAGCGATGGTCGCGGTCATGCCCGCACCCGCCGCGGTGCCGTCGCCCACGCGCACCACCGTCTGCGGTGCGGTGATCGTGAGCGCATCGCCGTTGACCGTGTAGCCGTCGACCGCGAACTGCGCGCCGCCGATGCCCACCGGCTTCGCCCCGCCCTGGGTGTCGACCGTGACGGTGCCGGCCTGGCCGCTGAAGATGGCCACGCCATCCTGCTGCCAGCCGGCGTTGAGCGTGCCGTCGACGCCGGTCCAGCTCGAGGTCGAGCCCCCTGCGCGCCAGGTGCCGCTGCCGCCGGCGATCTTGCCGTCGTTGAAGTTCGCCGGATCGCCGCCGTCCCACAAGGTGAGCGTCACGCCGTCGCTGTTGACCAAGTTGACCTGGTTCGCGACGCTGGTCTGCACTTGCAGGTTCTTCGCGTCGGTCGGCGCGGTGCCGATCTCCAGGCCGTTGTCGGTCAGCGTGCCCGTGTAGTCGATGAGCCGGTAGAGACCGGCACCGAACTTGCCGCCCTGCGACTGCGTCACGTTGAGCGTGCCGTCGAGCTGCAGGTTGCCGTTGACGCTGATCAGGTCGTTGAGCGCCCCGCCCGCCACGCCGGCCTGGCCGAGCTCGTAGTTCAGCGTCGAGCCGGCCGCGAGGTTCAGGCCGCCGACGGTCAGCGTGCCCGCGCCGCCGGCGCCCGGCGACAGGATGCCCTCGCCGACGCTCACCGTGCCCGCGATGCTGCCGCTGCCGCCGAGCGTGCCGCCGCCCTGCACCTGCACCGCGCCGCTGCCGGTGGCGCTGCCGCTGGTGTTGGCGACGATCAGCGTGGTGCCCGTGACGGTCGTGCCGCCGCCGTAGGTGTTGGCACCGGTCAGCCCCACCGCGCCCGTGCCGGACAACGCGAGCGCGCCGTCGCCGTCGATGGTGCCGGTCAGCGTCAGCGGGTTGCTGCCGTCCACGCCGAGCGTGGCGCCGGCACCCAGCGTCACACCGTTGTTCACCCCGATGTTCGCCACGCCGCTGCGCAGGTTCGCGTTGCCGGCCACCGAGAGTTTGCCGCCCCCCAGCGCGAGGCCGTCGCCGAGGCTCAGCGTGCCGCTGTTGAGCGTGGTGCCGCCGGTGAAGCCGTTGGCCTTGCCGAGCGTCAAGGTGCCGGTGCCGCTGTAGATGATGCCGCCGGTGCCCGTGATCTGACCGCCGAGCGCGATGTCGTTCGCGCCATCGACGTTCAGGTTCGCATTGAGCACCACGTCGTTCGCGAGGTTCACGGCCGCGCTCGCGTCAAGCGCGGCGGTGCCGCTCACCGTCAGGTCGCCCCCGCCGAGCGAGGTGTCGGTGCCCACGCGCAGCGCGCCGGATTGCAGGTCCACCCCGCCCGAGAAGGTGTTCGCGCCACCCAGCGTGAGGCGGCCCGTGCCGTTCTTCGTCAATGCGCGCAGGCCGGTGATCGCACCGTTGAGCGCGAGGTCGTTGGCACCGCCGACGGCGAGCGCCGCATTGAGGCGGAAGTCGTTGGCGAGGCTCACTGCCTGGTTCGCCTCGAGCGAGCTCGGGCCGCTGACCGTGACGCCGGCCTGGCCCAGCGCCGTGTCGTTGCCCACGGTGAGCGTGCCGGCGCCGAGGTTGAAGCCACCGGTGAAGGTGTTGGCACCGTTGAGCGTGACGCCCGGCGCGCCGGCCAGGCTGATGCCGCCGGCGCCGCTGATCGTGCCATTGAGCGTGAGCGCGCCGCCGCTGCCGGCCGCGCCGAAGTTCAGCGTGTTGTTGAGCACCACGTTGTTGGCGAGCGTCACGCCGGCCGCGCCGGTCAGCACGGAGGCGCCGTCGATGGTGAGGTCGCCGGTGCCGAGCGCCGTGTTGCTGCCCACGTCCAGCCTGCCGCCGCCCATCGTCGTGCCGCCGCCATAGGTGTTGCTGGCGGCCAGTGCAAGGTTGCCGTTCGACCTCAGGCTGCCGGCCCCCGAGATGGGCGCGCCGAAGGTCAGCGTGCCCGTCCCGTCGAGCGTCAGCGCGCCGCTGAGCTGCACCTGGTTGTTGAGCGTGCCGGTGAAGAAGGTGTTGAGAGCGACATTGCCGCCCACCAGGAACAGGCCCGAGCCGAGCGCACTCGCGTTGCCCAGCGTCAGGCCACCGCCATTGAGCGCGAAACCGCCGTTGAAGGTGTTGACGCCGTTCAGCGTGAGCGTGCCGGTGCCGTTCTTGATGAGGCCGGCGCCGCCGCTGACGGTGCCGCCCAGCGTGAAGCTGTTGGCGCCCTGCACGATCAGGCCGCTGGTGAGGTTCACGTTCTGCGCCAACGCGAGGCCATCCACCGAGGCCTGCATCGCGCCGCCGCTGCCGGTCAGCGTGCCGGTGCCGAAGGACAGCGCACTGTCGAAGATCGCGATACCGCCGTTGAGCACGGCGCTGCCGCTGACGACCGGGCCCTGCAGGGTCCAGGTTCCGCTGTTGACCAGGAGGTTCTCGAAGTTGAGGTACTGGGTCGACGAGATCGTGCCGCTGCCCCCGCTGCCCGAGCCCGGGCTGCTGACGGTGTTCTGCAGCACCAGCGTGTCGGTGCCGCCCACGCCCGCATCGACCGTGCCGGCGGCCGCGTAGGCCAGCAAGCTGTTCGCCGCCGTCGGGACCGTGACGCCGGGCAGCGGCCCCAGTCCCCCGTTGATGCTCGAACCGGTGACCGCGATGAAGGTGTCGTCGCGTTCGCCGCTGCCGAGCGCGACGCTGCCATTGATGGTGCCCGCATTGACGAAGCGGTTGCCGCCGGCGGTCGGGCTCTGGAACGCGACCCGACCCGTGATGGTGCCGGTGTTCGTGAAGTTGACGTTGCCGCCGCCGTAGATGCCGACCGCGATGCCATTGATCGGGTCGAAGGCTCCCTGCGCGGCGAGTCCGATCGTGCCCGCGTTGGTGATCGTGCTCTGGCCGGCGTTGGCGATCAGCATGGCGATGCCCGACAGCCCGAAGGTACCGTTGTAGGTGCCTTCGATGCTGCCCTGGTTGTTCACCGCCAGCGCGCCGCTGCCGGGCGCGATCAGGTTTCCGATCGACAGCGCGCGCGCCAGCACCAGCGAGCCCGCCGCATTGGCATCGATCGCACCCAGGTTGGTGAGCGTGATGCCGGTGCCGCCCAAGTTCAACGCCGTGCCGCCGGGCAGCGTGCTCATGACCGCGCCGGCCTGCACCGTGACGTTGAGACCGTTCGCGTTGCTCAGGAAGCTGTTGGGATTGGGCGGCAGCAGGATCGGCGCGCCGGTGCAGCTGACGAAGGCGCCGTCTCCCGGCGCGGCCGGCGTGCAGGCGGCCCAGGCCGCACCGCCCGCGAGCTGCAGCGCACCGAACACCCCGAGTGCCGGAAGCATGCCGATCCTGGTCAGCCCCACGAGACGTGTCGCGCGGCCCGCACGCTGGCTGGTGCTGCGCTTGCCGCGCGCGCGCGTGGTTTCCGAGACGGCCACCCAGGCGCCGATCGCGGCATTCCAGATCGTCTTGTAGGCGCTGTTCATGAACGGCTCGCTTCCGTGGTCGGCGTGCGGAAGGCGCTTCTGACAGAAGCGAATGCAGCCGAGGCCGCGTGGGCGATGGCTGTCGAATGGCTGTTCATGGGGGTCTCCTCCTGCCATGCAGTCGCGAGGAGGCGCATGGCATGTGCGGCATCACTGCGCTGCCGCTTCGAGCGAAATTCTCAAGTTCCGCTATTCGATTTGCACCTTACTTTTTCTTGCAATGCGCCCGCAAATCCCTCCGGAAAACCGTGGCCTCGCCGACAAAGGAATGCCTTGGTACTCGCATGGCTCAAGGCTCGATGCGCGCATCCCCCTGGAAGCTGTAGCCCTCGCCGCGCACCGCGACGATCGGCAGCTTCTCGCCGCTGGCCTGCTCGGCCTTGCGCCGCAGGCGCGAGACCGTGACATCGAGGTTGCGCTCGTAGGCTTCGAGGCCGGGCCGCCCCATCGCCGCGAGCAGCGTGCCGCGGTCCACCACTTCGCGCGGCTGCTCGATCAGGCATTGCAGCAGCCGCGCTTCCGCGTTCGACAACTGCACGCGCTGGCCGGTGGGCGACAGCAGCAGCCAGGTGGTGTAGTGATAGCGCCAGGGCGCGTGCACGGCGAGTTCGCCGGCCTCCGCGACACCGGGCTCGCGCATCCCCTGCCCCGGCGTTTCCTGGCTGCGCTGCAGCAGGTTGTTGAGCACCATCTCGAGCTCGCGCAGGTTCACCGGCTTGACCAGGTAGTAGTCGGCGCCCAGTCCCAGTCCATGCAGGCGGTCGTTCAGCATGCCGCGCGCGGTCAGCATCACGATGCGCATGGCGCTGCGCGATCGCAGCCGCGCCAGCACGCTGAATCCGTCCTCGCCCGGCAGGTTGACGTCGCACACCACGGCATCGAAATCCTGCCGCTCCAGTTCCGCGTCGAGCTTCTCGGCGCTGTCCACGCCATGGGCCAGCATGCCCACGCCGCGCAGGTAGCGCAGCACCGTGTCGCGCAGGTCCTCGTCGTCCTCGATGACCAGCACGCGGGTGGCGGCGGTCATCGGCCGCCTCCGGGGTCGGCCATCGACATCGCGATCGCACGACGGGTTTCCGGCGGCTCGGCGCTGCCCAGCAGCGGCAGCGTCAGCGTCAGCACGGCGCCCTCGCCGGGCCCGTTGGATGCGACCACGCTGCCACCGTGAACCGTGGCGATGCGGTGCACCATGTGCAGGCCCAGCCCGATGCCCGGAATGCGCCGCACGCCGGCCGCGCGATAGAAGCGCTCGAACACGTGCGTCAGGTCCTGCGGCATGAAGCCCGGGCCTTCGTCGCACACCTGGATGCAGACGCCCGGTATCGCGTCGCCCTCGGGAAAATCATCGGAACGGCAGCGCCGGATGCCGGCGCGCACGCGCACCGGCGAATGCGCCGGCGCGTACTTGATGGCGTTGGTCAGCAGGTTGTCCATCGCGATGTGCATCAGCGTCTCGTCCGCCAGCACCGGCAGCTCGCGCGCGTCGAGCTGCAGCGAGATGCGCCCGCCGGCGACGCCTTCGTTGTGCTCCTCGATCTTCTCGCGCAGGAAGACCGCGAGCTCGATCGGCGCCAGGCTCAGGTTGTTGCTCGAGGCATCGAGCCATTCGTCGGCCAGCAGGGTGTCGACCAGGTCGCGCATGCGAAACACCGTGCGGCTGATCTTCTCGGCCTCCTTCTTGACCTCCTCGCGCGCCAGCCCGAGCCGGTCGTCCGAGAGGATCTGCGCCGAGCCGCCGATGGTGCCGAGCGGCGTACGGAACTCGTGCGACACCATGGCCAGCAGGCCGCGCTGCTCGCGCAACGCCAGCGCCAGCTGGTCGTGCGTGCGATGGTGCTCGGCGATCTCCTGGCGCAGGTCGCGCGTGCGCTCGTTCACGCGCCGCGCGAGCCGCGCGCGATGCCGCAGCGACAGCGACAGCGCCCGCCGCTCGCGATGGCGCACGCGCCAGCCCAGCGCGAAGAAGAAGGCCATGATGTGCAGGATGCTGCCGAACACGTAGCTGTACTGCGTGAGCTGCGTGTAGGGCAGCCACTGCAGGTTCTTGGCGAAGTGCACCGAGCCCATCAGGAAGTAGATCGCATAGCCGATCAGCCCCGGCCAGGCCTGGATGTTCCGGCGCAGCGCCATGACGCACATCGGCACCACGCAGGCCGCGAAGACCACCCACGCCAGGTTCAGCGGCCGCGCGACATGCCCGTAGCCGCCGGCGATGGCCACCGCGCACGCCGCGAGGCAGACCAGCGTCATGACCTGGAACACGCGGTTCATGCGCGGGAACTGCCGCTCCATGTCGAGCAGCACGCGGGCGAAGCCGAACGCGGCCGCCGTGTGCAGGCAGACCGAGAAGTTGTGCAGCCGAACGGCGGCCACGGGACTGTTCTGCAGCCACAGGAATGCCGGCATGCCCTCCGAACTCCCGAACAGCAGGCCGAGCGTGACGAGGTAGCCGGCGTAGGCGATGAAGCGGCGGTCCGGCAGCGCGATGCCCATCATCAGGCTGACCACCGCCATCAACAGGGCCATGCCGACCACCGCCGCGTCGGCGTAGTTGAGCCGCTGCTGCACCGTGGCCAGTTCCCGCAGCGGCGAGACACCGCCGGCGAGGCTCAGGGTGCGGTCGCCCGCCAGCCGCACCCAGACCCAGCGCGGCTCGGTATCGGGCAGCGCGGGCAGGCGCACGGCCGAGATCGACCAGGGCATCTCGCGCTGGGCGCTGGCGCGCATCCCGCCCAGCGCGCGGTGCGCGAAGCCACCGCTCGCGCCGGCGCCGGCATCGGGCCACCAGACGTCGAGGTAGTCGACATACGGTGCATTGAGCCGCAACCACCAGCCGCTCTCGAGCGGGCGCTCGACCTCCGCGGGCGAAGCCTGGACCTGGAAGCGCACCCACCACGCGCCCCGGGCGTAGCCGCCGTTGAGGGCGCCCGGCAGCGTCTCGAATCGTTCCCGGTAGGGCGACGCCGCCACCTGCTCGCGCGTCAGCTGGCCGGTGGCGTCGTAGTAGGCCTGCGAACGCCCGTCGAGGTTGCGCTCGAACATGCTCAGGCCGGCGTCGAGCCGAAGCGGCCCCGGCTGCGCGTGGCTCGGCAGCGCCAGGCACGCGAGCAGCAACCAGGCGAGTCCCAGCGCCGCGCGGATCGCGGCGCACCGCAACCCGAACATCGTCCGACATGGCGCCATGAATGAAGTGGCCGTCCGGGTCCTCGAATTCATGCGGGGCTTCGCGGGAATGGGTGTGCTCGTCCGTCAGGGGTTCTGGAACTACCGGCATCCGTGGCGCCTGCTCGCCGCCCTCGGGATGGATGGAGGCCGGGCGCCATCGCCGCGCGGACTCCGCCGCCGTTTCGCCCCGGATTCTGGGGCGCGGCCGCGGAGTTTGCACCTTACTTTTTCTTTCACCCTGCTGTTTCGCGGCCCCCCGGCCCGGCGCCCGGGTCCCTCAGGCCGCAGCGGTGCCCGCGGGCCTGGCCATCGCCGCCGGATCGACGAGCCGGTCGTACGCGTCGCCGTCGATGAGCTGCAAGGCGATGGCCGCCGCCCGCGGCGTGATGCCGCGCGCGAGCGCCTCGCGCGTGATGCGCGCCACGCGGTCGTAGCCCAGCACGGGATTCAGCGCCGTCACCGCCAGCAAGGCGTTGTCGACGTTCGCCGCGAGCCGCGCGCGCTCGGGCTCGATGTCCTTCACCAGCCGCTCGGCGAACACGCGCGAGGCATCGGCCAGCACGCGGATCGACTGCAGCAGGTTCTGGATGATCAGCGGCTTGGCCACGTTGAGCTCGAAGTTGCCCGAGGCGCCCGCCATGGTGATGGTGAGGTGGTTGCCCATGGCCTGCAGCCCGGCCTGCACCACCACCTCGGCGATGGTCGGGTTGCGCTTGCCCGGCATGATCGAGCTCGTGAGCCCGTCGTCCGGAATGCGCAGCTCGCCCAGGCCGCAGCGCGGGCCCGAGCCCAGCAGCCGCAGGTCGTTGGCCATCTTCACGAGCGAGGTCGCGAGCACGTTGAGCGCGCCCGACACCTCCACCAGCGCGTCGTGCGAGGCCATGCCTTCGAACTTGCTGGGGTTGGGCGCGAAGGCGATGCCGCTGAGCGCGCCCAGTTCCTCGCAGAAGGCGGCGTCGAAGCCCGGCGGCGCATTGAGCCCGGTGCCCGCCGCGGTGCCGCCCTGCGCCAGCAGCTGCAGGCGCGCGAAGGTAGCGTCGATGCGGTCGATGCCGTGGCCGACCTGGCGCGCGAAGGCGTCGAAGCTCTGCCCCAAGGTCATCGGCACCGCGTCCATCAGGTGGGTGCGCGCGATCTTCAGCACACCCGCGAAGGCTTCGCTGCGCTCGTGCAGGCGCTGCTGCAGCAACTGCAGCGCGGGCCGCAGGCGCTCGCGCAGTTCGAGCGCGGTCGCGATGTGCATCACGGTCGGAAAGCTGTCGTTCGACGACTGCGAGGCGTTGACGTGGTCGTTGGGATGCACCGGCGACTTGGTGCCGAGCGGCTGCCCCAGCAGTTCGTTCGCGCGGTTGGCGATGACCTCGTTCGCGTTCATGTTGGTCTGCGTGCCCGAGCCCGTCTGCCACACGGTGAGCGGAAAGTGGTCGTCGAAGCGGCCGTCGCGCAGCTCGGCGGCGGCCTCGAGGATCGGCACCGCCTTGGCCGCGTCGAGCGCGCCGCAGCGCAGGTTGGCGCGCGCCGCGGCCATCTTCTGCAGGCCGAAGGCGTGGATCAGGCCCGCGGGAAAACGCTCCTCGCCGATCTCGAAGACCCCCAGCGCGCGCTGGGTCTGCGCGCCCCAGTAGCGGTCGGCCGGAATCTCGACGGGGCCGAAGGCGTCGTGTTCGATGCGCATGGCGGTCATGGCAGTCATGGCATCAGGCCCGCGCGGCATGGGCGTCGACGGGCGCCACGCCGTCGTCGAGGTCCTGGTCGGCCTGCGCGGTGTCGGGGTAGCGCTCGGGGTAGAGGTGGCGCTCGGCCTGCTGCGCGTCGAAGGTGCCCGACCACTTGGCGACCACCACCGTGGCCACGCTGTTGCCGATCACGTTGCAGGTCGAGATGGCCATCGACAGGAAGCGGTAGACGCCGAAGATCACCGCCAGGCCCTCGACCGGCAGCAGCCCGGTCGAGGTGACGGTGGCCGCGAACACCACGAACGAACCGCCCGAGACCGTGGCCGCGCCCTTCGAGGTCAGCAGCATCAGCAGCAGGATGCCGATCTGGTGGTCGAGCGTGAGCGGCACGCCGTAGGCATGCGCGATGAACATCACGCCCATGGCCATGAAGATCGAGGTGCCGTCGAGGTTGAACGCATAGCCCGTGGGCAGCACCAGGCCCACGGTCTGCTTGGCGCAGCCCAGGCGCTCGAGCTTCACGAGCAGGCGCGGCAGCGCGCTCTCCGAGGAGGCCGTGCCCAGCACGATCAGTATCTCGTCCTTGATGTAGCGCAGGAAGCGCCACAGGCTGAAGCCCGCGAACTTCGCGACCAGCCCCAGCACCACCGCGATGAACAGCACGATCACCGCATAGAAGCTCAGCACCAGCTGCGCCAGCGCCACCAGCACCGCGGAGCCGTTGCTGCCCACCGAATAGGCCACCGCGCCGAAGGTGCCGATGGGCGCGAGCTTCATCACCAGGTTGATGAACGAGAACAACACCTCCGAGATGATGTCGAGGCCGCCGTTGATCTTCTCGCGCCGGCTCTCGGGAATCGCGAGGATGCCGATGCCCACCATCACCGCCAGCACCACCACCTGCAGCAGCTCGCCCTTGGCGAAGGCGCCGACGAAGTTGTCGGGCACGATGTGCGCCATGAATTCGAGGAAGCCCTGCGGCGCGGCGGCCTTCACCGCCGGTGCCGCGGCCGCGCCGGCCACCGAGGCCATGCCCTTGCCGGTCTGCAGCAGGTTGCCCGCCAACAGGCCGATGACCAGCGCGATGGTCGAGATCACCTCGAAGTACACCAGCGAGCGCCAGCCCACGCGCCCCGCGCTGCGCACGTCGCCGGCCGAGGCGATGCCGTGCACGATGGTGAGGAACACCAGCGGCGCCACGCCCGCCTTGATGAGCGACAGGAACATGTCGCCGAGCAGCTTGAGCTGGCCCGCGAACTTCGGAAAGACGAAGCCGACCGCGATGCCCAGCAGCAGCGCGACCAGCACCTGCATGCCGAGCTTGCGGTACCAGGGCAGCTTCTTCGGCGGCGCGACCAGGGTGGAATCGTTGAGCATGGTTGTCTCCTTGGGTGCCCGGGCTCAGCCCCGGTCCTGCGCGGACAGCGCCAGCGCGCGGTCCACCATCCGGGGCGCGAGGCCCAGGTAGTTGGCGGGATCGGTCAGGCGATCGATGGCCGCGCGGTCGAAATGCGCCGTGACTTCGGGCAAGGCCGCCAGCGCCTCGGCCAGCGTGCCGCCCTTCTCGTTGACGGTGCGGCAGGCGTCGTAGACCACGTCGTGCGCCTGCTGGCGGCCGATGTGCGGCGCCATGCCCATCATCACGGCCTCGGCCACGATCAGGCCGCGGCTGATGCCCAGGTTGTGCTTCATGCGCGCCTCGTCGACGATCAGCCCGCCGAGCGCGAACTTCGCCTGGTGCAGCGCCCCGGCCGTGAGGATGAAGCTCTCGGGAATCGCGATCCACTCCGCATGCCACGGGCCGGTGGCGCGCTCGAAGTCCTGCACCATCGCATCGACCATCAGGCCCGCATGCTGGCGCACCGCCTTCGAGGCCGCGAGCATCAGCTCGCTCGAGATCGGGTTGCGCTTCTGCGGCATGGTGCTGCTCGCACCGCGTCCCTTGACGAAGGGCTCGTAGACCTCGGCGAACTCGGTCGAGGCCATGATCATGATGTCGAGCGCGATCTTGCCGAGCGAACCGGTGATGAGCGCCAGCAGGTTCACCGCCTCGGCGAAGCCGTCGCGCGCCACGTGCCAGGTGGTCGCGGGCACGCCGAGCTTCAGTTCCTCGGCCATCGCCGCCTGCACCTCGAAGCCCTTGTCGCCCAGCGAGGCCAGCGTGCCGGCCGCGCCCGCGAACTCGACCACGGCCACGCGCGGGCGCAGCTCGGCCAGGCGCTGCTGGTGGCGGTCGAACATGGCGAGCCAGATCGCGACCTTGTAGCCGAAGGTCACGGGCAGCGCCTGCTGCAGGTGCGTGCGCCCGGCCATCGGCGTGTCGCGGTGCTTGCGCGCGAGGTCGGCCAGGATGGCGCGCAGCTCGCGGATCTCGGCGTCGACCAGGTCGAGCGCGTCGCGCACCTGCAGCGCGACGGCCGTGTCCATGATGTCCTGCGTGGTCGCGCCCCAGTGCACGTAGCGTCCCGCCTCGCCGCACATGGCGACCAGCTGGTGCACCAGCGGCAGGATCGGGTAGCCCACGATGTCGGTCTCGTGGCGCATGTGGTCGAAGTCGATGCGCTCGATGCGCGACTCGCGCGCGATGACCTCGGCCGCGTCGGCCGGGATCACGCCCACCTTGGCTTCGGCGCGCGCCAGCGCGATCTCGGCATCGATGTAGCGCTGGATCAGCGCCACGTCGGAGAACAGCGCGCGCATCGGCGCCGTGCCGAAGGCGTCGCGGAAAAGGATCGAATCGACGACGGTGCTGGCCATCGGGAGGGAGGCGGAGGACATGGACGGACCTTGATATGTTCGGACATATTTAATTTAATATGTTCGGACATATGCATGAACAGGGTTTACCCTTAGATCAAAATCGAGCCACCATGAACAAGCCGCGCTTCACCGACATCGCCCAGGAACTGAAGGAAGGCATCGCCTCGGGGCGCTTCCCGCTGGGCTCGCTGCTGCCGACCGAACTCGAGCTGCGCGATCACTACGGGATCAGCCGCCACACGGTGCGCATGGCGCTGCAGGAGCTGCAGGACGCGGGCCTGGTGTCGCGGCGCAAGAACGTGGGCACGCGCGTGGAATCGACGGTGGCGCGCATGGGCTTCCAGCAGTCGCTGGCCTCGGTGGAGGACCTGATGCAGTACGGCGCCGCCCACCTGCGCCTGGCGCCCGAGATCGACACCATCGCGAGCAATGCAACGCTGTCGCGCCTGCTCGGTTGCGAGGAAGGCACGCGCTGGCTGCGCATCTCGAGCCTGCGCATGGAGGAAGGCCCGCAGGGCCTGCCGCTGGGCTGGACCGACATCTACGTCGACACCCAGTACGCGGCGCTCGAGGCGCTGGTGCGCGCCGCGCCCGACACGCTGGTCAGCGCGCTGCTCGAGCAGCACTACGGCCTGCGCGTGGCCGAGATCGTGCAGCAGGTGCGCGCGGTCGATGCCTCGGCGGCCATGGCGCGCAAGCTGCGCATCGAGCCCGGGAGCGCGACCTTGCAGATCCTGCGGCGCTACCTCGACGCCGACGGCGAGGTGCTCGTGAGTTCGGTCGCCACGCACCCGGGCGAACGCTTCTTCATCACCACGCACCTGCAGCGCGCGAAGGGTTGAGAAGGTGTGAATGAACCTGCTGCGCGGCGCGACCTCGGGGCGCTCGCGACGGTTCCTTCACACCTTCCGAGCGGCCGGCGGCGGCACTGACAGCATTCCGACAGCCAACCCCAGGCACCATGCGGCCTTCCCGAAAAACCACGGAGACAAGACCGATGCGCCTCGACCTTCCCCATGACCTGGGTTCGCCCACCCGCCGCCAATGGTTGCAATCGGGCGGCGCCCTCGCCCTCGGCGGCCTGCTGCCGGGCTTCGCCGGCCTCGCGCGCGCCGACGACACCTGGCCCAACAAGTCGGTGCGCTTCGTCGTGCCCTTCGCGCCGGGCGGCAGCTCGGAGATCGTGGCGCGCTCGACCGCGGTCGAGCTGTCGCGCACGCTGGGCCAGAGCGTGTTCGTCGACAACAAGCCCGGCGCGGCCGGCAACATCGCGATGAGCGAGGTGGCGCGCAGCACCGACCAGCACACGCTGATCCTGGGCCACATCGGCACGCTGGCGGTCAACCCCTACATCTTCGCCAAGCTGCCCTACGACGCGAACAAGGACTTCAAGCCCGTGAGCCTGCTGGCCAAGGTGCCCAGCCTCTACGTGGTGCACCCCGACGTGCCCGCGAAGAACCTCAAGGAGTTCATCGCCTATGCCAAGAGCAAGCCCGGCAAGCTCAGCTACGGCTCGGCCGGCAACGGCAGCGCGGGCCACCTCGCCTTCGAATACCTGAAGATGACCTCCGAGGTCTTCATGCTGCACGTGCCCTACCGCGGCACCGGCCCGATGGTGACCGACCTGCTCTCGGGCCGGCTCGATGCCTCGGCCATCGGCGCGGCGGCGGTCATCCCCTTCATCAAGGCCGGCAAGGTGCGCTGCATCGCCACCGGCTCGGCCAGGCGGCTGGCCCAGCTGCCCGACGTGCCGACCGTGGCCGAGCAGGGCTTCCCGGGCTTCGAGATGACGCAGTGGTACGGCATGCTCGCGCCGGCCAACATCACGCCGGCCCAGCTCGCCAAGCTCTCGACCGAGACCATGAGCGCCGTGAAGTCGCCCGAGTCGATGCGCCGCCTGACCGGCGACGCGGCCGAGGCCGTCGGCGGCACGCCCGAGCAGTTCGCGCAGTTCATCGCGAGCGAGCAGGCGCGCTGGCAGAAGGTGATCGCGCGGGCGGGCATCAAGCCCGATTGAGCGCGGACCTGCGGGAAAGCCGCCTGGGCGGCGGCACCGCCGCGCCCTACAGTCGCCCCATGCGCATCCTGCTGGCCGAAGACGAACACACCCTGGGCACCTGGCTCAGCAAGGCGCTCGAGCATGCGGGCATCCAGGTCGAATGGGTGGACGACGGCCGGCTGGCCGACCGCGCGCTGCAGCAGCGCGACCACGATGCGCTGGTGCTCGACCTCGGCCTGCCCGGGCTCGACGGCCACGCGGTGCTGCAGCGGCTGCGCGAACGCGACCAGCGGCTGCCCGCGCTGATCCTCACGGCGCGCGACTCGCTCGACGAGCGCGTGAGCGCGCTCAATGCCGGCGCCGACGACTTCCTCGCCAAGCCCTTCGCGCTGGCCGAGCTCGAGGCCCGGCTGCATGCGCTGGTGCGCCGCGCGCGCGGCGTCGAGCATCCGCGGCTGGCCTGCGGGCCGCTGGTGTACGACGGCGCGCGGCGGCAGTTCACGCTGGCCGGCGAGGCGCTCGCGCTGTCGCCGCGCGAACTCGCGGTGCTGCGCGTGCTGGTGCAGCGCAGCGGCGAGCCGCTGTCGAAGCAGCAGATCCTCGAGCGCGTGTTCTCCGACGACGAGGAGGTGCATCCCGAGGCCGTCGAGGTGCTGGTCTACCGGCTGCGCAAGCGCCTGGACGGCAGCGGCGTGCGCATCGTCACGCTGCGCGGCCTGGGCTACGTGCTCGAGGCGGACTGAAGGCGGCATGGTGCGTTCCTCGGTCGCCTGGCTGCGCCGCGCCAGCCTCTGGCAGCGGCTCGCGCTGCTGCTGCTGCCCGCGCTGATCGCGGTCACCGGCATCGAGCTGTGGCGCACGCGGCACGATGCGCTCGCGTCGGCCAACGCGGCCTACGACCGCTCGCTGCTCGGCGCGCTCAAGTCCATCGACGCCAACATCTCGACCGCCTCGGGCGGGCTCTCGGTCGAGCTGCCCTACACCATGTTCGAGTTCTTCGAGCTCACGGCCAGCGGCCAGGTGTTCTTTCGCGTCGCCACCTCCGACGGGCTGGTGGAACTCGGCAGCGCCGACCTGCCCGCGCCGCCCGCCTCGCTCGCGCTCGGCGTGCCGGCCTTCTACGACGCCGAGTATTTCGGCGAGGCCGTGCGGCTCGCGGCCTACCGGCGCGAGCTCGACCGCGCACCCGCGGGCAGTGCCGGGCGCAGCGTGCTGATCCAGGTCGGCGAGAGCACGCGCTCGCGGCAGGAATTCAGCACCCGCTTCGTGCGCAGCGCGGCCCTGCGCGACGCGCTGGTGCTGGCGCTGCTGGTGTTCGGCACCGGTGCCGCGCTGGCGGCGGCGCTGCGGCCGCTGTCGCGCCTCGCGCGCGAGGTCGAGGCGCGCAAGCCCGACGACCTCACGCGCATCGCCGACACCGACCTGCCCGCCGACGTGCGGCCGCTGGTGGCCGCGGTCAACCGCCAGATGTCGCGCACGCAGGACCTGGTGGCGCAGCAGCGGCAGTTCCTCGACGATGCCTCGCACCAGTTGCGCACCCACCTCACCACCTTGCAGATGCAGGCCGACTACGCGCAGCGCCAGCACGATCCGCTGCAGGTGCGCGCCGCGCTCGACGCGCTCGGTACCGAGATCGGCCGCGCCACGCGCAGCGCGCAGCAGTTGCTGGCGCTGGGCCGCAGCGACACCGTGGCCGTGGCGCCGGCCGCGTTCGAACTCGCCGGCCTGCTGCGCGAGGTGGCCGTCGACCTGCTGCCGCGGGCGCGCGCCAAGCGCATCGACCTCGGCATCCAGGCACCCGACGATGCCGCGGGGCATGCGCATGTCGAACTCGTTGCGGTCGCCGACCGCGCGCTGCTGCGCGAGGCGCTCACCAACCTCGTCGCCAACGCCATCGCCTACACGCCGGCCGAAGGCACCATCACCGTGTTCGCGGCTGGCGATGCGGCCGGCTGGAGCCTCAATGTCGAGGACGACGGCCCCGGCCTCGGCGAGGAGGAACGCGCCCAGCTCGGCCAGCGCTTCCGGCGCGGCGCGCGCGCCGGCAAGGGCGGCTTCGGGCTCGGCCTCGCCATCGCGCGCTCGATCGCGCAGCGCCATGGCGGTGAACTGCGGCTCGAGGCGCGCGAAGGCGGCAGCGGGCTGCATGCCATCATCTGGTGGCCGAAGCCGGGCACGGCCTGAGCGCCGTCGCGCCTCGTTTCGCGGCCAGAATCCCCGCCATGCCGATCCGCATCGATCACCCTCGACGCCACGCGCTGCGCGCGCTCTCGGCGCTGCTGCTGCCCGGCGGCGCGATGCGCGCCTTCGCGGCGCCGCAGCTCGATCCGGCCGATCCGTCGCAGGCCGCGGCCGAATGCATCATCCCCGCCAAGGCCGGCGGCGGCTTCGCCCTCACCTGCGCGCTCGCGCGCGACGCGCTGCAGGCCGTGCGGCCCGCGCGTGCGCCGCTCGCGCAGCGCTTCCTGCCGGGCGGCATCGGCGCCGTCGCCTTCGACCGCATCGCCACCGGCCGCCTCGGCGGCCCGGGCACGCTGGTCGCGTTCTCGAGCGGCTCGCTGCTCAACCTCGCGCAGGGCCGCTTCGGCCCGCATCCGACCAGCGCCGTGCGCTGGGTCGCCGCGCTCGGCACCGACTACGGCGTGGTCGTGGTGCACCGCGATTCGCCCTACCGCAGCCTGCGCGAGCTGATGGCCGCGCTGCGCCAGTCGCCGTCGCGCATCGTGTTCGGCGCCGGCGGCACCGTCGGCAGCCAGGACTGGGTGAAAGCCGCGCTGCTGGTGCGCGCCGCCGGCGGCGACCACCGCGCGATGCGCTTCGTCTCCTTCGAAGGCGGCGGCGATGCGCTCGGCGCGCTGCAGGGCCGGCATGTCGACGTGTTCGCGGGCGACGCCGCCGAGGCGCTGCAGGCCATGGCAGGCGGCACCGCCGTGCGCCTGCTCGCCGTGCTGTCGGAAGCGCGGCTCGGCGGCGCGCTCGCGGGCGTGCCGACCGCGCGCGAACAGGGCGTGGACCTCGTGTGGCCCACCGTGCGCGGCCTCTACATCAGCGCCGACGTGCCCGACACCGCGCTGCGCGCCTGGAGCACCGCCTTCGAGGAGGCCATGGCCGCGCCCGGCTATGCTGCGCTGCGCGAGCGGCATGGGCTCTATCCCTTCGCGCTCACGGGGGCCGCGCTCGATGCCTATGTGCGGGAACGCATCCAGGCGTATCGGCAGCAGGCGGAAGCACTGGGGCTGCGGCGGTGGAATCCTTGACATGCTCGAAGCCCTGATCTCCCCCACCTCCTGCGTCGGTGCAGCGGCAGGCCTGCTCATCGGCCTCGCGGTCCACTGGTTCGCGCCGGCCGACATCGACACCGTGCAGCTCGGTGCCTGGCTCGTGGGCATCGGCTGGGCCGCGGGCCTGGCGTGGGACCTCATGCACACGGACCGGCCGAAGTAGCACGACACACACATCCCAAAGAGACCACCGCATTGAACCCCGCAGACCTGGAGCACTACCTCCACGACCACATCCCGCTCTCGAAGGCCATGGCCGTGTCCGTCGCCTCGGTGGCACCGCATGAAGTGGTGCTGCGCGCACCGCTCGCGCCCAACATCAACCACCGCGACACCGTGTTCGGCGGCAGCGCCTCGGCGGTCGCGATCCTCGCGGCCTGGTCGCTGCTCAACACGCGGCTGACGGCCGAGGGCCTGGCCAGCCGGCTCGTGATCCAGCGCAACACCATGGCCTACGACCTGCCGATCGAGGGCGACTTCATCGCGCGCTCGGCCTTCGACGAACCCGCGCAGTGGCTGCCGTTCGCGCGCATGCTGGCGCGCAAGGGCAAGGCCCGCATCTCGGTGTCGTCGCAGCTCGAATACGGCGGGCAGGTCGTGGGGCGGCTGACGGGCGAATTCGTGGCGCTGCGCCCGCCGCCCGAACCCACCGCGTAGCAACGGCCATGCAGAACACCCTCGTGAAATCCGCGGTGCGGGTCTTCGAACTGCTCGAGCTGTTCGAGGCCGAGCAGCGGCCGCTGCGCGTGGCGGAGATCGTGCGGAAGCTGGGCGCGCCGCAATCGAGCGTCTCGATGCTGCTCAAGACCCTGGCCAGCCAGGGCTACATGGAGTACGAGCGCGCGACGCGCAGCTACTGCCCGTCGGTGCGCGTCGCGTTCCTCTGCGAATGGGCCACGCATATGCCGGGCCAGCGCGAGACGATCCACGACACGCTGCGCCGCCTGGCCGGCGAGACCGGCGAGTCGGTGCTGCTCGGGCGCAAGAGCGGCCTCTCGATGCAGTACATCTCGGTGATCCAGTCGCAGCATGCGCTGCGTTTCTCGCCCTCGCCGGGCGTGAAGCGGCCCATGCACCACGCCGCCATCGGCATCATGCTGCTGAGCGAGATGAAGGACGAGCAGATCGAGCTGCTGCTGCGGCGCTACAACGCCGAGCGCGGCAAGAGCGGCCCGATCGCGCGGATCGCGCAGACCCTGCGCGCGGTCGAGCAGGCGCGCGAACAGGGCTGGTACGAATCGGCCAATCTCGCGACCTCGGGCGCGGGCGTGATCGCCACCCTGATCCCCACCAAGATCCGCAGCCAGCGGCTGGCGATCGGGATCGGTGCGCCGGTCGATCGGCTGCACCAGCGGCGCAAGCAACTGCTGCCCGCGCTGCTGGCCGCCGCCGGCAACTGCTGAGCGCGGCGCTCAGCGACCCTGGCCCCGCGCCTCGATCGCCGCCTGCATCGCCAGCAGGCGCTGCGCCTGCGCGAGGTGCAGCCGCTCGACCATCCGGCCTTCGAGGTTGATGACGCCCGCGCCCGCATGGCGGGGCAGCTCGAAGGCCGCGACGATCGCCCGCGCCTCCGCGAGCGCCGCCGCCGACGGAGAGAAGGCCGCGTTCGCCGGCGCAATCTGCGACGGGTGGATCAAGGTCTTGCCATCGAAGGCCATGCGCGCCGACTGCAGGGCCTCCGCGTCGAAGCCCGCGGTGTCGGCGAAGTCGTTCCAGACGCCGTCGAGCACGCAGACGCCGTGCCGCTTCGCGCTCAATACGACACCCATGAGCCAGGGCATCAGGTAACGCCGGCCATCGCCCGCGAACACGCCGGTTTCCTTCGCGAGGTCGTTGGTGCCGACCACGAGGGCCTCGAGCCGCGGCCGCGCGCCGAGGCCGGCGCGCACGATGTCGTCGAGCGCCGCGAGCGCGTCGGCCGTCTCGACCATCAGCCATAGCCGCAATTCAGCGCCGAGACCATGGCGCAGCGCCGCCTCCGACAGGAAGCGTACGTCGTTCGCGCTGCCGATCTTGGGCACCAGCAGCGCATCGGGGCGACAGCGCGCCACGGTGCGCATGTCGGCATCGAAGTCCGCGCTGCCGATGGCGTTGATGCGCACCACCCTGTACTGCGGCCCGGGCCGTCCGGCTTCGAAGACCTGCAGCAGGTGGCCGCGCGCCGCCTCCTTCATCTCGGGAGCGACGGCATCTTCGAGGTCGAAGACGACGGCATCGGCATCGAGGCCGCCGACCTTGGCGAGGGCGCGTGGATTGGAGGCCGGAACGTAGAGCGCCGAGCGGCGCGGTGGGTGCTGAAGTGCATTCATGGGCGTGCAGTCTGCCGCTTCGCTCGCGCGCCCTCCATCGCATATGTGATGGTTCTCGCGCGTCTTCAACCATCACATCCATGATGCTTTTCGCCGACGCACGCCCGGATACTTCAGCGAACGAGACAACCAGACGGCAGGAAAAAGATGAGCGAAGCGCACACCGGCGTGACGAAGGACGTGGAGGCCACGCGGCTGCTGGCCGAATGGATCGGCGGCGGCGCGCAGCAGGCGATCACGCCGCTGGCGCTCGAATGGGCGCGGCACGTGATGCTCGACTGGCTTGCCGTGACCATCGCCGGCAGCAGCGAACCGCTGGTGCGGATACTCGCGGAGGAATACGGCGGCAGCGGCGGCGAAGCCTCCTCGCTGATCGCGAGCGGCCGCCGTGCACGGCCGGTCGATGCGGCACTGATCAACGGCGCCGCCGGCCATGCGCTCGACTTCGACGACGTGGCCTCGCGCATGTTCGGCCATCCCAGCGTGCCGGTGGTGCCCGCGGCGCTGGCACTGGCCCAGGCGCGCGGCGCTTCCGGCCTCGCGCTGCTGCGCGCCGTGGTGGTCGGCCACGAGATCGAGAGCCGCGTCGGCGAGATGGTGGGCCCGAGCCACTACCGCCACGGCTTCCATGCGACCGGCACCGTCGGCACGCTGGGCGCCGCGGCGGCCTGTGCCCACCTGCAAGGGCTCGACCCGTCGCGGACCGCGCATGCACTGGGCCTCGCGGCCACCCAGGCCGCCGGGCTCAAGTCGATGTTCGGCACCATGGCCAAGCCGCTGCATGCGGGCAAGGCCGCGATGAACGGGCTGATGGCCGCGCAGCTCGCGGCGCGCGGCTTCACCGCGAACGAGCAGGCGATCGAGGGCGCGCAGGGTTTCGCGCGCACGCTGGCACCGGAGCTCAACCCCTTCCCCGCCACCATCGACACCACGCCCGGCTTCGCGATCGAACGCACGCTGTTCAAGTATCACGCCGCCTGCTACCTCACGCACTCGTCGATCGAGGCCATCCGCGAACTGCGCGCGCGCCACGGTGTCGGCCTCGACGACCTGGAAACGATGACGCTGACGGTCTCGGGCGAAGGCAACCACCGCGGCGTGTGCGACATCGAGGCCCCGGCGACCGGGCTCGAGCTCAAGTTCTCGATCCGCCACCTGGCCGCGCTGGCGCTGGACGGCGCCGACACCGCCGCGCTCGGTCTCTATACCGACGAGACGGCAAGCGATCCACGCTGGCGCCGGGCGCGCGAGCGCGTGACGCTCGAGGTCACCGACACGCAGCAGCGCGACACCGCGACCGCCACCCTGCGCACGCGCGATGGCCGCGTGCTGAGCGCGCAGGCCAACGTCGCCATTCCCGCCACCGACCTCGATGCGCAATGGCAACGCCTGCATGCCAAGGCGCGCGCGATCGCCGAGCCGGTGATCGGCGCCGCGCGCTTCGAGCGGCTGGCGCAGGCGGTCGCGGCACTCCCCACCTCCCCCCACCTCCACTCCCTGATCGAAGCGATTCAATGACGCCCAACGACATCACGGTCCAACGCCTGAAGGCCGAGGCCAGGCCCAGGACACGCGGCAACCGGTACGAGGATTTCGACATCGGCCGCCGCTTCGCGCACCACTGGGGCCGCACGGTCACGGCCGCGGACAACACGCTGTTCTCCACGCTGACGCTGCACTACAACCCGCACTACACCAACGAGGCCTTCGCCCAGGCCCATGGCCACCCGACCACGCCGGTCAATCCGCTGCTGGTGTTCAACACGGTGTTCGGCCTGTCGGTGGAAGACCTGTCCGAGGGCGGCGGCCCCTTCCTCGGCGTGGACGAGCTCAGCTACCTGCGGCCCGTCTATCCGGGCGACACGCTCGAGGCCCGCTCCGAAGTGGTGGCCGCGCGCCTGGCGAGCAACCGCCCGGGCTACGGCATCGTCACCTGGCACACGCGCGGCAGCAACCAACGCGGCGAGGAGGTCATCGCCTTCAAGCGCACGAACCTGGTCAAAACGAGGAACTGAAACGATGTCGGAAGATGGTCTGGGCTACATGACGCAAGAGCGTCGCATGATCCGCGACGCGGCGCGCGAATTCACGATGAAGGAGGTGCTGCCGGTCGCCAACAGGCTCGACGGCCCGGAGGGCGAGATCCCGATGGAACTGCGCCAGAAGATCGCCGACATGGGCTACTTCGGGATCATGATTCCCGAGCAGTACGGCGGCCTCGGTCTCGGCTATTTCGAGTACTGCCTGATCTGCGAGGAACTCGCGCGCGGCTGGATGTCGGTCGCCTCGATCGTCGCGCGCGCCCAGGGCGGCTGGATCAAGGCCGCCATGCCCGAGGAGATGCGCGCCAGGTACCTGCCGCGCGTGGTGCGCGGCGAGTTCCTCAACGCGAGCGCGCTGTCCGAGCCCGACACCGGCTCCGACCTGGCTTCGATCTCGTGCCGCGCAGTGCGCGACGGCGACGAGTGGGTGATCACCGGCAACAAGTACTGGTGCACCTTCGCGGACGGCGCCGACTACATCACGCTGTTCGCGCGCACCGCGCCGCCGCCCAACGCCGACAAGCGCTGGCTCGGCATCTCCTGCTTCCTGATCGAGAAGGAACGCGGGAGCTTTCCGAAGGGCATGACCGGTGCGCCGATCCCCAAGATCGGCTACTTCGGCTGGAAGACCTTCGAGCTCGCGCTCGACGGCCTGCGCGTGCCGGCGGACTGCCTGATCGGCGAGGAAGGCGAGGCCTTCCACCTGATGACCAAGGGCCTGGAAGGCGCGCGCGCTCACACGGCCGCGCGTGCCATCGGGCTGGCCCAGGGCGCGCTCGAGGACGCCATCGCCTATGCCGGTGAGCGCAAGCAGTTCGGCATGCCGATCGCCGAGTACCAGGCGATCCGCTTCAAGATCGCCACCATGGCGACCGAGATCGAGGCGGCGCGCCAGCTCATGCACTTCGTCTGCAGCGAGATCGACAGCGGCCGGCGCTGCGACAAGGAAGCCTCGATGGCGAAGTACTTCGCCTCCGAGATGGCCGAGCGCGTGACCTCCGAGGCGATGCAGATCTTCGGCGGCGCGGGCTACACCAGGCTGTTCCCGGTCGAACGCTACTGGCGCGACGCGCGGCTCACGAAGATCTTCGAGGGCACCTCGGAGATCCAGCAGCGCATCATCGCTACCAGCCTGCTGGGCAAGTCGGAGGTCGAGGCCATGATCGCCGGGCGCGCCTTCGCGGCCGTGGCGCAGAAAGGCGGCGCGGCATGAGAAGCGCCGAACTCACCAGCACCGACAACTACTTCGAGGACTTCGAGGTCGGTCTGCTGCTGCGTCACCACCGCGGCAAGACCGTGACCGAGATGGACAACGTGCTGCTCACCAACCTGGTGATGAACACCGCCGAGGGCCATTTCAACGAGGACGCGATGAAGAAGCAGGATGCGCGCGGCATCTTCGCGCAGCGCGTGGTGTTCGGCGGCATCAACCTGTCGATGGTGCTCGGGCTCGCGGCCCAGGACACGGCCGAGCAATGCCTGCAGGAACTGGCGCTCGACCGGATCCGCCTGTCGCATCCGGTGTTCCATGGCGACACCCTCTATGCCTACAGCGAGGTGCTGGAAGCGCGCGCGGCCGACCGCGACGACGCCGGCATCGTGCGCTTCCGGCACTACGGCCTGAACCAGGACGACAAGCTCTGCGTCGAGGCCGAGCGCACCGTGCTGCTCAAGCGCAAGAGCCATTGGGCGGGCCGGTGACGCAGGCTGCCCCCGCCGCCGCCGGCGCGCTCGACGGCCTGGTCGTGCTCGACCTCACGCGCATGCTGGCCGGTCCCTACGCCACCATGATGCTGGCCGACCAGGGCGCGCGCGTGGTGAAGATCGAGCCGCCCGGTGGCGACCCCACGCGCCGGACCGGCCCGCACCTGCCCGGCGCGCTGACCATCGCCGAAGGCGGCTTCGGCGGCTACTTCGCCTCGATCAACCGCAACAAGCAGTCGCTCGCGCTCGACCTCAAGCAGCCCGCCGGCAAGGCCGCGCTGCTGCGCATGGTGCGCGGCGCCGACGTGCTGGTCGAGAACTACCGCTGCGGCGTGATGGAACGGCTGGGCCTGGGCTACGAGGCGCTGATCGCCGAGAACCCGCGCCTGGTGTATGCCGCGATGCGCGGCTTCGGCGACCCGCGCAGCGGCCGGAGTCCCTATGCCGACTGGCCGGCCTACGACCCGGTCGCGCAGGCGATGGGCGGCATCATGGGCATCACCGGCCCGGTGCCCGCGGGTGCGCCGACCAAGATCGGCCCGGGCGTCGGCGACCTGGTGCCCGCGACCTTCCTCGCCTTCGGCATCGCCTCGGCCTGCTGGCGCGCGCAGCGCACCGGGCGCGGCCAGTTCGTCGACGTGTCGATG
>Ga0209902_100819_pt1 | contig 23455 bp, 11 predicted proteins | sample FECB27metaG_FD_188304 | JGI IMG/M metagenome (GOLD analysis project Ga0209902, IMG submission 188304) | Cyanobacterial communities from the Joint Genome Institute, California, USA - FECB-27 (SPAdes) (version 2) | ecosystem: Environmental > Aquatic > Thermal springs > Hot (42-90C) > Microbial mats...
ACAAGGGGCCGGCGGTGGCTGAGCGGCTGGCGAGCGAGCTCGGCCTGCCGCTGCCGCCGCTGCCTTGGCACGGCGACCGAGCGCGCACCGCCCGTATCGCCTGCGCGCTCGGCCTCGCCGCCGGGGCGGCGGGCAAGATCGCCCTCGACGTGGCGCTGTTGATGCAGACGGAGGTCGGCGAGGCCTTCGAGCCGGCGGCGCCGGGCAAGGGCGGCTCCTCGACGATGCCGCACAAGCGCAACCCCGTCGGCGCGACGCTGGCGCTCGCGAGCGCCCGTCAGGTGCAGGCGCTGGTGCCGGTGGCGCTGCAGGCGATGATCTCCGAGCACGAGCGCGCGGTCGGCGGCTGGCACGCCGAGTGGGCCGTGCTGCCGCAGGCGTTCCGCCTCACCGCCGCCGCGCTGGCGGCCGTGCGCACCCTCGCCGAGGGCCTCGAGGTCGACGCGGCACGGATGCGCGAAAACCTCGACCGCACCCACGGCCTGGTGCTCGCCGAGCGGGTGATGATGGCGCTCGCCCCGACGCTCGGGCGGATGCCCGCCCACCACCGCGTCGAGGCGGCGACGAAGCGGGCCGTCGCCGACGGCACGACGCTGCACGCCGTGCTGGCCGCGGACGCCGAGATCGTCGCGACGCTTGGGACCGACGGCCTGGCCGCCCTGTTCGAGCCGGAGGGCTATCTCGGCGCCAGCGACGCCTTCATCGCCGCCGCGCGGGCCGACTGGCGGCGCGAGGACGAAACGACGGCCGGCTGACGGCGACCGGCGGCGCGCTCGCGCGTTCCCCGCCGACGATCGCGGCCGGCGATCCCCTGCGGCACGCACCGCCGCCAACCAGTACCGAGGAAGCGCTCCCATGCCGACGATCACCACCGACGACGGACAGACGATCCACTACCGCCTCGAGGGCGAGGCCGGACGGCCGGTGCTGCTGTTTTCCAACTCGCTCGGCGCGGATCTCACGATGTGGGACGTCAACATGCCGGCGGCGCTCGCCCGCTTCCAGGTGCTGCGCTACGACAGCCGCGGCCACGGCGGCTCGTCGGCGCCCGCGGGCGCTTATTCCATCGACCGCCTCGGCCGCGACGCGCTGGCGCTGCTGGACGCGCTGAAGATCGACAAGGTCGCGATCTGCGGGCTGTCGAAGGGCGGCCTCGTCGCCCAGTGGCTCGCCGTCAACGCGCCGGAGCGGCTGACGCGCGCGGCGATCTGCAACACCGGCGCGATGATCCCGAGCGTCGAGAATTGGAACGCCCGCATCGCCACGGTGACGGAGAAGGGCATCGCCGTCCTCGCCGACGCGGTGCTGGAGCGCTGGTTCACCGCCGGCTTCCGGGCGAGCCATCCGGACACGGTGGCGGCCTGCAAGGCGGTGATGCTGAAGGTGCCGGCCCAGGGCTATGCCGGCTGCTGCGCCGCCGTGCGCGACGCCGACCTGCGCGCCGACATCGGCCGCATCTCCGTGCCGGCGATCGTCGTCGTCGGCACGCAGGACCCGGCGACGCCGCCGGCGCTCGGCGAGGCGATCCATGCCGCGATCAAGGGCTCCAAGCTCGTGAAGCTCGAAGCGGCGCACGTGTCGAACATCGAGCGGCAGGCCGAGTTCGACGCCGCCGTCTTCCCGTTCCTCGCCGGCTGAGCTAGCCCGCCGGTGCCGGGCGCCGCGGGCGCCCGGCGCGTTTCGGCGCCCCGCGGCCGCGCCACCAGGCGGCCGCAGCGACGGCGAGGCCGGCGGCGAGCACCCACCAGACCGGTCGGATCGCGTAGCCGAAGTCGAGGTTGGAGCGGATCACCCGCCAGGGATCGACACCGGTCGCCACCGCGTACCAGAGCGACTCGGTGGCGACCGTCAGCAGCGCCGCCGCGACCGCCAGGACAATGAGATCCGCAAGTGTCGGCAATGGCTCGCGGCCGCTGCGCCGGCGCCAGGAAACGACCAGGCGCCACCCCATCAACCAGATGAAGAACCCTGACATCAGAGCGGGTTGGGAAACATCTATCTTTGACTGCATGAAGAAATGCAGCAGCGCCAGCACGGCGATGACATAGGCGATGCGGTGCAGCCGCTGCCACGCCACCCGCCCCATGCGGCGCGCCGCCGCGTCCGTCGAGGTCGCCGCCAAGGCGGCGAGCCCGAGGAAGGCGACGAAGCCGATCGTCAGGTAGATGCGGAGCGCGATCTCGGTCGCCACCTTCACGAGATCGAACTGCTGGTCGATGACGTAGAGCAGGAAATGCGCGGCGACGTAGGCGAAGGCGGCGACGCCGATCATCCGCCGGACGATCAGAAGCCGCGGCCAGCGCAGGCTCCGCATCGCCGGCGTCACGGCGAGCGACAGGAGCAGGATGCGGACGGCCCAGTCGCCGGTGGCGTGGATTGCGTCGGCGATCGGCCGCGCCGCCTCCCCGGCGAGCCCGGCGGGTCCGATGTTCGGGCCGCCGATGTTCGGGCCACCGATGTTCGGGCCACCGATGGAGAGACCGGCACCGGGCGGCGGCGCATCGGCGAGAAGCAGCGTCACTGCCGCAATCAGCCCGGGCAGCAACAGACCCGCGAGCGTCACCGCCTTCAGCGGCGAGAACCGCCCCGTCCTGTCACGCCAAGGTGCCTGCATGCTTCGTCGGATCCTTCCGGCTGTGGCGTGAGCATGCACCGTCGCGGTCGGCAAAAGCACGACCGCGCCTGCGACAAGTTGCAGGCAAACGAAAACGGGGAGCGCCGCGCGACGCTCCCCGCTTAACGAAACCCGTCGAAGAGACGTGCTCGCAGCTTAGCAGGGCACCCACAGCGGGTTGCCGTTGGCGTCGAAGCGCGGACGGCCGTTCCTGTTGACCGCACGGCAGTAGCCCTGCGGGGCCGTGGCCGCACCGATCGTCGCGCCTGCGACGCCGCCGATCGCCGCACCGGCGACCGCCGCTCCGGCTCCGCCACCCGTCGCCGCACCGATCACCGCACCGGTCGCGGCACCGAGACCGCCGCCGACCAGCGCGCGATCCTGCTCGACCGTGTTGCACCCGGCCACCGCGAACAGCGCGACCACCACCGGAACCGCCAACATCTTCATCTCGAAACTCCCTCGTTTTCCGGCAGGCCCGCGGGCCACCGTTACCAAAAGCCCTACCGCATTTCCGCCAACCGCGGCAATCTCGGCGGGCAGCCGGGATACCTGCGGAAAACCCGCAGCTTCGGTCACGAAGCCGCGAGCGTGCTAGACCGGTTTTCGAACGCCGATCGGGCCAGTTCGTTCCAGATATCGGTTCACAAGAGGGCAACCCGATGTCCATCCGCCGCGCCACGGCCGCCGACGTGCCGGCGCTGGTTACACTCGAGCGCCGCGCCTTCGACCCGCGGCTGTACACGCCGATGTCGCCCGCCCGCTTCCGCGCCAACATCGCGAGCCCGACCTGCGAGCCGTTCGTGTTCGTCGAGGGCGACGACGCCGGGCCGCGCGCCGACGCGGTGCTGGGCTACTCGCTCGGGCTCAGGCGCAGGGGCTCGGACTGGCTGCGCTTCTACTCGCTCGCCGTCGACGCCTCGGCGAAGGGACGCGGCATCGGCGAGGCGCTGTTCCGCCACTTCGAGGACAATGCGCGAGCGCTCGGCCTGTCGACGGTGCTGCTGGAGATCCGCGAGGACAACGCCTTCCTGCGCGAACGCTACGAGCGCTACGGCTACACGATCTACCGGCGGGTCGAGGCCTATTATCCCGACGGCTGCGCGTGCCTGAAGATGCGACGGCGGCTCGACGATCAAGCGCCAAAATAGCCGCGCGGGCCGGCAATGGCTCCGCCCGCCGTGGCGGCGTCCCGGCAGATCAGAGTCCGGCCCGGCGGACGGCCGAGGCGCCCGCCGCGCTAAAGCCGGCACTCGCTTCATGCGGGTCTTTCGACACCCGCCGGCGGCACGACCCGAGCCCAGGCCTCTGCCTCGCGGGGCGTCGCTCTCTACTTCAGAATGCCGGCCTTTCGTCACGAAAAAACCCAGTTTTTCATTCGAACGACTGCGCAAGCGTGGTTCGGTGCAATTGATGGCGAGCAGCCGCGAAGTGCTGTTGATTTGTTTGACTGGATGAATTACCTGCCCGAGCGGAACGCAGGAGCCCCTCATGACGTTCTGTCCAGCCGCCGCTGGTCGAGATGCGGCTCGCCGCACCGTTGGGTGCGGCGCGAGGAGCTTGCCACCGGCCCATGCGCCAGCCTGAACCGTCCGAACCTCCCCGACGCCGCCCCGACCGGCCGCCTGTGGCGCGCCCGACGGCTGCCGCGTCGATCGCCGCCCCCGACGGAGCCCCCCGATGACGTGGCTGATCCTGGTCGACCGGCCAGCCGATCTCGCGAATGCAGACACGCCGCACAAGGTCATGACGGTGCGGGACTACCTCACCCGCCCGCGCCTGTTCGGCGAGACCAAGCCGACCGTCATCAACCTCGCCCGCTCCTACAGCTACCAGGGCGCCGGCTACTACTCGTCGCTTTTGGCGGAGGCGCGCGGACACCGCGTCATGCCCTCCGTCGAGACGATGATCGAGCTGTCGAAGAAGTCGCTCTACCGGATCGCGCTGCCGGAGCTCGAGGACCGGCTGAACAAGGTCATCAAGACCCTCGACGAACCACCGACGGCCGACTTCCGGCTGCTCGTCTGCTTCGGGCGCGTCGACGACGCCCGCTTCGAGGCGTTCGGGCGCCACCTGTTCGACTGGTACCGGGCGCCGATCCTCGAGGTGAAGGTCGAGCACGGCGAGTGGCGCGCGATCAACAAGATCCGCACCATCGCCATCCCGGAGCTCAGCCCGGTCGAGCGGCGCTTTCTGGTCGACGCCCTCGACCGCTACACCCAGCGCGCCTGGAAGCCGCCGAAGAAGGCCCGCACGACCGCCCGCTACTCCCTCGCCATCCTGTTCGATCCGAAGGCGGCGCTGCCGCCCTCCATGCCCTACTCGCTGCGCCACCTCGCCAAGGTGGCGGCGCGGATGGGTGTCGAGGTGGAGCCGATCGAGAAGACCGACCTCGACCGCCTGGCCGAGTTCGACGCGCTGTTCATCCGCGAGACGACGGCGATCGACAACCACACCTACCGCTTCGCGCGGCGTGCCGTGCAGGAGGGCATGCCGGTCATCGACGACCCCGTCTCGATGATCCGCTGCACCAACAAGGTCTATCTGGCCGAACTCCTGTCAGCGAACGACGTGCCGACACCGAAGACGGTGATCGTCGACAGCATCAAGCAGGCCGACAGCTTGCCGCAGGAGCTCGGCTGGCCCGTGGTGCTGAAGATCCCCGACGGCTCGTTCAGCCGCGGCGTCTTCAAGCTCGACACGCCGAAGGAGTTGAAGGAGCGGCTCGAGGCTCTGCTCGACGAGTCCGACCTGGTGCTCGCCCAGGAGTTCGTGCCGACGAGCTTCGACTGGCGCATCGGCGTGCTCGACGGCGAGCCGCTGTTCGCCTGCCAGTACATGATGGCCAAGCAGCACTGGCAGGTGATCCACCACCACGCCAACAAGGCCCCCGACCAGGGCAAGTACAAGGCCTTCGCCCTCGACGAGGTGGCTCCCGCCGTCGTCGAGACGGCGGTGAAGGCGGCCCGCCTGATCGGCAACGGCCTCTACGGCGTCGACCTGAAGGAGACCGAGCGCGGCGTCTTCGTCATCGAGATCAACGACAATCCCAACCTCGACCGCAATTGCGAGGACCTGGTCGAGAAGGACGCCATGTGGGAGAAGCTGATCGCCTGGTTCGTCAAGCGGCTCGACGCCCGCTGACGGGCGCCGCCGACGGAGCCGACGACCTCAGGCCTGGCGCTCGGGAACCCGGACGACCAGCCCGTCGAGCTTCGGCTCCACCCGGATCTGGCACGACAGCCGCGAGGTCGGCTGCACATCGTAGGCGAAGTCCAGCATGTCCTCTTCCATTGGCGAGGGCGAGCCGGTGGCCTCCACCCACGCCGGGTCGACGTAGACGTGACAGGTGGCGCACGCCAAAGCCCCGCCACATTCGGCGTCGATGCCGGTGATCGAGTTGCGGATGGCGTTTTCCATGACGGTCGAGCCGACGTCGGCCTCGATCGCATGGCTGACGCCGTCGTGGGTGATGTAGGTGATCTTCGGCATGCCGGGCCTTCGATGGGCGGCGGTGCGCCGCGGGAGCGGAGAGCGCTTGGATTTTCAGCGATTGGGAATAGCGGTTCGCACGGGCGCGTCAAGCGCACCGGCGGCACAGGTGATCGGCCGCGATCGACCGGCGAGGACGTGGCCCGCGGCGGCCGCGTTAACCCTGCCGGCCGGCTGCGGGAGATGCGAGTTTCGAAAATCCTAACGATTCATTACCATCCGGCCGATGCTGCCCGTCCCTTCGGCGGGGCAGGATCGCGGCGGTTAGAGTTGCCGATGTAGCGGGACTGCGGTTCCGAGAGACGGAGTTCGGAAGATCGCTTCCCAGCCGGGGTGCGATCGGCGGCCGAACGGTAGTGAGTACGGCGCGAGGCGACATACGGTCATGGCCATCCAGAATCAGCACGCCAAGGATCCGGCGGAAGTGGCGCTTTCCGCGGTCGAGGAGGCGTTGAAGCTCGATTTCGGCACGGAACCCGCCCCCGTGAGCTCGGAGGAGATGCACGCCGAGGCCCTGGCCGAGGCCCTCGCCTTCGATCCGGCGCCACCGCCCGCCGAGACCCCGACCCCGGACGACCTCCTCCTCGCCGACCCGGCACCGGTCGCGGCAGCCCCTCCCGCCGAGGCTCGCCGCAACCTGACGCCGCCGCGCGCCGCGGCCAACGACGACCGCCGCGTCGCCGCCGCGATGGTGCGTGAACGCCCCTCGTCCGCCCCCACCTGGATCGCCCTCGTCGTGTCGCTGGTGTGGCTGGCGCTGTGCGCCTACGCCGCCCAGGCCGCCTTCGCGCCGCTGTTGACGCCGCCGCTCGACATCCCTGCCCTGCTGTCGCGCCCGGAGGCCGTCTTCCTGCTCGGCGCCGCGCTGCTGCCGGTGATCCTCGCCTTCGTGCTCGCCGGCTTCGCCCGCCGCGGCCAGGAGATGCGCATCGCCGCCGCCGCCATGGTCGAGGCCGCCGGCCGCTTCTCCGAGCCCGAGAGCATCGGCACCGAGGCCGTCGTCGCCGCCGGCCAAACGGTGCGTCGCGAACTCGCCGCCATGGGTGACGGCATCGAGCGCGTACTCGCCCGGGCGAGCGAGCTCGAGGTGATGATCCACAACGAGGTGTCGGCCCTCGAGCGCTCCTTCGGCGACAACGAGCTGAAGGTGCGCGGGCTGATCTCCGAGCTCGTCAACGAGCGCGAGGCCGTCACCAACAACGCCGAGCGGCTGCGGGCCGCGATCTCCGGCGCCCACCGGGCGCTCGCCGACGACCTGAAGTCGACCAGCGAGCGGCTGACCGTCGACATCGACGCGGCGGCGGCGCGCTTCACCACGATGGTGGACGAGCGGGCCTCGAAGATCGCCTTCTCGATGACGTCGGCGAGCGACAATCTGAACGACACCCTGACCAGCCGGGGCGAGGACTTCGTCGAGCGCATCCGCGCCGAGACGCGGCTCGTCAGCGAAGGCATCGACAAGGCCGGCGGCGACGTCGCAGGCCTCATCAGCCGCCAGGGCGCCGAGGTGGCCGAGCAGCTCAACAGCGCGTCGACCCAGGTCAGCGAGCAGCTGCGCGCCATCGGCAACGAGGTCGACAGCTCCATCGAGCGGACCGGCAAGGGCGTCGTCGAGACGCTGGTGCTGCGCGCCAACGAGGTCGCCGAGCGTCTCGCGAGCACGGGCGAGAGCGTCATCCAGACCGTCGAGACCCGCATCGACGCCATCGGCGGCACGCTGGGCGATTCGACCGACCGCCTGATCGCCACCGTCACCGGCCGATCCGACCAGATCCTGACGACGCTCGACACCCGCCTCGTCGAGATCGACAGCTCCCTCACCGAGACCAGCGCCCGCATCGTCGGCGCCATCGACGAGCGTCTCTCGGCGCTGGACCGCACCTTCAACGACACCGGCGAGCGCGTCACCACGACGATCGCCTCGGCCGGGGCCGCCGTCACCGGCGAGCTCACGGCGCGTGTCGGCGAGCTGCAGGCCGGCTTCGCTGAGACCGGCGAGCGGCTGATCGACGACCTGCAGGGCCGCATCATCAACCTCGAAGGCGCCATCACCTCCGCTGGCGTCAGCGTCGCGGCGACGCTCTCCGACCGCGTCGGCGAGCTGCAGCGCACCATCGACGATGCCGGCAGCACCCTCTCGGGCACGCTGGTGGCACAGACGAGCGGCCTCGAGGCCAAGATCACCTCGACCACCGAGGTCGTCGCCTCCTCCCTCGGCGAGCGCATCGCCGGGCTCGAGGCGGTCATCGACCGCGCCTCCACCGAGGCCGCCGACATGCTCGCCGGCCGCGTCGGCGCGCTCGAGACGTCGATCACCAGCGTCACGCATTCGCTCACCGACACCATCGGCGACCGCGTCACGTCGCTAGAGACCGCCATCTCCTCGGCGGGCTCCGTCGTCAACGACACGCTCACCGTGCGGGCGGCCGAGTTCGAAGAGGCGATCACCGCCGTCTCCGGCAGCGTCACCGCGTCGCTGGCCGAGCGCGTCACCGGGCTCGAGTCCTCGATCCTGTCGGCCGGCAACCGCGTCACCGACGCCCTGTCGGCGCGCGCCGCCGACGTCGAGGTGTCGCTGTCGGCCGCCGGCGAGGCCGTCGTCGGCAGCATGGAGAGCCGCGTCGAAGCGCTGGAAAGCTCCATCCGCGGTGCCGGCGCCTCCGTCACGGACGCGCTCACCGAGCGCGTCGGCGCCATCGAGGCGACGATCACCACGACCTGCGACGTCGTCGTCTCCACCCTCGACGGCCGCGTCGGCCACCTCGAGACCGCCATCCGCGACGCCGGCGCCTCGGTCACCGAGACGCTCACCGCCCGGGTCGGCGAGATCGAAACGACCATCACCACCACCTGCGACGTCGTCGTCTCCACCCTCGATGGCCGCGTCGGCCACCTCGAGAGCGCCATCCGCGACGCCGGTGCCGCCGTCAACGACAGCCTCACCGACCGCGTCGCCTCCATCGAGACGACGATGGCGGAGGCGAGCCGCGCCGTCGTCAGCGTTCTCGACGAGCGCGTCGGCGGGCTGGAAGGCTCGATCCGCAGCGCTGGCGCCTTCGTCACCGACACGCTCACCGTGCGCGTCGCTGAGATCGAATCCTCGCTCACCAACACCGGCGACATCGTCGTCTCGACGCTGGAGACGCGGGTCGGCAGCCTCGAGAGCGCCATCCACACCGCCGGCTCCGGCGTCACCGATGCGCTGACCGCGCGCGTCGCCGACATCGAGATGTCGATCACCACCGCGGGCCAGGCGGTCATCGCCGTGCTCGACGACCGCGTCGGCGGCCTGGAGGCCTCCATCACCGGCACCGGCGACCGCGTCACGCGGACGCTGTCCTCGCAGGTGATCTCGCTCGAAGACGCCATCGACGTCGCCGGCACGCGCCTGTCGGAGACGCTGTCCCAGCGCGTCGGCAGCATCGAGAGCAGCCTCGCCGAGACCGGCCGGACCGTGACGGACAGCCTGTCCGGCACCGTCGCCTGCCTCACCGACGCCCTGGCGCAGTCGGGTGCGACGGTGACCGAGGCGCTCGCGAACCGCGTCGCCACGCTCGAAGGCTCGCTCAGTGAGAGCACCGACCGCGTCACCGCCGCGCTCGGCGACCGCGTCGCCGGCTTCGAGACCGCCATCGACGCCGCCGGCTCCACCGTCACGACGCTGGTGCGCGAGCGCATCGCCGAGATCGAGGCGCTGATCACCGAGGTCGGCCGCTCGACCACCGAGGTCACCACCCGCCAGCTCGGCGACATGCGCGAGAGCATCGACGCCCTGCAGCGCACCCTCGACGACACCGGCACGCGCGTCACCGAGACCGTGCTCGCCCGCACGACCGACGTGCGCGACACCCTCACCGACGCCCTGCGCTCGCTCGACGACGCCGTCGCCTCCCAGTCGGCGCGCACCTCCGAGGCGATGGCCTCGCGCGGCGACGAGATGGTCATCGCCATCACCACCCAGGTCGACCGCATCTCCGACGTGCTGAAGGGCACGGGCGATTCCATCTCGCTCGACCTGCAGCTGCGCGCCGACGCCCTGACCAACCGCCTGGAGCAGACGACCGACCGGCTCGGCACGATCGTCGGCGCCAACGGCACCGAGGTCGCCGACCGGCTGGAGCAGGCGAGCCACCGCATCGAAGACGCGATGGTCCAGCGCGCCCAGGCCCTGGAAGAGGCCCTGCGCGACCGCGAGCTGTCGCTCGCCGCCGTGCTCGAGAGCCGCAGCACGCACTTCCGCTCCTCCGTCGACGAGGCCGTCGAGGGCATCAGCCACAGCCTGTCCCGCCAGACCGCCGACGTCGCGCACGTCTTCGGCACGGCCGGGGCGGAGGTCGCCCGCCTCATCGGCGAGCGCAGCCACCGTGCCACCGAGGACATCACCACCGCGGCCAGCGCCGCGGCCGACACGCTCGCCGCCCACTCCGGCGAGATCGGCGGGCGCATCTCCCGCGACGTCGAGACGCTGCGCGAGCTCATCACCGTCCGCGCCGAAGGCATCACCGCGACGCTCGGCATGCGCACCGAGGAGCTCGACCGCATCCTCTCCGACCGCCTCGTCATCCTCGAGCAGACGCTGTCGGAGCGCACCGACGCGATCGGCCGGCCGATCGCCCAGTTCTCCACCGACGTCGCCCGCCTCGTCGACAGCCGCATCGACACCCTCAACCGCACCGTCGACGAGGGCGTCGGCCGGCTCGACGGCATCCTCGGCGCCCGCACGGCGTCGCTGGAGAACGCCTTCACCGACCGCACGCAGGCGCTCGACAGCGCCATCTCGGACCGCGCCGAGGCCTTCGATGCCGCCATCGAGGCGCGCACCGAGACGCTGACGACGCGCATGTCGACGGCGAGCGACGCCGTCGTCTCGATCATCGAGACGCGGACCCGCCGGGTCGAGGAGGCGCTGGACAGCCGCGCCCGCGAGCTCAGCGACACGCTTCTGGCCCGCACCCGCGACTTCGTGCAGGCCGTCGCCTCCGGTCACTCCGACCTCGAGACCACGCTCACCTCGACCTTCGAGCGCGTCAACGCCACGCTCGCCGGCCATGCCGACGCGATCAGCGGCACCTTCGGCGAGCGCGTCGAGCGCATCCGCGAGATCCTCGCGGAAGAACTCGCCACCACCGCCGACACGGTCGAGGCGCGCGCCGTGGCGCTCGAGAGCACCCTGCGCAACCGCACCGAGGCGATCATCGCCGCCCTGACGGACGGCGCCGACCGCACCGAGGCGTCGGTGACGCACGTCCTCGGCAACATCGGCCAGGAGACCGATCGCACCCGCGCCACCCTCGAGGGCACGCTCAATGCGATGACCGAGTCGCTGACGTCGCGGGCCGATGAGACCCGCCGCAGCCTCGTCGCCACCGCCGGCGAGATCGTGCAGGCGCTGCTGGTCGAGTCCGACCGCGCCCGCCGCACCCTCACCGACGACGCCCACGCCGCCGTCGAATCAATGGCGACGGAGAGCGAGCGCCTGCGCACCGCCGTCGGCGAGGAAGCCCGCAGCGCCGTCGAGCTGCTGGCGAGTGCCGGCGAGCAGACCCGCAGCGCGCTGACCGCCGACACCCAGGCCGCCGCCCGCCACCTCGTCAGCGAGGGCGAGCGCGTCCGCAGCGGCGTCGTCGGCGAGCTGCGCGCGGCGACCGAGGCGCTGTCGGTGGAAGGCGAGCGCGTCCGCACCACCGTCGGCGACGACATCCGGGCTGCCGCCGACATCCTGGCGGCCGAGAGCGACCGCGTCCGCGCCACCGTCACCGACGACGTGCGCGCCGCCGCCGACCTGCTCGGCAGCGAGAGCGACCGCATGCGCAACGGCGTCACCGACGAGGTGCGCGCCGCCGCTGCGATCCTCGCCGCCGAGGGCGACCGCCTGCGCGGCCTCGTCGGCGAGGAGGCCCGTGCCGCCGCCGCCATCCTGGCGGAGGAGAGCGAGCGCGTGCGCACGGCCGTCACCACCGACATGCAGACGGCTGCCCACCTGCTGGTGGCCGAGAGCGAGCGCGTGCGCTCCACCGTCACCTCGGGCGCGCAGCTTGCCGCCGACGTGCTAGCGACGGCGAGCGAGCGCATCCGGTCCGTCATCGGCGGCGACGCCCAGGCTGCGGCCGAGGCCATCGGCGACGAAGTCGAGCGGATGCGCACGACCCTCCAGGAGGGATCGCGCGACGCCGCCGACCTGCTGTCGTCGGAGAGCGAGCGCGTCCGTGCGGCCGTCACCGACAACGCCCAGGCCGCCGCCGGGACGATCGGCGAGCAGGTCGAGCGCATCCGCCTGACGCTCGCGGACGGATCGCGTGACGCCGCCGCCAGGCTGGCGGCCGAGAGCGAGCGCGTCCGCGCCGTCGTCACCGAGGATGCCCAGGCTGCGGCCGGGGTGATCGGCGAGCAGGTCGAGCGCATGCGTATGACCCTCGAGGACGGCTCGCGCGACGCCGCCGACAGGCTGGCGGCCGAGAGCGAGCGCGTCCGCGCCGTCGTCACCGAGGATGCCCAGGCTGCGGCCGGGGTGATCGGCGAGCAGGTCGAGCGCATGCGCATGACCCTCGAGGACGGCTCGCGCGACGCCGCCGAGGTGCTGTCGTCCGAAGCCAGCCGGGCCCGCGCCGTCGTCGGCTCGGCGCTCGAGGAGCTCGCCCGTCGCCTGGCGCAGTCCTCGCACGCGGTCGACACGATGCTGGCCGCCCGTGCCGGCGAGCTCGCCGCGCTGCTGAACGCCGAGGACAGCGCGCTGGTCGAGGCGATCGGCCAGTCCACGGAGCGCTTCCGCGACGAGATCGTCACCGCCCGCGAGGTGGTGGCGCGCGAGATCGGCAGCGAGGGCGACACCCTCGTCGAGCGCATCCGCACCCACTCCGCCGAGGCGGCGCGGGCTCTGTCGGAAAGCGGAGAGGCCTCGCTCGCCGGGGTGGCGGACGCCACCGCGCGGGCCCAGGGCCAGATCGAGCGCGTGCTGTCCGACCTGCGCATGGTCACCGGCTCGTTCCAGAAGGCGGTCGCCACCGCCGGCGACGAGCTCGGCAGCGTCGAGGGCGAGATCGGCCGTCAGGCCGCAAGCTTCGGCGAGGTCGTGAGCCGCGCCGTCGATGAGGCCGCCCGCTCAGCCGCCGCAATGGCGGAGGAGACCAGCCGGCTCGACGCGGTGGCCTCCACCTCGCTCAAGGAGTTCACCGCCGTCGCCAACCGCATCGAGGCGCAGAATCGCCTGCTCGGCGATGCGGCCCAGGAGATCGACGGCACGCACCGCCAGCTCGAGGCGACCCTGGAGAACGGTCGCGTCGCACTGATCGAAGCGTCGCGGCGGCTCGAATCCTCCAACCGCGCCGTCGAGCAGACGCTCGAGGATCGGCGCGCGGCCATCGACGACCTCGCCTCGACGCTGCTGTTCAAGACCGAATCGATCGAGGCGCTGATGCGCTCCTTCGCCGGCCAGGTGGGCGAAGCGATCGCGGCGGCGGAAGCGAAGGCCCGCGACACCGCCGAGGCGATCGGCCAGTCCGTCACCGGGGCGACCGCCGCCCTGCACGGGGCGTCCGACACCGTCGCCCGCAACATCGAGGACCTGACCGAGAACGCCACCCGGGCCCTCGCCGAGAGCGCGGAGAACGCCACCCGCTCGCTGGGCTCCGGCCTGGAAGGCATGCACGAGACCGCCGACCGCGAGGGCGAGCGGGCCCGGGAGGCGATCCGCCTCGCCCAGATCACCATCGTCGAGGAGACGAGCCGGGCGATCTCTGAGATCACGGAGCGCTACAGTGAGCTCGCCCAGCAGCTCGAGCGCGGCGCCACCGAGATGCGCCAGGAGCTCGAGGCGACCCGGACGGAGATCCGCCGCGGCCTGTTCGAGCTGCCGGAGGAGGCGCGCGAGAGCACCGAAGCGATGCGTCGGGCGGTGTCCGGCCAGTTGCAGGCGCTGGAGATGCTGTCGGGCATTGTCACCCGCCAGAGCGCGGCGCTCGCCGTCTCCACCCCGGGCGGCGACGGCCGGCCGACCGGCACGCCGGTGGCGCATGCCGACGTCCTCGACGAGCCCCGCCCGGTGCGTCCGGCGCGCGACGCCGTCCGGCCCACTCCGATCGCCGCCGAGCCCGTCCCGGCGCGTCCGGTGCTGACGCCGCCGGCGCGCGAAGAGGACGACGACCGTCCGACCGGCGGCCGCGGCTGGATCACCGACCTGCTGCGCCGCGCCTCGGACCCGCCGTTCGAGGACGAGGACGCCGAGGTGCCGGCCGTCGAGGCCGGCGACCGTGGCGCCCCGGCGCTGCCGAGCTTCGACGGGGTGTCGGGCGACATCGCCCGGGCGATCGACGAGGAGAGCTACACCGACCTGTGGGCGCGCTACGATCGCGGCGAGGCCGGCGTCTTCACCCGCCGCCTCTACACGATGCGCGGGCAGCAGACCTTCGACGAGATCCGCCGCAAGTACGCCCGCAACGACGAGTTCCGCGCCGTCGTCGACCAGTATGTGGACGACTTCGACCGCGTCCTCGACCAGCTCGACGGTGCCGCGGACGGCGACACCCGTCGCAGCGCCTACCTCGGCTCGGAGACCGGCAAGGTCTACACCTTGCTCGCCCATGCGAGCGGACGCTTCGGCTGATCCGCCACGGCCGGCCTCGGGCCTGGCTCGGACATGAGAAAGGGCGGGAAGCCATCGGCTTCCCGCCCTTTTCGTTTGTCGCGGCGTCGTTGGCGCGCAGGGTGCCGGGGCACCGCGCCCCGATCGTCAGTCGAGCGCCAGCACCAGACCCTCGTCGGGGCCGAGCGTGAAGATGCCGCCGACCGTCTCGCCCTCCCGCTCCAGGCCGGTGGCGACGGCGACGCGCGCCTGCACCGATTGATCCAGCGACACCTCCGCCGGCGCCGGGCCGAGGTTGAGGGCGACGAGGAAGCGCTCGCCGCCGTGCTCGCGCTGGTAAAGCAGCACGTCGCCCTCGGCCGCGAGCGGGTGATAGCGGCCGATCGACAGGGCGGGATGGCGGCGGCGGTGCGCGATCAGGCGACGGTGCAGCGACAGCATCGACGACGGATCCTCGGACTCCGCGGCGACGGTGACGGCAGGGTCGTCCGTCGCCAGCGGCAGCCACGGCGTGCCCGTGGTGAAGCCGGCGTTCGCCGAACCGTCCCACTGCATCGGCGTCCGGCAGCCGTCACGGCCGAGCCCGAAGCCCGGCACGTTGCGCTCCACCGGATCGCGCGCCGCCGAGCCGGAGACGTCCGCCTGCGGCAGACCGATCTCGTCGCCATAGTAGAGCGTCGGCGTGCCGCGCAGCGTCAGCAGCAGCATGGCGGCGACCCGGGCCTGGGCCGCCCCGACGCGGCCGGCGATGCGCGGCTTGTCGTGGTTGCCGAGCACCCAGTTCGGCCAGCCGCCTTCGGGCACCGCGCCCTCGTAGTCGCGGATCAGCCGGTCGAGCTCGCGGGCGTGCCACGGCGCCTCGATGAGCGCGAAGTTGAACGGCAGATGCGCCCCGTCGAGCGCGTCGCCGTAGTAGCGGACGAGCCGCTCGATCGGCAGATAGAGCTCGCCGATCAGCACCCGCTCGTCGAACTCGTCGATGACGCCGCGCATCTCGCGAACGACGCTCTGCATGTCCGGCAGGTCGGTGGTGTAGATCGGCAGCAGGCGCTGGGTCGGCGACATGCCGTCCCGCCAGCCCGGATTGTCCGGGTTGTCGCGCAGCGTCTCGTCCTTCAGGAGATGCCAGAGGACGTCGACGCGGAAGCCGCCGACGCCCTTGTCGAGCCAGAACCGCATGACGTCGTAGATCGCCTCCCTGACGGCGGGATTGCGCCAGTTGAGGTCCGGCTGCTCGGGCAGGAACGCGTGGTAGTAGTACTGGTCGGTCGCCGCATCGAACGTCCAGGCGGGACCGCCGAATTCGGACAGCCAGTTGTTCGGCCGGCCGCCGTTCGGCGCCGGGTCAGACCAGAGATACCAGTCGCGCTTCGGGCTCGTGCGCGACGTGCGCGCCTCCTGGAACCAGGCGTGCTGGTCGGAGGTGTGATTGGGCACGAGGTCGAGAATGATGCGGATGCCGCGGGCCTTGGCGTCCGCGAGCAGGGCCTCGAAATCCTCCATCGTGCCGAAGCGCGGGTCGATGGCCCGGTAGTCGGCGACGTCGTAGCCGAAGTCCTTCATCGGCGAGACGAACATCGGCGACAGCCAGATCGCGTCGATGCCGAGGTCGTCGAGGTAGTCGAGACGCTGGCGGATGCCGGCGAGGTCGCCGATGCCGTTGGCGTCGGTGTCCTGGAAGGAGCGCGGATAGATCTGGTAGATGAGGCCGCTCTGCCACCAGCGTGGGACGTCTTCGATCATCGGCTCGATGCTCCGGCGAATAGCAGGGTGGAGTTCCCGGGGAAGCGCCATCCCTCGGAGAACGGATCGGCCGGCGAGCCACCGCCGCCATAGGCGGCATCCTCGCTCGACCACACGAGACGCCAGCCGCTCCGGTCCGGGGGCGCGAGCAGCGGCATCGAGATCGGGGGCGGCGCGTCTGGCCCCAGGTTGACCACCAGAAGGCGGTCGTCCGCCGCGTCCTCCGCCTGCAGGCGGACGACGGCGAGGTTCTGGTCCGACGAGGCGAGCACCCCGGCCGAACCCTGCTGGCGCAGCACCGGATCTTCCCGGCGCAGGCGCAGCAGGTCGCGATGCAGGGCGAGCCAGTGGCTGTTGCGCTCGCGGTCGCGCCAGTCGATGACTGAGCGCCGGAAAGTCTCCTCGGCGACCGGGTCGTCGAGCTTGGCGCCGATCAGCGACGGGAACTGGTTGAGGAACTCCCGCCGGCCCTTCTGCGCCCCCTCGCCCACCGCCCCGCCGTGGTCGGCGAAGAACAGGAACGGCGTCGAGGCCGCGAATTCCTGACCCTGCCACAGCATCGGCGTCTGCGGTCCGAGCAGCATCACGGCCGTCAACGCCCTGAGCCGCCCCGGTTGCGCCAGCGCCGAGATGCGCCGGCCGTCGCCGGAGTTCGCCACCTGGTCGTGGTTCTCCAGGAAGCTGATGAGGCGCATCGGCGGCGTGCGCAGCACCGGCGTGCCCCGCGGGTTGCTCTGCCAGGACGAGCGCTGGCCCTGCATCAGGAAGCCGTAGGCCAGGCTGTCGGCGATCTCGCGGGCGCTGCCGTCATAGTCCGAATAGTAGGCCTCCCGCCGTTCGGTCAGGGCGACGTGGGCGGCGTGGTGGAAGTCGTCGTTCCAGAGGGCGTCGATGGCGCAGCCACCTTCCGACATCGGCGCGAGCAGGCGGCTGTCCTGCGGCTCGTTTTCCGCCACGATGATGATCGAGCGGTCGCCCGAGGCGGCGCGGGCGGCGGCGGCGATCTCGGCGACGATGTGCACCGGAGAGGTGTCGTGGATCTCCTGGGTGGCATCGAGCCGCAGGCCGTCGAAGTGGAACTCGCGGATCCAGTAGGCGGCGTTGTCGATGAAGAAGCGGCGGATCGGCTCAACGTCACCCTGGTCGAAATTGAGAGCGTCGCCCCAGTCGTTGCGCCGATCGTGGAAGATCGCCTTGCCGAACTGCGGCAGGAAGTTCCCGTCCGGGCCGAGGTGGTTGTAGACGACGTCGAGGATCACCGCGATGCCGAGCGCGTGCGCGCGGTCGACGAAGCGGCGCAGATCGTCGGGCTCGCCGTAGAGGGCGACCGGGGCGTAGAGGCCGACGCCGTCGTAGCCCCAGCCGAAGCGGCCGGGAAAGTCGTTCACCGGCATCATCTCGATGACGGTGACGCCGACGTCGACGAGGTCCGGCAGACGTTCCGCGGCGGCGGCCCAGGTGCCCCCTTCGGTGAACGTGCCGACGTGGATCTCCATGATCACCTGGCCGGCAAGCTCGATGCCGCGCCAGTCCGCATCCGTCCAGGCGAAGGCCGTCGGGTCGACGACGGCGCTGAGGCCGTGCGGGCCGTCCGGCTGCGACCGGGAGGAGGGATCGGGCAGCACCTTGTCGTCGGTGCCGAAGGCGAAGCCGTAGCGGGCACCCGCGGCGATGCCCGCGACCTCACCGGCGTGAGTGCCGTCGTCGGCTCGCCCCAGCGGATGGCGCCGTCCCTCCACGACGACCGAGACGGCCGCGTGGTCCGGAGCCCAGACGATGAAGTGGCATCCACCGCGGGAGAGTTGGGCACCGTAGGCGAGCGGCGGCTCAGTCGGAGAGGGTCGCGATCCTGCGTCGTCGCGTGTCGCTTCGAGGGTCATCTCGACTCCAGGGGAGGCGTTTGAGTAGGTCGTGGCGGCACGTCGACGATCGTCCGGGCCCGCGGCGCAGGAGCGACACCGCGTCTCTCGTCATCCCCGCATCAGCACGGCCGCCGGGCGGCCAGGCGACAGCAGCGCCGAGGCCGGCGTGCGCGGCCCGAGCACGAGATGGCGGCCGCTGCCGACCTCCCGCCAGGGTCCCTGCATCGCCTCCGGCAGCCGCAGTTCCGTCGCGGCGAGGAGGCCGTTCGCCGACGCGCCGCCGCGCAGGGCGGCCACCGTCAGCGTCGCCGCCTCGCCGAGCGTGCGCGCGAAGGCGAGGATATCGTCGCTGGCGGCACCCTCGCGGGTCGCCTCGACGGGCACGTAGGCGCCCGCCTCGAACAGCGCCGGCTGCGAGCGCCGCAGCGTCCCGAGGGTGGCGATGGCGGCCGTCTTGCCGAGACCCTCGTCGTCCTCCCGCACGTCGTCCGGGGCACCGTCGAAGTCCGCCGTCGACAACGCCGCCCAGTCGATCGGCCGCCGGTTGTCCGGGTCGACCAGCGACAGGTCGATGCGTTCGGTGCCCTGGAAGATGTCGGGGACCCCCGGGGCGGTCATCTGGATGACGGTCTGGGCGAAGCTGTTGGCCCGCCCGGCCCGCACCAGCGGCGCGAGGAACGCTCTGAAATCGGCGCGGAAGGCCTCGGCGCCGGGGTCGTCGACGAGCGCGGTGGCGAAGGCGATCGCGGCCTTCTCGTAGGCCTCGTCCGGCTCGATCCAGTCGCTGCGGCGCTTGGCTTCCCTGAGTGCCTTGACGACGAAACCCGAGAGCCGCTCGCTGTCGATCGGCCACGCCCCGGCCAGCGCCTGGAAGATGATCGCCTGGTCGAGCCGGTCCGGCACCGGTCCGCCTTCCCCGCTGGCGACGAACGCCGCCGTCATGGCGCGCCAGCGCTCGACGGCGGCGAGCCACGCGTCGGGCTTTTCCGTCAGCACGTCGATGCGGGCCCGCACGTCGCCGCTGCGCTTGGTGTCGTGGGTCGACAGCGGCGTCAGCGCCCGCGGCCAGTCGCGCTGGCGGGCGGCGAAGTGCGCATGGGCCTGGTCGGGCGACAGGGCGGGGGCGACGATCTCGCCGCCCACCTCGTTGGCCGAGGCGAGGGCGACGCTGCGGTAGAGCTCGGTGTCCTCGTAGCCCTTGGCCATCAGGGCGCCGGTGAACTGCTGGAAGCGCACGCGGAAGGCCGCCGCCGCTTCGCCCCTGCCGGTCGCGAGCAGCCGCGCCACGCGCTCGATCGCCGGCTCATGGTCCGGCGCCGCGCGCCGCGCCGCATCGAGAGCGACGTTGACGAGGGCGAGGTCCGGCCCGTCGGCGGGATGGTCGCCGCGCAGATAGCTGCGATAGACGGGGAAGGCACAGGCGAGCGCGGCGATGCCCTCCTCGACCGCCGCGGCATCGTTGCCGGTGTCACCCAGCGCCGTGCCGGCGAGGGCGCCGAGGCGACGCAGGTCCGGCCGGAAGGCGCGCTCCAGCATTTCCCGCTTCGCCCCGTACACACGCGCGGGGTCCGCGAGGTCCGCGACGTCCTCGCGCGCGGCCTGCACCAGGCGGTCGTAGCCGGCGCGGTCGACGAACAGACCATTGATCCAGTTCAGCGTCTCGTAGCCGGTGGTGCCGTCGACCGGCCACGGGCGCAGGTCCTCGTCGCCGATCAGGATCTTCTCGACGTGCACGGTCGCGCGGTCGCCGACGGCGTGCCGGAGCGTCGCGGCATAGGCGGCGGGGTCGGCGAGGCCGTCGATGTGATCGACGCGCAGGCCGTCGACGAGGCCGCTGCGGACGAGGTCGATCGGCAGCGCGTGCATGAGGTCGAACACCGCCGGGTCCTCGACGCGGACGCCGACGAGGTCGTCGATCTCGAAGAAGCGCCGGTAGCCGATCGCCTCGCTGCGGGTGCGCCAGTCGTCGACGCGCCAGTGCTGGTCGTCGAGCAGCGCGAGCAGCCGCTCCTGCTCCCGCTCGACGAGGGCGGCGAGGCGATCCTCGATCCGGCCGACCGCGTCCGGCTGCGCCGCGAGCGCCACGGCGAGCCGGGCCCGGGTCATCTCCACCGTCGCGGCGTCGGCGGTCCTGCCGTCGAGCCCGCCCCAGGCGCGCGCGGCGTCGGCGAGATCGCCGTCCTCGTCGCCGTTCACGGCATCGTCGAGCAGGGCCGCGACCGTGCGCGGCCGCAGCGGCAGCCGGGTATCATGGTGGACGAGGAGGACGCGGCCGCGGGCGGCCTCGAGCCGCAGATGCAGGCTACCGGCCGCGAGGCAGGTGGGGAGATCGGCCTCGAGCCGCGGCAGGTCGATCTGCGGCGCCGACCAGTCGAAGTCGAAAACCGCCGCCGACGGGGCCGACCGGCCGAGCTCGAGCGTCTCCATCCACGCGGCGTTGTCCGGGTGCGACGCCATGTGGTTCGGCACGATGTCGACGATGAGGCCCATGCCGCGTGCGTGTAGCGTTTCCACGAACCGCTCCAGCGCCTCGCGGCCCCCCAGCGCCGGCGACACCACCGTCGGGTCGACGACGTCGTAGCCGTGCGTCGAGCCCGGCCGCGCTCTGGTGATCGGCGAGGCATAGACGTGGCTGACTCCGAGGCGCTCGAGATGCGGCACGAGGTCGATTGCGGCGTCGAAGCCGAGATCCTCGCCGAACTGCAGGCGGTAGGTCATGGTCAGCGGCCGCACGGAAGTGGCCTCGCCGTCTGCGGACACCATCACAGGATTTGCTCCCACACCGCGATCGAGCGGCCATCGAGCGTCACCGTCTCGCCGGATGCGCGCACCTCGCCCTCGTCCTCGCGGGCGACGGTGGAGATGAAGAGCTTCCAGCGCGTCTCGGCGCCGGGGACGGTGAACTCGACGCCGTGGTGGGCGCCGTTCAGCATCACCAGCACCATCGGCTCGCGGACGTTCTTCGGGGACAGCCGCACGCTCAGGCACTTGTTGTGGGAGGTCGTCCACTCCTCCTCGGTCATCCGGTGACCGCCGGCCGAATACCAGGTGACGTCTGGCCGGCCGCGGTCGTCGCGGGCGCCGGTGAGGAACTCGGACCGGTTGATCGCCGAGCGGCTGTTGCGGAAGTCGATGAGTCGGCGGACGAAGGCGATCAGGTCGGAATCGGCGCCGTGCCAGTCGATCCAGCCGATCTCGTTGTCCTGGCAGTAGGCGTTGTTGTTGCCGCCCTGGGAGTTGCCGCACTCGTCGCCGGCGAGCAGCATCGGCACGCCCTGGGACAGCATCAGCGTGGTCAGATAGTTGCGCTTCTGCTGGTCACGGAGCGCGATGATCTCGGCGTCGTCGGTGTCGCCCTCGACGCCGCAGTTCCAACTGCGGTTGTCGTCGTGGCCGTCGCGGCCGTCCTCGCCGTTCGCGTCGTTGTGCTTGTCGTTATAGGAAACGACGTCCGCCAGCGTGAAGCCGTCATGGGCGGTGACGAAGTTGACGCTCGACCACGGCCGGCGGCGGCCCTCGCCGAAGAGGTCGTTGGAGGCGGCGAAGCGCCGGGCGAAGTCGGGCAGCGCCCCCTCGCGGCCGCTCCAGAAATCGCGGACGACGTCGCGGTAGTCGCCGTTCCACTCCGAGAAGCCGGCCGGGAAATTGCCGAGCTGGTAGCCGCCGGGGCCGACGTCCCAGGGCTCGGCGATCAGCTTCAGGCGGCCGAGCACCGGGTCCTGCAGGATGGCGTGGAAAAACGGGTGCGCGGGATCGAAGCCGTCCGGCCGGCGCCCGAGGGTGGTCGCGAGGTCGAAGCGGAAGCCGCTGATGCCATACTCGCCCGCCCACAGCCGCAGGCTATCCATCACCATCTGCAGGACGCGCGGATGGTTGGTGTCGAGGGAGTTGCCGGTGCCGGTGAGGTCGTCGTAGTAGCGTGGATCGCCCGGCAGCAGCCGGTAGTAGGCGGCATTGTCGAAACCACGCCACGACAGCGTCGGGCCGAGGTGGTTGCCCTCGCAGGTGTGGTTGTAGACGACGTCGAGGATCACCTCGATGCCGGCTGCGGCGAGACGCTCGACCGCGCCGACGATCTCCTCGCGACCGCCCGGCCCCATGTAGCGGGGCTCCGGCGCGAAGAACGACAGCGTGTTGTAGCCCCAGTAGTTCGAAAGGCCGCGCTCGAGCAGGTGCCGGTCCTGCAGGAACGCCTGCACCGGCAGGAGCTCCAGCGTGGTGATGCCGAGGCGCTTTAGATACTCGACCATCGGCGGCGCGCCGAGGGCGGCGAACGTGCCGCGTACATCTTCGGCGATCAGCGGGTGGCGCATGGTCAGGCCACGGACGTGCGCCTCGTAGACCACGGTCTGCGACCAATCCACCCGGCGCGGCGGCCGGCGGCGCTGCAGCGACCCGGCGACGCGGCCCTTCGGGATGAACGAGCCGCTATCGCGGTCGTCGCGCGTCAGGTCGGCGTCCGGATCCGGCCCGACGGTGTAGCCGAACAGCGCATCGTCCCAGGTGAAGGGCCCGACGAGTTCGCGGGCATAGGGATCGATGAGGAGCTTCGCGGGGTTGAAGCGGTGGCCGGCTTCCGGCGCCCACGGGCCGTGCACCCGGTAGCCATAGGCGGCACCGGCGCTGACGCCGGGGACGAAGCCGTGCCAGGAGCCGTCGGTGCATTCCGGCAGATCGTGTCGGGCGATCTCGGTCGCGCCGTCCTCGCTGTAGAGGCAGAGCTCGATGCGCTCGGCGTGGTCGGAGAAGACGGCGAAGTTGGTGCCGCCCTCCATGGGCGTCGCGCCGAGCGGATAGGGATCGCCCGCCTCGATGGATGTCGTGGAGCCGGCGGTCGACGGAGTGGGATCGGTGCGCATCAAGAACCCCTCGGGAGCCGGCGCTGCTGCAGCGCACACGGCGGATCACGAACGCGGCCCGAGGCGCGGCGGTTCCGTGGGGGTGGTTGGGGGAGGTTGGACGGGATCGGCGTCCGCCGAGGCGCGCGGGAGGCCCGAGCCGCTCTGCGCCGTGCGACCGGCGGCGCCCGACACGATTCCCTTCTCCCGCCGCCAGGCGGGAGAAGGTCCCGGCAGGGGGATGAGGGCGGCGCGCAAAGCGCGCCCACCCGGCGCACGGTGCACAAACGCCACCCTCCCCTCGAGGGGGAGGGTCGGCGACCGGAGG